>Ga0105100_10001600_pt1 | contig 13225 bp, 13 predicted proteins | sample PPLLak12cMay2015_2_FD_87033 | JGI IMG/M metagenome (GOLD analysis project Ga0105100, IMG submission 87033) | Freshwater sediment microbial communities from Prairie Pothole Lake near Jamestown, North Dakota, USA - PPLs Lake P8 Core (1) Depth... | ecosystem: Environmental > Aquatic > Freshwater >... | reverse complement strand
GTATTCAGCGGAAGACCGGCTTGTATGGGCCAGAGATATCGGTTTCGAAATACCTGTAATGGCCGATCTATCTGCCGGCGGCAAGAGGCCGGAATATCTTTTCTGGGTTGGTTGTGCCGGCGCATTTGATGACAGATATAAAAAGGTTGTCAGATCATTTGCGAAGATCCTCAATCATCTCGTGTTAAGTTATGCCGTCCTTGGAAAGGAGGAAACTTGCACAGGAGATCCTGCCCGGCGTGCCGGTAATGAAATGCTCTACCAGATACAGGCACTGCAGGTGATTTCAATTCTGACGGGATATGAAGTCACCAGGATAATAACTGTCTGCCCGCATTGCTACAATATTTTTAAAAATGAGTATCCCGATCTTGATGGCAATTTTGAAGTGATACACTACCTGCAGCTGCTCAGAAACCTTATTGATGAGCGAAAGCTGAACATAAATATTTCGGCATTGAATAATATTTCGGTAACTTACCACGATCCGTGCTATCTGGGAAGGGCAAACGGGATATTCGATGATCCACGGTTTATTCTGCACAGGCTCACCGGGAACTTAAAGGAAATGGAGAGGAACAGGAGCTTTGCCCTCTGCTGCGGGGCAGGCGGTGCACAGATGTTCAAGGAAGCTGAAAAAGGCAGCAAGGAGGTTTTTATAGAGCGGACTGAGGATGCACTTAAGACAGATGCATCGGTTATTGCATCGGCATGTCCCTTCTGCATGACAATGCTTACTGACGGACTGAAATATAAGAACAGGGAGAATGAGATCCAGAACCTGGATGTTGCGGAACTGGTTGCACAATCACTTGGATTATAACAAATTAACATAAAGTAACTGAAAATGGAAGACAGAAAGATCCTGAAAAGCGGCGAATTCCTTGTAAGCGAAACTGACCCGAAAGATGTATTCATCCCCGAGGAGTTTAATGAGGAACAGCAAATGATCGCCCAGTCCTGCCGTGATTTCCTTGGCGCGGAGGTTTATCCGAATATGACCGAACTTGAGAAGGGCAACAGGGAGCTGATGAAAAGCATCCTCAAAAAATCGGGGGAGCTCGGACTCCTGGGGATCTCAGTTCCCGAAGAGTATGGTGGATTCGGCCAGTCATTCGTTACCCAGATGCTCGTGGCGGAAACAACCGGAGCGGGATCTTCATTTTCTGTTGCGTATATGGCTCATTGCGGGATAGGGACAATGCCCATTGTCTACTACGGCAGCAAGGACCAGCGCGAACGGTATGTCACAAAACTGACTACCGGCGAATTGCTCGGGGCGTACTGCCTTACCGAGCCTGGTGCAGGCAGCGACGCAAACTCCGGGAAAACGAATGCAAAGTTGTCAGAAGACGGGAAGCATTATATTTTAAACGGACAGAAGATGTGGATCACCAATGCCGGTTTTGCGGATACACAGGTCGTATTTGCCAAAATTGACAACGACAGGGTGCTCAGCGCATTTATCGTTGAAAGCAGCCTGCCCGGGGTGGTGATCGGTCCGGATGAGCACAAAATGGGGATCAAAGGCTCATCTACAGCCCAGATTTATTATAACGATGTCAAAGTACCTGTTGAGAATCTCCTGGGCAAAAGGGGCGAGGGATTCAGGATAGCACTGAGCATTCTTCACCTGGGTCGGATCAAGCTTGGGGCCAATGTTCTCGGCGCTGCAAAAAAAGCAGTAAATGATTCCGTTAAGTATGCAAACGAAAGGAAGCAGTTTGGGGTCCTGATATCTTCATTCGGAGCGATCAAACATAAGCTCGCCGAGCAGGTGATCAGACTTTTTGCCTCAGAATCAGCCGTTTACAGGGTAAGCAGGGATATTGATGATCTGATGGTCAAGATGAAGGTTGACTGCGGTGATACCGGAAGGGGAGCAATTGAAGCCATAAGTCATTATGCCGTTGAGGCTGCAATCCTGAAGGTTGTCGGTTCGGAGATGCTCGATTTTATCTCCGATGAAGCTGTACAGATCCACGGCGGTATGGGGTATTCTGCTGAAATGGATGTGGAAAGAGGATATCGCGATGCGAGAATAAACAAGATCTTTGAGGGAACCAATGAGATCAACCGCCTCCTGGTTGTTGATACAGCATTGAAGCGTGCAATGAAAGGTGATTTTGATCTCTTCGGCAAAGCTGAAGCTCTTTATGCAGACCTTGGTAAAATATCACCTGAAATGATTGATGGTGCAGATTATTTTACGGAAAAATCAAAGTTTGTCGACAATCTGAAGAAGGTGATAATGATATGCCTGTATGGTGCGGTGAAGAAATACCCCGGCAGCCTGACCAATGATCAGGAGGTGATGAATAATATTGCCGAGATGATGATGGAGGTATATCTTTCAGAATCGCTCTGCCTGAGGATCTTTAAAATGGAATCGCTTGGCAAAGGAGGACCAGTCTACAGGGATATTCTGGATGTAAATATATATGATACTGCCGATAAGATAAGAAAATCAGCAAGCGATGCTGTATGGTCGTTTGCACCTGCCGCGGAAGCATCGCCGGTTATCAGGGCGATCGAAGCACTTTCCAGGGTCAGGGGAGTTAACGTAAAGGGAGCAAGACGGCGGATTGCCGAAAAGCTTATTGCCGAAAATTTATATAAATTCTGAACAATTCAGGTTACTTTCAGGTCATCTATTTGTTAACGGTAAGTGAATTAACGGATTATATTTCGTTTTTAGAATTTTTCCGTTCACAAAAATAATTCGTTTAAGTAACTTTAATCAATTCTGAATATGACAAATAACATAATAGTTGCATTTAAAATACGGAATGCGATATATTGTGGGTATGTATTCTGAGGTATATTTGTGAATTAATTAACAATACCGGAACATGAAACAAAACAGTACAATTTTAAAATCGGGAGTAGCAGCATTATTTATTATTGGAGGAGTGATTCTGTTTGGTTCGTGCGAAAAATATTCATTCCTGGTTGAGACGGTAAATCCGGCAGACACTGTTCACTTTCAGACTGAAATTCAGCCGATATTCACTGCTAACTGTGTGTCATGTCACAAAGGATTAAGGAACCCGGACCTGAGGGACGGTAATTCCTATGCTTCCCTTACCGGATCAGGTTTTGTAAATTTGCCTGCTGAAACCAGCAGACTCTATTTACAGGTTAATTCAGGCAGTCACAATTCATATACACTGCCCGATGAAAAGCAGAAAATACTGATCTGGATACAGCAGGGCGCAAAGAATAATTGATCACCTTAAAACCTAATAAAAAGACTTAAAATGAAAAGGACTCTTGCATTTTTGTTGATCTCAGCCTTTGTGGTTTCATTGTCGGCACAGGATGAAACACAGGCTGAAGTGAAATCAAAACCGGTAAGGTTTACTTTCGGAACCTCCATTCTTATTGATAATCAAACAATTGCCACACCATACAAAGGTGGCATAGAGTTAGAAATACATCACCGTTTCAGCCTTATCGAAAATTATAAGAACCTTTTTGGTATTTACGGTGCGGCAAACACCAGACTCGGACTAAATTTCGGGATAACCGACAGGATAATGCTGGGGGTCGGTACCACAAAGGATTACAAACTTCAGGATATCCAGTGGAAGTATCTCATTCTGCAACAGACCGAGGACAACAAGATGCCCGTTTCACTGTCGTATTACGGAAATATGGTGCTGGATCTGAGGCAGGATCAGGCCTTCGGACCTGAAGAATCATACCGTCATATACACAGGTTATCATACTTTAACCAGTTTATATTAGCAAGGAAGCTGAGTGAAAGATTTTCCCTTCAGATCGCGCCTTCGGTCATCTATTTCAACTCGGTTCCGAGGTTTTCAGATACCTCAGGATACAAGAACCTGAATTTCGGACTATCGGCAGGAGGACGCGCATCCTTGTTTGGTCCGCATTCGCTGATAATCGAATATGATCAGCTGCTTACAAAGCAGGAGCTGGATGATCAGCCCAGGCCAAATCTCGCGATCGGATGGGAGATAGGAACAGCCACACATACTTTCCAGGTGTTTGCAGCAAACTATTCGCAAATTATCAGCCAGAGAAATCTTGTATTCAATACCAATAATTTTGCCAAAGGCGAATTCCTTTTAGGATTTAATATAACAGTCAGATTCTGACGGAACTAAAACAGGAATATTGAATTTCAGGTTTCTGCTTCCGGTAATATTTATCCCTGTTTCAATCTCCATATACGGATTTGAAAGGGGAGTGGCTCCATTGCAGGATACTTCAGCATACGTTTCTCCTTTCCATGAGGAAAACGAACGGTGCTTCAGGTGTCACGGCCAGGCAAAATATGAGTATACCAATGAATCCCAGAGTGTGCAGGTAAATGCACTTATGTGCTCCGAAAGGATTATGGAAAGGAGTGAGTTCTATGGATCGAACCATAAAAGCTTCAGTTGCACCGATTGCCATTCCCCGGAATATGTGAATTTCCCGCATCCGGGAGAGCTCCGGATGGAACAGAAATACAATTGTCTTGATTGCCACGGAGGGGATGATACATTTTCAAGCTTCAGTTTTGAGGAAATAGATACCGACTACAAGGCAAGCACACATTTTCTGCTGGAGGGAGAGGGGTTTTCGTGCTGGAAATGCCACGATCCGCATTCCTATAAGATAAATGTAAGGGACAGCAAAAACCTGAAGGAAACCATCCTTTACGACAATACAATCTGCCTTGATTGCCATTCCGACTTCACACATTTTCAGCTTCTGTCTGAACGTGAGGAGATAAACATTCTGAAAACTCATAACTGGCTGCCTAATCAGGCATCTCATTTCAGCAGTGTCAGATGCATAGAATGCCATACGAGGATCAACGACAGCATCCTTGTTTCACATCTGATCCTGCCAAAAGAGGAAGCAGTCAGGCTTTGTAATGAGTGCCATTCGAAAAATTCAATGCTCATGGCATCACTTTATAAATTTCAGTCCAGGGAGCAACGGAGCGATGGTTTCTTAAATGGCATCATCCTTAATGAATCATATGTCATTGGTGCCAACAGGAATACCTATCTTAATAAGACAAGCATCATACTTTTTGCAGTTATAATGATTATAATCGGTGTTCATTCTATATTCAGGATTATAAGATAATAAAACATAAAATGAGTATCAGTAATCAAGAATAATTTGACAACAACTTAAACTGTTTTTTACCCCCTTCCCAACCTTCCCCCACGGGGGAAGGAGCCGAAAATTTAAGCTTTTCCCCCTTGGGGGAAACGGGAAAGGGGGTGATTTGAAATAATAATTAAGTATTTGTATATTAGCATTATAACACCTTTTTAATCTTTTTTTATTAATATTATTATTGATAGCCGATAGTCATAAAACATAAAATAAAAAATGTATCTATATCCGGTTTGGGTGAGATTGTGGCATGCGCTTAATGCAGTTTTGATAATAATACTGATTGTTACCGGGCTCAGCATGCAATATACCAGTAAGCAGGATTATATACTTGTGGTTGGTTTTGCCCGTGCAGTCAAATGGCATAATCTTGCTGCTTCTATCCTGACAATCAGCTATTTATTCTTTGTTACAATGAATATCACGACTGATAACGGAAGGTATTACAGATTGAGAAGGAAGGATTTCTTTTCGGATCTGGGCAGGCAGTTAAGGTACTATTCTATCGGTATTTTTAGAGGCGAAAAATCCCCGTACCCGGTTACACTAGAAAGGAAATTCAATCCGTTACAGAAATTCAGTTATGTTCTTACAATGTATGTTGCGATGCCTCTCATCATAATTTCAGGACTTGGGCTGATGTTCCCCGAAGTGACAATAAACAAAATCTTCGGGGTTAGCGGTCTGATCCTTACGGATATTCTGCATATTACAATGGGATTTTTCATTTCATTGTTCCTGGTAATTCATATTTATACCTGTACCCTCGGCTCCAGGCCAACATCACTTTTTAAAAGCATGCTTTCCGGATATCATGAATCTCAAGATCCTGACAGATTCTAAACCAGCAGATATGAAAAAGAAGAAATCAACTGATACAGGAGGGTCATCCCGCAGGAGCTTTTTAAGAAAGCTTGGGGCTGGTGTTGGTGCTGTTTCTATTGCCGGTATTCCGGGTGCCTCTGTAATTGGTAACAATAATCCCGGTTCAGGTGAAAAAATAAAGCTTCTTTCTCCGGACGGCATCCTCGTTGAAGTCGACAAAGAAAATATAAAGCCGGCCAGGGAAACTGTTGCAGATCTGAAAGAAGAAGCCCGGAAAGGATTACCCGGCAGGAAATTTATTATGGTTATTGATCTGGCCAAGTGCAGGAACGCCAGAAAGTGTGTTGAAGCCTGCCAGGAAGGGCATATGCTGCCCAAAGATCATGAGTGGATAAAACTCTACCTGCTTCAGGATGATAAGAATACGGCTCCATACTGGTTGCCGCGTCCCTGTTTCCATTGTGATAAGCCGATGTGCGTAAGTGTCTGTCCTGTGGGTGCTACATATAAAAGGGACGATGGTATTGTACTTGTTGATAACCAGCGTTGTATCGGTTGTAAGTTTTGCATGACAGGCTGCCCTTACTCAGCAAGAGTTTTTAACTGGAAAGATCCTGAAGTTAAACTCCCTCCCGGTCATGCGTATGATCCCGAAACAAATATTCCACCAGTCGAAGGGACTGTCGGCAAATGTGTTTTTTGTGCGGATAAGCTAAGGAATAATGAGCTTCCAAGATGTGTCACCGCCTGTCCGATGGGAGTGATTTATTTTGGAGATCTTATGGAAGATACAATCACCAATGGTGAGGAAACTGTAAGGTTCAGCAAGCTTATGCACGACATGGCCGGTTACCGGTATCGTGAAGAATTGGGTACACTTCCCAGCGTCTATTATCTGCCGCCATTCCGGAGAATGTTTCCTGTTGAAACAGGCCTTGAAGATACAGAAGAAGAAATAAGTAAAAGGTATAAAGATGCAGGTCCGCGTTGATTTAAATTAATCAAACATAAGAAGAATGCAGGCTGACAGAAAACTATTGAACGAACTGACCCCTGAACTGGTACACACCAGTACAAAATGGTATGTTACTTTTTTTATTTTTCTTGCCTTTTTTGCAGTCGGAATTTATGCCCTGATCCTGCAGATCGACAAGGGTCATATCGTGACCGGAATGCGTGATAACGTTGTATGGGGTTTTTATATAGTGAATTTCATCTTCTTTATGGGGCTTAGCTATTCCGGTGCTCTTATATCCGGAGTTCTCCACCTTTTCCACACAGGCTGGAGAAAACCTGTGATCAGAATGGCGGAATTAATTACAGTCATTTCACTCGTTATCGGCCCCTTCTTCATATTCTTCTGTATCGGACGCCTTGACAGGCTTCACTTCCTGTTTATTCATCCAAGGATTCAGTCGCCGATAACATGGGATGTCATCGCAATCTGCACCGACCTTGTAGGCTGTTTTATATATCTGTACCTCTCATTTATTGAGGATTTTGCAATACTCCGCGATTTTAGTGAACTCAATGTTGCACCGTGGAAAAAGAAACTGTACAAAATAATGTCTCTTGGTTATTCAGGTACAGAAAAGCAAAGAAAACTGTTATTAAATGCAAGGACCATCATGGCTGCAATGATCATTGCCATTGCTATCATAGTTTATTCGGTACTGGCATGGATCTTTGGGGTCACTCTTCAGCCCGGATGGCATTCAACGATATTCGGTCCCTATTTCGTAATTGCAGCAGTATTTTCCGGAACTGGACTTCTTATAATTCTTATGTGGATATTCAGGAAAGTATACCACCTGGAGGAATATATTACGAAACGTCACTTTGTTAATGTTGGCGTGCTCCTTACAATAATTGCAGCATTTTATGGATACTTTACATTCAGCGACTATCTTACCAAATGGTATGGCTCAATTAAGATGGACTCAATTCTGATTGACAAACTTTTTAACCAGTATTATTCGCTATTCATTTTTGCAAACTATATCGGTATCCTTCTTCCGGGAATAATCATAGCCTACCCGAAATTCCGGACTATACGCAATATCACAGTTGCTGCAATAATTGCACTTATCGCACTATGGGTTAACCGTTATATAATCGTAATACCGACACTTGAAACACCATTTCTACCAATACAGGATTTCCGGTCTGACTGGATAAAATATTCACCTACATGGGTTGAATGGGCACTTACTCTGGCCGGTGTCTCTATCTTCGCCATGTTGTTCATGCTGGTTTCGAAAATCGTACCAATAATTTCAATTTCGGAAATGCAGGAAAGAGATCAGAATGAAGTTATGAAATAGTGCAAAAATATTAAGCGCACAATGAAAAAGTATCTTCCCAAAATATTGTTTCTGATTTCATTAGTGACACTGGCTATTGTTCCGTCACAATCGCAGGAAAAGTCAAAGATCACTCCATACTTTCAACTACAATATTTTAAAGTTAATGACCAGGAGGCATATCTGAAGAGTACCCTTTCATATTCGATGAACAGGATGGAAATACCTCTGCCCGGAATGATTATTTCTTTTTTTGCAGGTGAAGCAGGGAATGAACCCCTTGCCTCAGTAATTACTGATGAGAAAGGTGTTGCAAAGGTAGCTTTAGGAAGCGATACTAAACTCCCTCTTAACGGAGACGGGGCATGGTCATTCAGGTCAGAGTTTAAAGGGAATGATACTATTGATGGCGCTGATTCAGAACTTGCTATAAGGAATGTAACACTTGAAATGACATTATCCGAGGTCGACAGTATTAAGAAAATCGGTCTTAAAGCTTATACCCTGCAAAATGGAAAGGAAGTCCCGGCGTCAGAAGAAGCAGTAATTGTCTATGTTCCAAGGATGTTCAGCCTGCTTCCTGTCGGAGAGGCTTCCCTCGATGAAAATGGAACTGCAACGGTTGATTTCCCTTCGGATATTCCCGGAGATGAAAAAGGTAATATTACGGTTATTGCAAGATTTGAAGAGAATCCCAATTTTGGCAATATTGAAAAAAGTGTAACCGAGAAATGGGGCATTCCTACGTCATATTCAGTTCCAACAACCCACAGGGCTCTTTGGACGAAGACACCGCCCATGTGGATGATCATCACCCTGTCTATACTGCTGGCCGGCGTCTGGGGTCACTATTTCTTTGCAATTATCAGTCTTATACTTATAAAGATTGATGCAAAACGAAAAAAAGATAAGGATGAATTTCTGGCTTGATTAAAATTTGTAAATAAAAATTGCACGATAATTGTATATTGATTATAAATTAAATCTTAATTGTTATGAAAATGATGAAACTGTTTTTTGCGAGCGCACTTATTCTTGCGTTCAGTGTGTCAGTAATTGCTCAGCCTAAACCCTGGGAAACACCGGCTAATTGCAAAACAATGAAAAACCCTGTAGCTAAGGGTGATGCAAGTAATAAAGCCGGAATGGCTCTTTACACCAAGAACTGTGCTTCATGCCATGGAAAAACTGGTCTGGGCGACGGGGTTAAAGCGAGAGCTCTTAAAGACCATCCGGGCGACTTTTCAGGTGCAGTTTACCAGAATCAGACTGATGGGGAGCATTTTTACAAAACCAAGTTCGGAAGAGGCGAAATGCCGAAATATGAAGGTAAATTATCTGATGACGATATCTGGAATATAGTTAACTATATGAGAACCTTCAAGAAGTAAATTCCTTAATATATAAATCGGGCTTACCCGAACGCTGTTTCACTGGAAGGTTGAGTATAAGAAGTTAACTGTAAGATAAAATTTGCACAATTATTCTAATATAATAAATAAATTAAAATTAAGGATTATGAGGATTTTGAAACTTTTTTTTGTAAACGCTGCAGTTTTATTGCTGAGTTCAACATTGGTAGCTCAAACAAAGCCATGGGTCGTTCCGGCCAACTTCAAATCAATGAAGAACCCCGTTGCCATGAGTGACGCCAGTGTTTTAGCAGGGCAGACACTCTATAACAAAACCTGTGCAGCATGCCATGGAAAAACCGGTGCGGGTGATGGACCGAAATCAAAATCACTTAAAACACCCATGAACGACCTTTCAAAAGCTGAATTTCAGAATCAGACTGATGGAGAACATTTCTACAAAACTAAAACGGGAAGAGGGGAGATGACAAAATATGAAGGAAAATTATCGGATGATGATATCTGGAACATTGTTAACTACATGAGAAAATTCAAGAAATAGAGAGGAGAACAATATCCATGGAAATACGGGGCTGTGCATTTTTGGGCAGCCTCTTTCTTTTGAAATAAATTATTCTATTTGATGCTCCTTTTTGGATTTAAACTATCAATGTTGTAATCTTCAAATACGATAGCTATTGCAATTTTTGACAGAAAAGTAAAAAGTAAAAATCCAAGAGAAAATACCATTACTGCCGTTCTGATTTCAGTCATGGATGGTGTATATACATAAGTCTGTCCCAAAACATCTGGCGTAAAAGCGGGTATTATAAGAGCAATTCCTTTTTCAACATAAACACTTCCGTAGATAAGAAATGCACCAATATTCAGAGTCAGAAAATTTCTCCGGGTTTTAGGGATTAAGAATAGTATAAATGCGATACATCCCATAATAATTGATGACCAGCTGTAAGGAACAATTTCTTTGTGATCACCTATTCCGAAAAGTAAATATTTCCAGTATAAAATATGTTCAGTTCCGGAATAGAACTCTTTGAAAAGTTCAGCAATTGTAAAAAACAGATAAATGAACATTGCATAAACCATAAGTTCAGCAATTTTCCATATGGCTTCATCTTTTATTTCAAATTTCGTGGTTTTTCTAAGTATTTGAAACAGGATCAAAAGTATAGCCGGGCCTGAGCAAAATGCTGATGCCAGAAATCTTGGAGCAAGTAAAGCGCTATTCCAGAATATACGTCCGGGTAAAGCATTATAAAGAAATGCTGTTGTTGTATGAATAGCAACAGCCATTGGTATGCTGATTAAAACAAGTGGTAAAACAATAGATTTATTATACTCTTTCTTATAAAAAATACAATATAATAAATAGGTTACAACAAATAAATTAATTAGTAAATAGATACATAGAACAAAAAAATCCCAGGAAAGCATGGAGGATGGAAAGTTCATTGTTCCTATCAGAGGCAGCATGTGCCAGAATCTAAGCGGATTTCCAATATCCACAATTATAAATGAAATACACATTATTACCGCGCAAACAGCCAGCAATTCACCAAAAATTACTATTTCTTTAATTGGTTTCCAATCATAAATATAGGCAGGGATGACTAACATAACAGCTGCTGCAGCAACTCCGACAAGAAAGGTAAAGTTTCCAATATAAAAAGCCCAGGATACAGAATCCCTCATGTGGGTACTAATTAATCCATGAGTTATCTGACCATAATAACCAGATCCTCCCCAAAGGATTAATAATAACAATAAGATCAGCCAGGCATAATATGTTTTGCTTCCACGAAAAATTATTCTTATACTGCCTGTTATAAAACGAATAAAATTCATATTAAATTTTATTAATTTATTTTGCCTGATTTAAGATATACATTAACTATAAGTCCTGTTTAGCTGCCGAAGAAATAGTAGAATTTTGGTTGAAAGTTCAATTCCTGTTTCAGTACAAGTACTCGTTTGTTTTCTAAAATGTATCTTATTTCACTGTCGGGGTCTAATAGATTTCCAAATTTTCTTGCTCCAACCGGGCATATTTCAACGCATGCGGGGTATTTGCCTTCTCTGGCTCTTTGAATACAAAAAGTACATTTTTCAACAACACCCTTCATTCTTGGTCTGTTTCCTAAATAATGCATTTCAGTATTTAATTCTTCTGCCGGTACATCAGGTTCGCCCCAATTGAAATGTCTTGCCCCGTATGGGCAGGCCGCCATACAATATCTGCATCCGATACACCAGTTATAATCAACTACAACAATTCCATCAGGTTCCTGCCAGGTGGCTTTAACCGGACATACGGTAACACATTGAGGTTTTCTGCATTGCTGGCATTGTACAGGCACATAAAAATATCCCTTTTCCGGAACTTTTTCAGGATTGTACTGAGCAGTTGAATGAGCAAAATCTATCCCTTTTTCTTTTTCCATCTGAAGCACTTCAATATAATGAATTTGCGGGTCACGTGACAGATTGTTTTCTTTTACACATGCGTAAACACATCTTCTGCATCCGACACACTTGGATAAGTCTAGGGCATATCCGAACAGAGTTCCTTCTATTGCAGGTTTGTCAGATACATGGAATTCTTTACCATACTTTTCTTTGTATTTAATTTCCAAATTTTTAATTATACTATCTTTTTCATTTTTTGATAATGTTTTAAAATTCTTCTGAAGAAAAGCATCAAATGCTTTCATATCACAACCCGAAAGTGCGAGTGCCGAAAATGTTGCTAATGAAATATTTTTTATAAACGACCTTCTTGAATTTTCTTTTTTCATTTCCGCAAAATATTCAATTATTAAAATTACTTAATATCCTCCTGCCTGACGGGTGGAGGTTCGGGCTTGAGTTCTTCAAATTTTGGTGAGTGTGGATTATGACAATGAACGCAAAGCAAATATTCTTTTCTCCCATTCCATTCACCCGTTCTCTTTCCATGAACTCCTACTTTCCAGTCCCTGAGTTTTTCACCGTGACACTGTCCGCATAGCTTATATGATTCCTTAAAATCCAATAATTTTCCACTGGCCAGCTTCAGCGAATCTCTGTTATTTAAATCATGGCAATCAAGGCACCAGCGGTTCTCACTATCATGATCAAATATTGCAGAAATGTCATCGTGCCATTCTACTAATTCTCTTCTTTCAGGTTTAGGCGGAAAATTTGCATGGCAATCAGTGCAGGGAAATATACCATCGCTGAACGGCGGTGCTTCTACTGCATATTCTATAGCTTTTTCAGTCTTTTTATTTCCTTCTTTTTCATCAGGTACTTTATATAGTTCTTTATTAATTGATTCCATATTATTACAACCAAAAAACAGAACAATAAAAAGTGCCCATAAAATACCGGGGTTTTTAATATTTCTGTAAAATTTATCCTTCATATTAAATTTCTTTTCAAATAATATTAAGTGAACCAGAAAAATACCTTCTTTCATCAACCAGATTGAGGTCTATTTAATTCGTATTCTTTATTCCAGGTGTCCGGAGAGCCGGAGTGTACAAATAGATTTTGAGACAGCCTCTCTTTTTACTGTATTTCAAAAATAAAAAAAGAGAT
>Ga0105100_10001599_pt1 | contig 13225 bp, 11 predicted proteins | sample PPLLak12cMay2015_2_FD_87033 | JGI IMG/M metagenome (GOLD analysis project Ga0105100, IMG submission 87033) | Freshwater sediment microbial communities from Prairie Pothole Lake near Jamestown, North Dakota, USA - PPLs Lake P8 Core (1) Depth... | ecosystem: Environmental > Aquatic > Freshwater >... | reverse complement strand
TGCTCGGCAAGCATGAGGACATTGAGTGCAAGGCCTGCCACAAGAGTCCGGTCTTCAAGGGCACACCCATGACCTGTATTGCCTGTCACAAAAAGGATGACACGCACAAAGGCTCACTGGGCGACAAGTGCGGCGACTGTCATGGCGAGCGTGACTGGAAGGAAAACCGGTTCGATCACGGCAAAACGCGGTTCGCGCTGCTCGGCAAGCATCGGGATGTGAAATGTGACGATTGCCACAAAGACCGGAAATACAAGGACACGCCAGCCGCCTGTCTCGCTTGCCACAAGAAAGATGACGTGCACAAGGGCCAGCAAGGCGAGAAATGCGAGCAATGCCACAGCGCACAGGACTGGAAACAGACCACGTTCAATCATGGCCGCACCCGCTTCCCGCTACTGGGCAGGCACATGGCCGTGGAATGCAAGAAATGCCACGCTACGGCGCAATACAAGGACGCCAAAACGGAATGCCTGGCGTGTCATGAGAAGGATGACGTCCACAAACGCCGTTTGGGTGTGCAGTGCGAAAGCTGCCATAACGCGCGCAGCTGGAGTTTGTGGGACTACAACCACAACACCCGGACCCGCTTCAGGCTGGAGGGCGGGCATCTGGGACTGGATTGTTATAGCTGTCACCAGAAGCCAGTGGCCGGAAAGGCGGTCCTGTCGATGGCGTGCGTTAGCTGTCACGACAAGGATGATGTGCATGAGGGCGGGTTTGGCCGGCAGTGCGACAAGTGCCATGGCACCGACTCTTTCAAACAAATCAAGTCACGTATGGGCCAAGCCCGCACGCCTGAGAAAGTCACGACATCCGGAATGGCCTGCCCGACAGCGGTTAGGGGTCTGTGCCAGGACGGGGTGATGCAACGCGCACTTACCCTGCAAGCCATGCTTGCTACAGGAGGAGATGCAAGATGAAACATGCTGATACCGTTGCACCGTTCCGCTTGCTGCCGGGCTCGTGGCATTTATGGCTTTTTCTGCTGGCCTGTGTGATCAGCGTGTTTTCCCTGCCGGCGTCTGCAGCCAGCATGAATGACAAAACTTTTAACCATACCAAAACTGGCTTTCAGCTGAGCGGCTCTCATCGGGGGGCGGAGTGTGTGTCGTGCCACGTCCAGGGCGTCTTCAAGGGAACCCCAACCCAATGCTCGAGCTGTCATTCCAGCGGTAGTCAGCAGGTCACCGCCACCGCTATGCCAGCCAACCATATCCCGACCAAACAGGGGTGTGCTAGCTGCCACAATACCGCGACATTCTCAGGCGCGCGCTTCAGTCACACGGGGGTGGCACCGGGTAGTTGCGCCACCTGCCACAACGGCAGCATCGCCGCAGGCAAGCCGAGCGGGCACGTTGTCACCACGGCCGCCTGCGACACCTGTCACAAGTCTTCTGCCTGGACGCCTGCCAGCTTCAATCATATGAATGTAGCGCCCGGCACCTGCGCGACCTGCCACAATGGCAAGACTGCAACCGGCAAACCGACCACGCATGTCCCGACCACGGCGGCGTGCGACACCTGTCACAAGACCAGCGCCTGGACGCCTGCCAGCTTCAATCATGCGAGCGTAGCGCCCGGCACCTGCGCCACCTGCCACAACGGCAAGACTGCGACCGGCAAGCCGACCACGCATGTCCCGACCACGGCGGCGTGCGATACCTGCCACAAGACCAGCGCCTGGACACCTGCAAATTTCAGCCACACAGGTGTAGCGCCCGGGACATGTTTGACCTGTCATAACGGATCGAAGGCCGCTGGCAAGCCGTCATCGCACATCCCGACCTCGCAGGCATGCGACACCTGTCACAAAACCGCTGCCTGGAAGCCCGTGACAATGAACCATACGGGAATTGCGCCCGGAACGTGTTCCAGCTGCCACAATGGCACCACTGCGACGGGCAAGTCGAGCAGCCATATCCCGACCACGGCGGCGTGTGACACCTGCCACAAAACCTCATCGTGGAATACCGCGACGATGAATCACGCGGGTGTTGCGCCCGGCACCTGCTCGACCTGCCACAACGGAACCACCGCCACCGGCAAGCCGACCGGCCACATCCCGACCACGGCGGCATGCGACACCTGTCACAAGACCAGCGCCTGGACGCCCGCCACCTTCAGTCATACCGGCGTCGCCCCCGGCACCTGCTCGACCTGCCACAACGGAACGACTGCGACCGGCAAGCCGACGACGCATATCCCCACCACGTCCTCTTGTGACACCTGTCACAAGACGACGGCCTGGACTCCGGCAACCTTTACGCACACGGGAATTGCCCCCGGCACTTGCCAGACCTGTCACAACGGGACCACCGCGACCGGCAAGCCGACCGGCCACATTCCGACCACAGCTGCCTGTGATACTTGCCACAAGACGACGGCCTGGACGCCCGCCACTTTCAGCCATACCGGCGTCGCCCCCGGCACCTGCTCGACTTGCCACAACGGAACGACTGCGACCGGCAAGCCGGGAGGCCACATCCCGACCACGGCTGCCTGTGACTCGTGCCACAAGACAACGACGCCCTGGATCAATGCGACCATGAATCACACGGCGGTCGTAAGCAGCACCTGCGCGTCTTGTCATGGCGGGGCTTACACTGCGGCAGGAGCCGAGGCCAAGCCGACCAATCACATCCCGACTGCCCTGGTTGGGGGCAAGGACTGCATGGCTTGTCACACCAGTACTTCCAGTTGGGGAAGCATGAGGATGGACCACAACAATATCGTGACCGGATGCAAAACCTGTCATGCCAGCGGCACCAGTTACCTGGGTGGCATGGAGAAAAAGAGCGTGACACACGAATCCGCCACGGCCACTGATTGCTCCCAGTCTGGCTGCCACAGGCCCTTGGGAAATAAGGGGGTGACCTATGTCGAATGGGATTAAGCAGGCAGCCTGGCCATTTTATCTTCATCGAACTGCCCGGATGAGCGCCCAGACCCGCTCCCCCGGGTGGTCTTAAGCAACCATGACGGGATACGGAATGTTATTCACACACAAGAACAGGTTGGCGGCACTGCTGATCGGATTCAGCGTTCTGGTACTTAACCCGCAATCCGCAACGGCGAATATTCTGGAAGAAATCCAGGTTCAACCCGACAATTTCGAGAATGTCGTGCGGCTGCAATTCAATTCCAGGATCCAGTTTGTACGCGCCGTCAAGGTCGGGAAGACCAACACCATCCAGGTGTATTTCCGACTCTTGCAAAGCGATGACATAGGGGAAGTCCCGTCGGTTGAAACGCTCAAATCCAAGCCTTTCGAGCAGCTTCCTGCGGTCACTGTGTCCTACCCTCCGCAAACCACCCAGATCAAGAAGCTGAACCTGCAAATCGGGACGGGCAAACAGCCCGTCGCCAATGTCACGGTGCGTGCCGGAGAAAATGGCCGTAGCGTGGATATCATTTTTGGCGACAAGGCCAGAAAGTACCCGGCTGTTTCGGACGGCAAGCGCTATGCCATTACGCTCCTGAGCGCGGCTTCCATCAATGAGTTGAGCGGCAAGGTCATACCCCGTGAATTTCAGGACTACGATGTTTTTACTTCGCAGCAGACCCGGGAGGGCGCAACGCTTCATGAATTGAACCTGGGGTACTTCCCCACCCCTGAACAGGCGGAAAAGGTCCGTGCCAGTCTGCTTGCCCTGTTCCCGAATGCTGTCGTGACCGATCTGCTCAAGCGCAGGCAGGACATGCTCAAAGCCGCTTCCGCCAGAGCTCAGCCCGTTCCAGAGCCGGCAATGGTGCAGGCCCTGGAACCCCTGTCCGAGGTGGAAGACCAGGCGGCAGCGCTCATGCCCAAGGCGCAGGAAGCCCTCAAGGCAGGGAATTACGAACTGGCCGTCAACAGTTTCAACCAGATTCTGCTATTGCCACCAAACAGGTATTCGCAGGAAGCACAGGAATTAATTGGCGTTGCACGGGAACGCAATGGCGAACTGGCCAAGGCCAAGGCCGAATACGAGTTGTATCTGAAGCTGTTTCCGGACGGGCAGGGCGCAGACCGGGTGCGTCAGCAACTGGCCCAACTCGCGGTGCCATCCAAGCGTGACGCCAAAGCGAAATCCAGACGGGACGTGCCTGTCATCAAGAGTGTTTCCGGAAGTTTTTCCCAGTTTTATTACGGCGGACAAACCCAGACGCAAACCGCCTTCAATACCCCAACCACGGTAGGAACGTCCACCCTTTCGTCCACTGACCAGTCCGCGCTGAAAAGCAATCTCGACCTCACGGGGCGCTACCGGGATGCCGATGCGGATCAGAAGCTGGTGTTACGGGATGACGACATCCGCAGCTTCCTCGATACGCGCCCGAGCCGGAACCGCCTCCTTGCAGCCTATTACAGTTACAAAGGCCTGCAGAATGGATTCAATGCCACCCTGGGCCGTCAGATCGGAACGTCCGGGGGGGTGCTTGGCCGTTTCGATGGTGCGGAACTGGGCTACTATCTCACCCCCAAATGGCGTGCCAACGTGGTTGCGGGTATACCGGTCGAGTTCCCGTCTTTGGGCTCCGACCGGCGGTTCCTGGGCGTGAGCCTGGATGCTGAAGAGTTGACCGAGCGCTTGCGCGGCAAGACCTACTTTATCAACCAGACCGCGGATGGCATTCTGGATCGGCGTGCCGTGGGTCTGGAACTCGGGCTCTATGACGCGCGCGGTTCCGTCAACGCCCTGGTGGATTACGATGTGAGCTACAGTATTCTCAACATCGGTACCTTGCAGGGCAACTGGCAGACCGAGGGCGGAAGCATTTTCAACTTCCTGCTGGAGCAGCGACGCACGCCGTCGCTCGCCACCACAGATGCGCTATATAACAGCGTGGTGACCAGCATGTCGCCGGTTCCCACCAGCATCAGTCAATTGCTCGCGACTTTTACGGAAGACCAGATTCGCGCCTTGGCCGAAGACAGCAGCGCCATCTCAAAGCAGGCCGCGGTAGGATTCCTGACGCCGCTGAATGACAGCTGGCAGGTGGGCGCGGATTTCAACCTGGTCAATACCGGCGCCCTGCCCGGCCAGACGCTGGCCGATGGAACCGTTCTGCCGCCCTCTCCGGCCACCGGCAATATTTACACGTATTCCCTGCGCGCCATCGGCTCCAGTTTCCTGCGGGCGAATGACGTCAACGTGTTTACCCTGTCCCTGAACCAAGCCGACACCTATCATGGCGAACTGCTTGCCTACAATAACACCACCCGACTGGACCGCTGGACGCTTGAACCCTCGCTGAAATACTACCAACAGGCAACCGACCCCAATACCGATCTGGCTCGCTGGACGCCCGAGATCCATGTGACCTATCTTTGGAAAGGCAATCTGTCCCTGGAAGCCGATTACACCTATGAACATACGACCACCGACAGCCCCGGCAACCATGAGGTCAGCCAGCAGCATTTTTTCTATCTGGGTTATCGCTGGGACATCTGATCGCCTGATGGCCGTGAGAGACGCTGCGTGCTGGAAGTAAGCGGACTCGGTTGCCTGCGCGGCGAGCGCCGCCTGTTTTCAGGCGTGTCGTTCAGCCTCAGGCCCGGCGGTCTGATCTGGATACAGGGCGGCAACGGCAGCGGCAAGACGACGTTGCTGCGTACCCTGTGCGGGCTGACGCAGGCCATGGCGGGCGAAGTGCGTTGGCGCGGGAAGACTATCCAGGCGCTTGACGAGGATTACCGGCGAGAACTGACCTATATCGGCCATGCCAATGGTTTGAAGGAAGATCTCAGCGCCCAGGAAAACCTGCTTGTCGCCGCGCATCTTGCCGGCCAGCCAGCCAGCCGTGCGGAGGTTGCCGGAGCCTTGCACGGTATCGGCCTGGCGGGGCGTGAGCATCTGCCGGTCAAATTCCTGTCCCAGGGGCAGCGCCGCCGCGCCGCGCTGGCCCGGCTGCGGCTTGCGCACCCACGCACGCTCTGGCTGCTGGACGAGCCTTTCAACGCGCTGGATACCCAAGCTGTCGCAGGCATGCGGCAAATCATGGAAAACCACCTGGGGCAGGGAGGCATGATCGCCCTGACCACCCACCAGGATGTCGCCATCCAGGCAGCCGATGCCCAGACGTTGCGGCTGGATGCCTGAGGATAGCCGGGATGATGCAAACACTGCGTTACGTGGTTTCCCGCGATGTGCTGCTCGCCATGCGGCGACGGGCCGATGTGGCGACCACGCTGTTTTTTTTCGTCATCGTTGCCAGTCTGTTCCCGCTTGGCGTGGGCCCGGAGCCCAAACTGCTGCGTGCCATGGCCCCGGGCATCCTGTGGGTGGCGGCGCTGCTGGCCTCCATGCTGTCGCTGGGACGGCTGTTCGCCGAGGATTATGCCGATGGCAGCCTGGAACAACTGGCGCTGGTGCCAGAACCGCTTGCCCTGATGGTCATCGGCAAGGTCATGGCGCACTGGCTGGTTTCGGGCTTGCCGCTGGTACTGATTTCACCGGTGATCGCGCTGCAGTTCGACCTGCCGGCCGAGGCGATTGTCACCCTGCTGCTGGCGCTGCTGCTGGGCACCCCGCTGCTGAGCCTGATCGGGGCGATTGGCGCGGCGCTAACGGTTGGGGTGCGCGGCGGCGGGGTGCTGATCTCGCTGCTGGTGCTGCCCTTGTATGTGCCGGTTCTGATTTTTGGTGCAGGCGCGGTGGATGCCAGCGCAATGGGTATGGATGCCAGTGGCCACCTCTCCATACTCGGTGCGCTGCTGCTGCTGGGCATGGTGTTGGCACCCTGGGCGACTGCGGCCGCGCTGCGGATATCATTGGAATAATGGCCATTATGGAATCTTCACCTGCATGAAACTGAATTGGTTCAAATACGCCTCTCCCGTCACGTTTTATCCGCTGGCGGGGAAACTGATCCCCGGGTTTGCGCTGGCTGCGGCCATCCTCACGGTCGCGGGCCTGTACATCAGTTTTTTTGTCGCCCCCACGGATTTCCAGCAGGGCGAGTCGTATCGCATCATTTTCATCCATGTGCCCGCGGCCTGGATGTCGATGTTCATCTACATCGTGATGGCGGGCTGGGCTGCGGCCGGACTGATCTTCAACACGCGCCTGTCGTCGATGATGGCGAGCGCGCTGGCGCCGACCGGCGCGCTGTTCACCTTTATCGCCCTGTGGACCGGCGCACTCTGGGGCAAGCCCACCTGGGGCGCGTGGTGGGTGTGGGACGCCCGGCTGACTTCCGAACTGATCCTGCTGTTTCTGTATATGGGGTTTCTGGCGCTGCACGCCGCGATTGACGACCCGCGCCGCGCCGACCGTGCCAGCGCGGTGCTGGCACTGGTCGGCGTGGTCAACGTGCCCATCATTTATTTTTCGGTCAAATGGTGGAACACCCTGCATCAGGGCGCCTCGGTCAGCATGACCATGGCCCCCAAGATGGCCGCCACCATGCTGCTGGGCATGCTGGTCATGGCGCTGGCCTGCTGGATGTACAGCATCGCCGCGGCGCTGGCGCGCGTGCGTTGCATCATTCTTGAGCGCGAGCAGCAGGCCGAATGGGTCGCCAATCTGGCAAAGGAACCAACATGATCTGGAAGAGTCTCGATGACTTCATCGCCATGGGCGGTTATGGCTTTTATGTCTGGGGTTCTTACCTGGTCACGGCCGTCATCATCATCGCTGAAATTCTGATGCTGCGCGCGCGTCGCCGTGGCGTCGAAAAGACCCGCCAAGTCCAAATAATCCTGTCCGAGCAGACGAAACATGAAACCACGACATAAACGCATGGCGCTGATTGCCGCCGGGCTGGCTGCTGTCGGCCTTGCCGCCACCCTGGTGCTGAATGCCTTTCGCAGCAATATGGTGTTTTTCTTTACGCCCAGCCAGATCGCCGCCCACGAGGCGCCCACCGGTCGCGGTCTGCGCATCGGCGGGCTGGTGGTGGAGGGGAGCGTGAAGCGCGAAGGCGTGACGGTACACTTCACCGTGACCGATACCGCCCAGTCCATTCCCGTGGTCTTTACCGGCATCCTGCCCGACCTGTTCAAGGAAGGAAAAGGCGTGGTCGCCCAGGGCGAACTGGACGCCAATGGCGTGTTCCAGGCCAGTGAAGTGCTGGCCAAGCACGACGAAAACTACATGCCGCCCGAGGCGGCCGAAGCGCTCAAGCAGGCCCAGGCCTCAGGTGAAAGCACCGGCAAGACGCTGGCCATGGATACGGAAAGTAAACCCAAATGATTCCAGAAATCGGCCACTTCGCTCTCATCGTCGCACTCCTGATTGCCATCGCGCTGACGGTTTTCCCCATCGTTGGCGCACAGCGCGGCATCGCGTCCTGGATGGCCATGGCGCGCCCCGCCGCGCAGGGTTTGTTCGTGTTCATCACGCTGGCCATGGTTTGCCTGGCATATTCCTTTGCGGTCAACGATTTCTCCGTGCTGTATGTCGCCAGCAACTCCAACTCCATGCTGCCGCTGCACTATCGGCTGGCGGCGGTGTGGGGCGGCCATGAAGGGTCCGTGCTGTTGTGGGTGTTCATGCTCACGCTCTGGATGGTCGCGGTGTCGCTGTTCAGCCGCCATCTGCCGCGCGAAATGGTGGCGCGCATTCTGGGCGTGATGGGTTTCATCAGCGTCGGTTTTCTGCTGTTCATCCTGCTGACCTCCAACCCTTTTGATCGCCTGCTGCCCGCCGCGCTTGATGGCCGCGATCTCAACCCGCTGCTGCAGGATCCCGGCATGATCTTTCATCCGCCCATGCTTTACATGGGCTATGTGGGTTTCTCGGTGGCTTTTGCCTTTGCCATCGCCGCGCTGCTGGGCGGCAATCTGGATGCGGCCTGGGCGCGCTGGTCGCGGCCGTGGACGATGGTGGCCTGGGTGTTCCTCACCGTCGGCATCGCACTCGGCAGCGCCTGGGCGTATTACGAACTCGGCTGGGGCGGCTGGTGGTTCTGGGACCCGGTGGAAAACGCCTCCTTCATGCCCTGGCTGGTCGGCACTGCACTGATCCATTCGCTCGCCGTGACCGAAAAGCGCGGCAGTTTCAAGAACTGGACCGTGCTGCTCGCCATCTTCGCTTTTTCGCTGTCGCTGCTGGGTACGTTTCTTGTGCGTTCCGGCGTGCTGACTTCTGTCCATGCTTTCGCCACCGATCCCAAGCGCGGCATCTTCATCCTGATTTTCCTTGCGATCGTGACGGGTGGCGCGCTCCTGCTGTTCGCCTGGCGTGCGGCTAAAGTCGGCCTGGGCGGGCGCTTCGATCTGGTGTCGCGCGAGTCCATGTTGCTCGCCAACAATGTCATCCTGGTTGCGGCCGCCGGTTCGGTGCTGCTGGGGACGCTGTATCCGCTGGTGCTCGACGCACTGGGGCTGGGCAAGATTTCGGTCGGCCCGCCTTACTTCGATAACGTGTTTGTTCCGCTCATGGCCCCCGCCATTTTCCTCATGGGCGTCGGTCCGCTGGCGCGCTGGAAATCGGCCAGCCTGCCGGAACTGGCCATGCGTTTGCGCTGGGCTTTTGCTGTCAGCCTGGTCAGCGCGCTGCTGCTGCCTTTCGTGCTGGGGCAGTGGTCGCCCATGGTCAGTTTTGGCCTGCTGCTCGCTCTGTGGGTATTCACCTCCACCGCGCTCAACCTGTGGAACCGGGTCAAACGCACCGGGGGCGAAACCCTGCGCCAGCGCTTCGGCAGCCAGTCGCGCAGCTATTACGGCATGCTGGTGGCGCATTTCGGCATCGGCGTGTTCATCGTCGGCGTGACGCTGGTCAGGGGTTATCAGGTCGAGAAGGATGTGCGCATGGAAGTCGGCGATACCGTCACCATCGGTGCCTACCAGATTGTGTTCAATGGCGTGACTGAAATACCCGGGCCCAACTACCAGGCTTCGAGAGGCATGATCGACGTCCTGAAAAATGGCCAGCTGGAGCGCACCATGGCACCGGAAAAACGCATCTATACCGCCACGCAGATGCCGATGACCGAGGCGGCCATCGCCACCGGCTTCACTCGTGACCTGTATGTCTCGCTGGGCGAGCCGGTCGATAACGGTGCCTGGGTGGTGCGCGTGTATGTCAAACCCTTTGTGGACTGGATCTGGGGCGGCTGCCTGGTCATGGCGCTGGGTGGCGCGCTGACCTTGACCGATCGCCGTTACCGCCTGGCGCGCCGCCGCGAGCAGGTCGCGCCCGTTGCCGCACAGGTTCCGGAAGCCGCATGAAAGCCTGGTATCTGATTCCCCTGGCGGTTTTCATCGCCATGCTGGTTTTTCTGGGCGTGGGCCTCGGGCTCGACCCGCACGAGGTGCCTTCGCCGCTGATCGACAAACCCGCGCCGGTGTTCCGCCTGCAGACGCTGGAGCCGCCTTCCAGGCTGCTGTCTTCCGAGGACATGCGCGGCCAGGTCTGGCTGCTCAATGTGTGGGCGTCGTGGTGCAGCGGTTGCCGCGAGGAGCATCCAGTTCTGGTCGAGTTCGCCAAAACCCGTGTTGTGCCGATTGTTGGGCTGGACTACAAGGATCAGCCGGACGATGCGCGCCGCTGGCTGGCCAATTTTGGTAACCCCTACGTTGCCAGCGTGTCCGACCTGGATGGCCGGACGGGGATCGAGTTCGGGGTGTACGGCGTGCCGGAAACCTTCGTCATCGACAAGGCCGGTGTCATCCGCTACAAGCAGATCGGCCCCATCACGCCCAAAGTGCTGCACGACACGATTCTTCCGCTGGTGAAAAAACTCAATGCTGCGTAAATTTGTTTTCTCCTGTCTGCTTGCCGTGATGCTCGCTCCGGCGTTCGCCAAAGAAGCCGCTTCGGTTGCCGCCGACCCCGTTGCCGAAGCGCGGCTGATGAAACTCTCCAGCGAATTGCGCTGTCTGGTGTGCCAGAACCAGACCATCGCCGATTCCAACGCCGAGTTGGCGGTCGATCTGCGCAACGAAATCCGCGAAAAAATTCAGGCCGGCATGAGCGATGCCGCAATCAAGGACTTCATGGTCGACCGCTATGGCGACTTCGTGCTGTATCGCCCGCCCGTCAAGAGCACGACACTGGTGCTCTGGCTTGGCCCCTTTCTGCTGCTGGCGGTGGGCGGCGGCGTTCTGGTTTTCAACCTGCGACGGCGTCGGCAATCTGTCGCCGAACCGGAATTGAGCCGCGACGAGCAAGCACTGGCGGAATCCCTGCTGCAAACCGACAAAATCAAGGAAACAACAACATGACCGGCTTTCTTATTGTTATTGGCGTACTCATTGCCCTGGGGCTGGCCTTCGTGCTGCCCGCGCTGGTGAAGCAGCGTGTCGAAGACGACAAAACCTCGCGCGCGCAGGCCAACGTGCTGATCTACCGTGACCAGCTCAAGGAATTGGACACCGACCTCAACAATGGCACGATCAGTGCAGAACAGCATACGGTTGGTCGGCGTGAACTGGAAAAACGCGCGCTGGAAGATACGCTTGCTGCGGTAAATGACAAGGCACCGACCCAGCCTGGGCGCGGACGTTGGGCGCCGGTTGCGCTGGCGGTGCTGATTCCCGTCGCCGCCGTGGGGCTGTATCTCAAGGTCGGTAAACCCGAGGCCATCGCGCCCCTGGCGTCGCCTGCTCAGGAAGCCGCCGCACCCGCCAGCGGACAGGGCGGCAGCCCGCACAGCACCTCCTTTGACAGCATCCGGGCCATGGCCGAGAAACTTGCGGCCAGCCTGAAAGACAATCCGGATGATGGTGCAGGCTGGGCCATGCTGGGGCGTTCCTACAACGTGCTGGGCCGCTTTGCCGAAGCCGCCGATGCCTATGCCCGCGCTGAAAAGCTGCTGCCGCCCGATGCACAACTGCTGGCCGACCATGCCGACGCGCTGGCCATGTCGCAGGGGCAAAAACTCGACGGCGCGCCGCTGGTCCTGCTCCAGAGCGCCCTGAAAATCGACCCCGCCAACCTCAAGGCGCTGGCGCTGATGGGCACCGCCGCCTTCGACAGGAAGGACTACAAGGGCGCGATCGTCTACTGGGAAAAGGTGGTCCAGGCGGCTCCGGCTGACTCGGAATTCACCCAGTCGCTGCAGGCCAGCCTGGAAGAAGCCCGCGCCCTGGCTGAAGGGCGCACGCCTTCCGCCGCGCTGCCGGACATCATGCCCGCCGCGCCTGAGGCTGCCGCACCTGCCGCGGCCAATGGGGGCCAGGTTGGCGGCCAGGTCAAACTGGCGCCGGCGCTGGCCGCCAAAGTGTCGCCCGGGGATACCTTGTTCATTTTTGCCCGGGCCGAAAAGGGCCCGCGCATGCCGCTGGCCATTCTGAGCCTGAAAGCAGGCGAGCTGCCGACCCGCTTCAGTCTGGATGACTCCAATGCCATGGCTCCGGGCATGAACCTGTCGGCCTTCCCCTCGGTCATGGTCGTTGCCCGCATTTCAAAAAGCGGCAACGCCAGCGCACAAAGCGGCGACCTGGAAGGCAGCGTCGGCGCGGTCAAGCCGGGTACGCAGAATCTCCAGATCAGCATCGACCGGGTGCTTCCCTGAGCGATTGCCATTATTTCAGCCATCTGCTCTTGGGTCTTGATGAGACTCCCAACCATGACTGCATGACCGCAGATTTTGGCTGTTAACTGACGCACCAATTTGCGTCACACCCGCCCGTCCATGCACTGCGGTCGAGCGCATCGCCGGAATCGCACCCTTCCAAAATCCTTTAACCCATTGAATTAATTACGCTGTGCCTCCCTGGCACAGACCCTGCTGACAGACAGGGCGAGGAGCCATCATGTCTGTCGTTTCATCTGTCTGCTGTTATTGCGGCACCGGTTGCGGGGTGCTGATCGAAACCGACGCCGGGAAGATCACCGGCGTGCGCGGCTATCCCGCGCATCCGGCCAACCGCGGCAAGCTGTGCTCCAAGGGTGCGACGCTGCATCTGTCGGCGCAGGGGTCGGGGCGCGCGCTTTTTCCCGAGATGCGGGCGGACAAGGGCTTGCCGCGCCGGCGGGTCAGTTGGGACGTGGCGCTCGACCCTGCTGCCGGGACATTCAGCACCGTCCTCCGCGCGCACGGTGACGTTCCCCGACGGACGGCCTCCCGGGGAGACCACGGTGAAGACCACCCGCACCGCCCCGCCGGGAGCGGAGGGATCCGGATCGTCGCCGCCGATCGTCGTTGTGGTGATCGACCGGGAGAGCTCCACCGGGGTGGAGATCGCGGCCGAATAGCCGGCCGCGCCGAAAGCGAGCGTATACAGACAGGCCGGCCCCTCGAGCGCGAGGCAGGAGAAGGACGCGCGCCCCTAGGCATAGGAGGTACGCGA
>Ga0105100_10001598_pt1 | contig 13227 bp, 6 predicted proteins | sample PPLLak12cMay2015_2_FD_87033 | JGI IMG/M metagenome (GOLD analysis project Ga0105100, IMG submission 87033) | Freshwater sediment microbial communities from Prairie Pothole Lake near Jamestown, North Dakota, USA - PPLs Lake P8 Core (1) Depth... | ecosystem: Environmental > Aquatic > Freshwater >... | reverse complement strand
AGGCTCATTCGAGGTCGTCAACGCATACAGACCGAACGGAACATGATAGGTATAGCTGCAATGCTTGAACGACTCCGTCGGTGGGCCAAAGTCCCAGCCATCGATCAGCTCAAAGCTCGTCGGCACGTCCGTCCTGTCGGACAGCTTGAACTCGGTCGTGCCGGCGTCACCCTTGCACACAAACGACTTCGGCGTCACCTCCGAGTACTTGATCAGCAGGTAGAAGCACGAGCTGATGCTCGCCGAACCACCACTGCCGTCCGTCGCCAGACCGAACGCGGTCTTGCGGTCGGGGGCCCTCCAGCCTGCCGCGGGCATGGTGCCCCAGGTCGTCCCGCGACCGCCCGCGCGCGGCAGCTCGTCCTCGTAGTCGTTGGCATAGATCAGCATGGCCTTGCCGATGCCCGACAGGTTGGTGCCACAGACCATTCTGAACGCCAACTGTCGGACCCTCGACAAAGCTGGCATCAGAATGCCCATCAACAGAGCGATGATCGCAATCACGACCAACAGCTCCACCAGTGTGAAACCTCTTTTCGCTCTCATAGTCCAACTCCTTCAATCTATGTGAGACCGGCATGTGTCAGGAGCTCCCGGCATAAGAATGGTATGTCGATGAATGCTGTGCGGCGCCAAGACGCGCCAAGGCCGGGATCGTCGGCCGACGGGGCACACACGGTCCCGTCTGCAAGCTCAGCCGAATTCTCACTCGCCTGTCTCACGAGTTCACAGGTTCGTTCTCAAAGAGCACGCTGAAAAGGCCCAGGACGGTCCCGGCTCACTTCAGCCGGGACCGCCTGCACCCAAAGAAAAGGTTTTCCCTCAAGCCCATGGCCATCACTCATCTACCGCCCCATTCACTGGGGTCATGAACGAGAAGCGAGTCCTTGCGGTTGGCGGGTTTGCAGTTCGGACCGGGCGTCAAGACGCCGCCGACTCCATAGATGTCCGCACCGCCCGTCAGGCCGCGGGAGATCGTGTAGATGTTGTCGTCCTCGATCGAGCAATAGGCTCTCTTGGCGAATTCCACGTGACTGTCCAGGAACAGCACGTTCTGGCCGTCGTTCTGGTGGGCGATGGCATTGCCCTTCTTGGCGGTATCGCTGCTGCCGGTGGCATAGCCGGAGCCCGGGACATCCGGGCGGAAATCGGTCCATTTCGCCGCCTCGGCAGCCGGGCTCTTGAGCCACGGGTTGCGATCCGCCGCCACGGCCATGCTCGGCTCATTCGACGTCGTCAACGCATACAGACCGAACGGCATATGGTATGTGTAGCTGCAATGCTTGTAGGACTCCGTCGGCGCGCCAAAGTCCCAGGCGTCAATCAACTCGAAGGTCGTCGGAACACTGATCTGGTCCGACAGTTTGAACTCGGTCGTGCCTGCGTCACCTTTGCAGACAAACGACTTCGGGGTCACCTCCGAGTACTTGATCAGCAGGTAGAAGCACGAGGTGATCGTCGCCTTGCCTCCGGAGCTGTCCGGAGTCAGGCCGAACGCTGTACGTCGGTCCGTTGCCGTCCACCCGGTGGGTGACAGCCCGCCCCAGACCGTGTTGCGGCCGCCGGCGCGAGGTAGCTCGTCCTCATAGTCATTGGCATAGACCAGCATGGCCTTGCCTATGCCTGACAGGTTCGTCCCGCACGTCAGCCGGAAGGCCAACTGCCGGACTCTCGACAGGGCGGGCATCAGGATGCCCATCAACAGAGCGATGATCGCAATCACGACCAACAGCTCCACCAGTGTGAAACCTCTTTTCGTTTTCATAGTCGTCCCCTTTCGCTTTGTGGGAGATCAGCGGGTCCGACCGTCTGCCGGCGCGGTCAAAGGGATGGCCAAAAGATGAATACGGGTTGTGCGCGAGCGCACGAATGGCCGGCACTACGGATGCGAAGGGAGCACACGCTGCCCTGCGCATGGCCCGGTGGTGTTCTGACCCGCCAGTCTCCCGGCTTACCTTGCAGGGTTAGACGGTCGGCATGGAGCCCGGGCCGAGCCGAAATCGGCAACAAATCGTTGTGGAGCTCGCCTGGGAAGAGGAAAAGCCGCAGCGCCGCATGTCATGGCTCCCGCGACAGTGTCACTGCAAGCGCAGTGCGAGAAGACTCGTCACAGGATCTCTGAAATACGGTGGTAATGACCGGGGCAGGTCGAAGCGAAAGGGATGAGAGAACGATTAGGGTATGATGGCTACGAAGGCTATGACACCTGCTTCGGTCCAATGGAACTCACCGAATGCGGCCTGCCTGTCCCTGTAGACCAGGCGCTGTCATTCAATGCAAATGGTGAGATCGATGGAAACCCGACGGATTGAGGGATGCCTTGGTCGCGCGAGTCCGGGCGGATGAAGAAGAGACAAACGATGATAGAATGATAGCTTATAGATACTGTCTATGATAGATGCAGACATGACTGCCCTGTCGTCTTGCGAGTCTTGAGCATCTTCCTCAATGCATGTTCGCGGATCGTCAGGACCCAATCATCCGGCGTAGATTTTCAAAGAGCACGCTACAGGGGAAAAGGCGGCCCCTGGGAATTCCCTGAGGCCGCCCTTTGTCAAGTCACACGCTTCAAGACGACCCTTAGCGCTTCTTCGTGGTCGTTGTGCCACCGCCGAAGCTATCGGGGTCATGAACCAGCAGGGAGTCCTTGCGGTTCATCGGGACGCAGCTCGAACCCGGGGTAGGCATCGCGCCATAGATGGCCCCCTTGCCCGTCGTATCGGTGGAGACGGTGTAGATGTTGTCGTCTTCGACCGAGCAATAGGCTCTCTTGGCAAACTCCACGTGGCTGTCCAGGAACAGCACGTTCTGCCCATCGCTCTGATGGGCGATGGCGTTGCCCAGCTTGGCCTGGTCGCTGGTGCCGATCGCGCCGCCAACGTACGTCACGTCCGGACGGAAGTTGGCCCAAATGCCGATATCGGACGCGGGGCTCTTGATCCACGGGTTGCGGTCGGCCGCTACGGCAAAGCCCGGCTCATTCGAGGTCGTCAACGCATACAGACCGAACGGAACGTGATAGGTGTAGCTACAATGCTTGTACGACTCATCCGGCGGGCCGAAGTCCCAGCAATCGATCAACTCCCAGTTCGTCGGCACATCCGTCCTGTCGGACAGCTTGAACTCGGTCGTACCGGCATCACCCTTGCAGATGAACGACTTTGGCGTCACTTCCGAGTATTTGACCAGCAGGTAGAAGCACGAACTGATCGTCGCCGTGCCACCGCTGCCGTCGGCCGCCAGAGTAAATGCCGTACGCCGATCGGTGGATTTCCAGCCCGTTGCCGGCATCACACCCCACTGAGTGTTGCGACCGCCGGCGCGAGGAAGCTCATCCTCGTAGTCATTGGCATAGATCAGCATGGCCTTGCCAATGCCCGACAGGTTGGTGCCGCAGGTCATTCGGAACGCCAACTGACGCACACGCGCCAACGCCGGCATCAGAATGCCCATCAGCAGAGCGATGATGGCAATCACCACCAGCAGCTCGACCAGGGTAAAACCTTTTCTCTTCATTGCATTTCTCCTTTCACATCACTTGAGATTCGCAGTCCGACCGTTTCTCTACACCAGACCTTGTCTGGCCAACACAACGATATTGACGAATAAATGCTTCTGCCGCTCGACCGAACGTGCTCGTTTTGCGAACCTCGTGTCACTGACCTTGGTTACGTTAGAAAAGCGGCCGGCCTAATTGCACAGAAACACTGTACGTTATCGGAATCTCAAGCTGTGGGAACGGGTTTTTCAGATGCTCCTCGCGAACGTTACCCACATCGTCTACTCAGGCTGGCAGGTTCAGATATGACAGACAAATCGGAATATGATGACGGTACAGAATATAATATATCGCGGCCTTTTTCGAACCTACCGGCCTTCATTAGAATCTTATCATTGCCTCAAAGAGCTGTCAATAAAATTTCGCTGTTTTCTCCGTCAAACTTGAAATTTTTTCCCACCGGCCTAAGATCGGTCTTCGAAGGATCCGGAGAGTCTCTTATGACCGAAGAAACTCAGTTGGAACAAGCCAGGAACGAGTTGTCCAGGCACCACCAGGAGCATCTGCTAACCTTTTGGCACGACTTAAGTTATGAGCAGAGGAAGGGCCTTCTGGAGCAGATCCGTGACCTGGACTGGTCGAGAATCTGCCCGTGGGTGGAGACCCTGATCAAGCACTCGCCTGAGCATTTCATCCAGCAGACGGACTTCGAGCCTGCCTCGTCGTACAGTCCCGAGCCTCGCGATAAGCGCCAGCGGCAGAAGTACGCCCGGGCCGTCAAGCTCGGCAACAAACTGATTTCCGCCGGCAAGGTGGCGGGCCTGCTGGTCGCCGGAGGCCAGGGGACCCGCCTGGGTTTTGAGGGTCCCAAGGGCAACTTCCCCATCAGTCCCGTCAGGCACAAGACCCTTTTCCAGGTCTTCGCCGAGACGATTGAGGCGGTGTCGCGCCGGTACGGAGCCACCTGCCCCTGGTACATCATGACCAGCCCCATGAACCACGCGGAAACCGTCCATATCTTCGAATCCAACCGCTTCTACGGCCTGGACCCCAAGAACGTCTTCATCTTCCAGCAAGGGACACTGCCGAACTTCGGCTTTGACGGCCGAATCCTGCTGACCGGCAAAGGCGAGATCGCCCGATCCCCTGACGGCCACGGAGGGTGCATCCGGGCCCTGCACCACAGCGGAGCCCTGGCCGACATGACGAAACGAGGCATCGAGTACCTCAGTTACTGGCAGGTGGACAACCCCTTAGTCAAGCTGTTCGACCCGCTTTTCATCGGTCTGCACGCCCTCGACGAGGCCCAGATGTCGTCCAAGGCGGTTATCAAGAATGCCCCCAAGGAGAAGGTCGGCAACTTCTGCCTCATCAATGGCAAGATGACCGTCATCGAGTACAGTGACCTGCCCGACAGCCTCGCTGAGAAACGCAATCCGGACGGCTCACTGGCCTTTCATCTCGGCAGCATCGCCATCCATATCATCAACCGGGATTTTGTCGAGAAGCTCAATACAGAGGAGTTCTCCCTGCCGCTGCACCGCGCCGACAAGAAGATCAGGTGCATCGACCGGCAGGGTCATCCCATCGACCCGCAGAAGCCCAACGGGATCAAGCTCGAATCCTTCATCTTCGATGCCCTACCCATGGCCGAACGGTCCATCATTCTCGAGATCGACCGCGGCGAGCAATTCGCGCCCACCAAGAACGCCACCGGACCCGACAGCGCCGAGATGACCCATCGCATGATGATCGAGCGAGCCGCGAAGTGGCTGGAATCCGCGGGAATCAAGGTCCCCCGCCGTCCCGACGGCGTACCCGACTGCGTCCTTGAAATCGCCCCGAGTTTCGCCCTCGACCCAGAAGACATCAAAAGTAGGAGGGACGAGGTCCCGCCCATTCAGCCAGGCGACGAGGTCTATTGGGCGTAGCGGACTGCGAGCTATTCGGTCGTGAACTTGTGCACCGTCGCGCTGGCGAATTTCTCGCCGGGGGTGAGAACCACGGATGGGAACGCCGGCTTGTTCGGCGAATCGGGGTAGTGTTGAGTCTCGAGGCAGAAGCCCGCGTGCCTGTTGAGGGGCTTGCCACCCTTGCCGATCAGTGAGCCGTCGAGATAGTTGCTCGTATAGAGCTGAATGCCGGGCTCGGTCGTATGGATTTCCATGACTCGCCCGCTGCCGGGCTCGCGCACCCTGGCGGCGAACTTCATGGCCTTGGGGTCACCCCGAAGGACGTAATTGTGGTCATAGCCCTTGCCGAGGTGGTGCATGCGTTCCCGGATAGTCCTGGGCCGGGTGAAATCGAGGGGAGTATCCAGGACGCTGGCGATCATGCCCGTAGGGATCAGGGTCTTATCGATTGCCGTGAACTTGCCGGCGTTGATCATCACCTCATGGCCGAGGATGTTGTCGCTGTCCGGCCCGCCAAGGTTCCAGTAGCTGTGATTCGTCAGGTTGATGATGGTCTTCCTGTCCGTCTGGGCTTCATAGCTGAAGCGAAGCTCATCATCGTTGGTAAGGATATAGGTGACCGTGCAGCGCAAGTTGCCGGGGTATCCTTCCTCGCCGTCGCTGCTCGAACAGGTCATCTTGACCCAGGCCTCGTTTTCGGCCGCTACAGCTTCCTGCGTGGTCCAGAGCTTCTTGTCGAAGCCCACCTTGCCCCCGTGCAGTTGATTGACCCCTTCGTTGGCCGTCAGCCTGTACTCCACGCCGTCCAAGGTGAATCGCGCGTTGGCGATCCGATTGGCATACCGCCCAATCGTCGCCCCGAGGTAGGCGTTGGGCTTGATGTAGGGGTCGAGACTGTCGAACCCCAGAGTGACATCGCGCAGGTTCCCGTGCCGGTCGGGCGCCTCCATGGACACCAGGGTAGCGCCGAAATTCGTGATTCTGGCCCGCAGCCCCTTCGAACTGGTGAGCGTGTATATGTGAGCTTCATGCCCATCGGGCGTCCGCCCGAAGGGGTCCGTATGAGCGTTCATAGACCTGTTCTCCTTTATCAGACGTCGAAAACTCTCCCCGGGAATATACCGGCTGCCGTGTCTCCTGTCAAAGAGCATTCCTCACAACCAGCATAGCGCAAAAGAGAAGCGGGACCGACGCTTTCCAGACGCCGGACCCGCCTGATCTCGCATCTCAGAGCTCGAATTGCCGGATTCGAAGCCTACTGTCCCGCAACCGTCTTGGTCAGGTAGATGTCGTCGATGAAGAGATTGCCTGCGCCGCCGGGCTGTGGATCGCTTCGATTGCCCACGCCGACGGACATCTTCGCGATGCGAGCGGCGTCCACACCGAGCCCGGCGAACTCGCTCAGCGGGACCTTCCACTCGATCCATTTGCTTGAGGTCACGACCGTCGGGTCAGGATGCGTGACGACGCCGGTGTGTTTGGACGCGTCCTGGACGGCGACGTACAGGGACGCCGGGGAATTGCCCGCTCTGCCTCGGAGGTGAAGGACGAGCACGGCGGCTCCGCGGACCGTCCAGTCCACCGCCGGAGCGAAGGTCCGCTCAGCCTCGGAATAGTACGGCGAAGCCACATTGTTGTAGTCCATCGGCATGGACTGCGCGCCGCCGAGGACGATCGTCTGCTCAGCGAAGGGCGGGTCGGTATGCCCGACCGTAGCGCCCGTGCCGTTGCCCGGCACAACCGCCGGTTCAGTATAGCCGTACCCGTCGAGCCATGTCTGGAAGATCCGCTGGCCGACCTCGTCGGTGTAGCTCTCGAAATCATCGATGGGCAGGTGTGTTGTGAAGCTCCAGATCGACCCGGCGATGACGGCCTGGTCCATCCCGATCTCATCCACACACCAGTAGTAGGTGGTCACGCTCTCCAGGGCGCCGGGCGCGTAGTTCGCATCGGTCAGTGCCCGCAGGCCTTTGTCCGCGTCGGCGGTTCTCCGGCTGACCGCGTCAAGGCTCTCGCTGAAGTAGACATGGTGCTCCATGGCGGTCTGGCCCGCCCACCATTTCAGGTCTGGATTCGTGGGGGCATCGAGCGCTCCATCGGCCGGTTTGGGCAGATAGGCCGTCAGGGCCTGCGTCGTGAAGCTCCACACGTTGCCCGTATGGATCGTGGTCATGTCCTTCTCCACCTCGTCCACCCGCCAATAATACGTCGTGCCGGGCTGAAGAACGCGGACGTGATAGTAGGTGGTCGCGTGAGAGAGAGGCATCGCCAGGTCCGCTTCCCCGAGGTTCGGATCGGCGCCAAGGTAGAGCTTGTGGAGCACGCCCGTATTCCCGGGCCTCCATGTGAAGAACGGCAGAAGGACACCGACAGCCCCGTCGGCGGGCGAAGGCCCGGAAGCGAGACCGGCATCCGAAAGCGAGCCCAGGGCATAGTCGACCGCCGCCTTCAGCAGGGCGTAAGCATTCGCATTCCACGCAAGGTAGGAGATCTCATCGAGGCCCAGACAGATGCGGATGTCCGCCGCCGCCTGCGGGCTGCCGTCGGCCGGAGCGACGGGCAGGGCCGCTCCCTTCTCGTACAGGAAGAGGACATCATAGGTCTTCCCGTCGGCCAGGGTGGCGGTGGCGATGACCGTGGCCTGCTCGCCGGCGACGCCGTTGCCGAGCCGGGCCGTGCCGCGGGCGCTCGTCAGGCCGGTAAGAACAGACACTGTCCCCATCAGACCTGCCGCCAGCGGATGGTCGGGCGCCACGATCTTGATCTCCGTGGTGACTACATTCTGGCCCGCGCCGCCGCCATACGTCAGGCCCATCTCATCCCACGCCCAGGCCTCGGTGGTGATGATGGGCGTCTCGACCCCTGTGATCTCGTTCCTAATTCCCGAGGAGCTGACGGACTCAGAAATGAAGACCAGGTCGGCAGCCTCGGCTGCTGCTTCGGTCGCCGGCTCCGCCTCATTATCGTCGAGATAGGTCACCGTGTGTCCGAGGCCCTCCATGAACGCCTTGAGCGCATCATCCCCCGGCATGTGCGTCGGGTCCATAGACGAGATGAACAGAATGTTCGCCGCGTGAACCGTCACGCCGCACACGCCTGGCAGAACCACCAGAAGAACCAGAAATCCCGAAAGTCCTCGAAACAACATGGCATCGTCCTCCAGAGAGCTGCGGTAACGTCTACTTGACAGGGGCCGGCCTAATCACACGAATATCATCGATGTAGAGGCTTCCGGCGCCGCCTGCGCCGGGATTGTCCTGATTACTCACACCGATAGAGATCCGGTTGACTCTGGCCAGATTCATGCCGCCGTTCCGGAACGAGGCCAGCGAGATCCTCCACTCGACCCACGTGGTCCGGGTCACCACTGCCGGGTCACCGTGGATGATGAAGGCGTCGTGGTTGTAGGTATCCTTGATCGCCACGTACAACTGACCTGGGGTATTGGTGGCCTTGCCTCGAACGTACAGAACCAGTGTATCAGCCCCGTTGACCGTCCAGTCCGCCACAGGCAAGAAGGTCCGCTGCGTTTCAGAGTGATGGGGTGCACTGGCGTTGTCATAGTCCATCGGCATGGCCTGCAGGCCGCTGTGAACGATCTTCTGCTCGGCGAAGGGCGGCTCTGTGTACCCGACCGTGGCGCCGCTGCCGTTGCCGGCCACAACCTTCGGCTCGGTGTAACCGAACCCGTCTATCCAGCTCTGAAATATCCGCTGACCAACCTCATCCGTGTAGCTCTCGAAGTCGTCTACGGGCAAGTAGGTCGTGAAGCTCCAGACCGGCCCGGCCTGCACGGTCGTGTCGACGAGGACCTCGTCCACGCGCCAGTAGTACGTGGTGAGACTCTCAAGAGCGCCCGGCGCGAAGTTTGCGTCCATCACTGACTGCACGCCTTTGTCGGTGTCGGCGGCGCCCTGGCTGACCGCCTCGAAGCTGCTGCCCAAGTAGATATGATGCTGGACGGCCGACTGGCCCGGCGACCAGGTCAGGTCGGGAGTCGGCGACGCATCGACGGCGCCGTCGGCCGGGTCCGGAAGATAGGCCGTCAAGGCCTGCGTCGTGAAGCTCCACACGTTGCCCGTGTGGGTCGTCGTCATGTCCTTCTCCACCTCATCCACCCGCCAGTAGTACGTCGTGCCGGGTTCGAGAACCGCGGCGTGATAGTAGGTTGTCGCAGGGGAAGCCGGCATCGCCAGATCGGCCGGTCCGAGGTCGGCACTCCTGCCGAGGTACACCTTGTGGAGCACGGCTGTGTCGCCGGGCTTCCACTGGAACAGGGGCATGAGCACGCCCACGGCCCCGTTCGCGGGGGATGGCTGATATGCCAGTAGCTTCGGCGGGACCAGCTCCTTGACATCGGCGGCCGACAGGGCCCGCTTGAAAATGCGTGCATCGTCGAGCCGGCCGGCGACGTAGAGGGTCGGCGGGCTCGTGTCACGGCCGGCCCCGAGCAAGACCCGACCGGTGCTCGTCCCGATCTTGCCCGTCGCGGCGACGCTGCCGATCGAGGCACCGTCCAGGTACACGATCTTTATCTTGCCGTCGTAGGTCGCCGCGGTGTGGTGCCACTCGCCGTCGAAGATCGCTTTGGCGGCGTTGTTCGCCGTCGCGAACCAGTCCGGCGTCGCGCCGGTCGTCTTGAAGCCCAGCCGCTCGGTGCCCTTATGAAAGTAGAGTGCGAAGGTGTCGATGTTCGGCCCGCCCCGCATGATGATCCCCGACCAGTCCGGATAGGAGAAATCGCCTCGGGCTTGCACCCACGCTGCCAGCGTTACCGCATCGGTGATGTTGAATGTCGCGTCGTTGCCGCAGTCGATGTAGTCACCGTTGCCGTCGAGGAGGATGGCCCCGCCGAGATAGCCTTCGGCCCACGCCGCATCGTCTTGCAGCATCCCGTGGTTGTCGCCTGCGCTGTCCAAGGCGACCGAACCGGTTCCATCATCGAGCTTCCAGTGCGAAACCAGGCCTGTAGTGACATCCGCCGAGGCAAGTGAAAACGGCAGAACTGACACGATTAGAATGAAGGCGATGAACCCGTACCTGTATGGACGCATAGTAATCCTCCGTCGGCCCCGGCGGTGAACTGACGCGAAGTATCCCGAGCAGGTCCGGCCGAGCCGTTTGATGCAGAATATGTGCAGTGAAGTCAGTGCCAAGCGCCGGCGGGCACATACTTACGTGAGCGCAAGCGTGACGCCGTCGGCCGGGACTGCGGTTTCGTCGATCGGTTCACTCACCTCCTTTCCTCCCTCCGCTCACCGGCGGAGGGCACACGTCCACTCGGACGTACTGTACGAGGGCTTGTCGCCTTGCACCACGGGCGGCCCAGTCATCCTACGCCGCTGTCGTCTGCTGTCCATTTGAGAGGAAAATCTCCTTCCACACGGGCCGTTCGACCTCCATCATCCATGGAACCACCCGTACTAATATAGTTGTACCAATTTCTCACCTATCGACACAAGTAAAAACCCACACGGAACGCGTGCATGTGCCCCGGCAACGCGGTTTGCGGTTGAAAGCCGGCCTGCCAGCGAGTACCTTGGGTCGCGTTGTACGGTCTGTAGGGTGTGCACCGCACACCGATTCCACTTGATACAGGAGGTTTCATCATGACCAGCGATTGTCGAACCCGCGTGATCCGAACCGTTGCCGCCGTGACACTGGCGTCCGCGTGCCTGGCGCAAGGGGCGTGGAAGCCGGCGAATGGGCCGCTGATGACCCGGTGGGCCAAGGACGTCTCGCCCGAGAAGGCACACCCGGAATATCCCCGTCCGCAGATGGTCCGCGAGGACTGGCTCAACCTCAACGGCCTGTGGGACTATGCGATCAAGCCGAAGGACGCGTCCCGGCCGGAGAGCTTCGACGGTCAGGTCCTTGTCCCCTTCCCCATCGAGTCGGCCCTTTCCGGCGTAATGAAACCGGTCGGACCCGACAATCGCCTGTGGTACCGCCGCACCTTCACCATTCCCGAGAAGTGGACGGCTGCCAAGAAACGTACCCTTCTGCACTTCGGAGCCGTGGACTGGGACACAACCATCTGGGTCAACGGCACGGAGATCGGCAATCATAAGGGCGGTTACGACCCGTTCACCCTCGACATCACCGGCGCCCTGAAGGAAGCTGGCGAGCAGGAAATCGTGCTGTCCGTCTGGGACCCCACCGACGCCGGTACCCAGCCTCGCGGCAAACAGATCCGCAACCCCCACGGCATCTGGTACACCGCCGTGACAGGCATCTGGCAAACCGTCTGGCTCGAACCGGTCAACCCGGTCTATATCAAGTCCGTTCGGATGACGCCGGACATCGATGCCGGTGTTCTCCGAGTGAAAGTGGAGGTTGGCGGCGAGGTTTCCGACGCCGGGCAATACAATGTGAATATCACACTCGTCGGCAATCCGCCCCAGCGCGTCAGCGAGACCACCGGCGGCCGAGCGACCGGCATGGCGGTCGGAGGGATCAATGACGAGCTCGAGATTGTCATCAAGGAGCCAAAGCTCTGGTCGCCGGATCAGCCTCATCTCTATGATCTCGACATTATGCTCGGCAAGAAGGGGTCCGAAACGCAGCCTCAGCCGGGTCGCCGCATTCTATCCTTTGACATGGCCGATCACGTCCGCACGTACTTCGCCATGCGGAAGATTTCGCTGGGCAAGGACGAGGATGGGATTCTGCGGCTGCGCCTGAACAACAAGCCGCTGTTCCAATTTGGGCCGCTCGATCAGGGCTGGTGGCCGGATGGGCTCTACACCGCCCCGACGGACGAGGCCCTCAAGTACGACATCGAGGTGACCAAGCAGCTCGGCATGAACACGGCCCGCAAGCACGTGAAGGTCGAGCCCGACCGCTGGTACTACTGGTGTGACAAGCTCGGCCTGCTCGTCTGGCAGGACATGCCCAGCGGCGACCGCTTCATCGGAGGCAGAGACCCCGACATCGTGCGGACTGAGGAATCGGCCAAGCAATACGACCTTGAGCTGACCCGGATCATCCAGGCGTTCGGCAATCATCCGAGCATCGTGATGTGGGTTCCGTTCAACGAGGGCTGGGGCCAGTTCGACACGCCGCGGGTCGTCGAGATGATCCGCAAGCTCGACCCGACGCGTCTCGTCAATAACGCCAGCGGCTGGACCGACCGCCGCGTCGGCGACGTCATGGACATCCACGAGTATCCCGGCCCGAGGGCGCCGCGCATCGAGGCCAAACGCGCCGGCGTGCTTGGTGAGTTCGGCGGCCTGGGCCTGCCCCTGCCCGGCCACACCTGGCAGGCGGAGAAGAACTGGGGCTACCGAAGCTACACGACGCGCGGCGAGCGGACCGCCGCCTATCTCGACCTGATCAAGAAGCTGCACCCGATGACCGGCGCCGCCGGCCTCGCTGCCGCTATTTACACGCAGACAACCGACGTGGAGGTCGAGGTCAACGGCCTGATGACCTACGACCGCGAGATCATCAAGATGGACGTCGCGACGATCGCCGCGGCGAACAAGACCCTCTATACGCCGCCGCAGCCACGCAAGGCCGAGGGCGATAAGCTCATCCCGCCCGCCACACCGCTGGTCGCGTGCGATCCCTACTTCAGCATCTGGTCTCCGGCGGATAAACTGGCGGACGAGGACACCGTCCACTGGACGGGCAAACCACATCGGCTCACCAGCCTGATTCGCATCGATGGCAAGGGCTACCGCATCATGGGCGCCAGCCCGGGCAACGTGCCGGCACTGAATCAAACGAGCCTCACCGTCCTGCCCACGCGCACGATCTACACGTTCGAAGGCGCGGGTGTGGCCCTGACGCTCACGTTCATGACGGCCGCCT
>Ga0105100_10001597_pt1 | contig 13236 bp, 13 predicted proteins | sample PPLLak12cMay2015_2_FD_87033 | JGI IMG/M metagenome (GOLD analysis project Ga0105100, IMG submission 87033) | Freshwater sediment microbial communities from Prairie Pothole Lake near Jamestown, North Dakota, USA - PPLs Lake P8 Core (1) Depth... | ecosystem: Environmental > Aquatic > Freshwater >... | reverse complement strand
TTTTTTATCATTTTTGGCAACGCATACAAAACAGTGTTTTGCGCTGCGAGTATACCCTGTCTTTCCTCCTATGACTCTTTCATCTAACGATAGAAGTTTGTCTGTGTTTCTGAGAAAAATGGCCTTCCCTTCTTCGGTCACTATCTGCGCTTTAGGAGTTGCGATGATTTCTCTTAGCTTGGGATATCTCATCCCGTAGTTCATGATTTTCGACAGATCCAAGGCTGTGGTGTGCTGGCCAGCACCTGGAAGGCCATTTGAATTTATGAATCTGGTATCACTTGCACCGATTAAAACCGCTTTCTTGTTCATAAGCTGGACAAATCGGGTCTCAGAACCGGCCACGGCTTCCGCAAGGGCAACGGCAGCATCGTTTGCAGATCCAACAAGGGCGGCATAAAGAAGCCCTTCGATAGTGATCTTGTCCCCTTCTTTAAGTCCCGCATTGGAAGGCCCTACACGAGAGGCATTACGGCTTATTGTCGTGACCTTTGAGAGGTCTTCATTTTCTATGGCGACGATTGCCGTCACTAGCTTCGTTGTGCTAGCTGGAGGAAGTTGGCGGTTTGGTGATTTAGAAAAAAGAATTTCCCCGGTCGATGCGTCTATCGCAACCGCAGCACGGGATCTGACCACCATAGCAGAACAATTAGAAACCAAAAGAAGGAAAATGATAATAGAAGGAATCAAAGCAGAGAAAAAAAGACTTTTGAGATTCCTCGTGTAGGCCTGTTGCTTGGTCTCATCCATGATCAATCTTGCCTTTCTCAACCTGTTCGACCGTTAACTGGTTTACTCTTAGCATCCTAAAGCAACCTCAGACATCATAACCAGGGAGCTCTCCCTCACTCCCTTAAAGGTTTCTCGAAAGAGTGGTCTTCTCGAACGCTTGTCAGGAGCAAAAATAGATTCAATGTGGTTAATTTTATATGATTTATTGTGTTTGTCAATAAATTAACCGCCCTTTATATCATTAGCCTCATTATTTCCCGATGAGGCTCAAAGCGAGATATCTTTTTCATATGATAAGATTTAACTCAAGTCATTCCCAAGGATGATGAATAGCCAGGGCTCCAAGGGGCATGCTGAACAGCTGGTGCCCCGGCGAGCGGTGTCTGAGTGAGATAGTGGGCGAAGTATTTCAGGAAGAAACTGAATTTTTCCACCACAAAACCAAACGCCATAATCCCGATGGCGGTTCGGATCCAGGCGAGGAACGTTCTTTCATTGGCCAAGTGGACCCGGCGGTTCTGAACCTTTGTCTGTTTCATCTCTGGATGCTCTTTGGTCATATCTTCTCCTTCCTTGACAAAATTACTATCGAATCCCGCAGTAAGATCTCTTCTTGGGTATGGCCGAGGCGATCAGTGAGGCGGAGATGGCCGATTTCATGAACGAGCCGATTCAAACCTGATCGGGATCGGCAGTAAGGAAACAAAGAAGCAGCGCAAGTCAAGCCACGAAAAAAAGCCCGAATCCTGGTGGTTGACGCGTAGACGAAAGGGAGTTATTCTTAGTGCCCAATAGCAAGTGTGCAGGGCTCTCGATCAGTTTTCTTGATCTAATACTTTGAATAACTCTTCCCAAAGCTTATGAAGAGAATGGCACGCATACCTAATCTGTTAGTCATAGTGGCGTTATTTTTCGCTGTTTCAGTGTACTACAGATCCGATGATGTGAAATCGACTGACGTAGTCTCGGCAAATCCAGATTCGCAGGTAATTCCTTTAGAGCCAACATCGTTTTCGGACGGCGAGGATTACAAAGCGCCGCGCTTTGGGGAATTGTTTTGCGAATACAAATGGATGCCTCGGCTTTATCTGCTTTCTCCTTTTTTAACTTTCTCCCAAATATCCAGTCTGAAACAAGGCCAACCTATTCTTCGTTGCTAATCTGATTTATCGGTATTTTTCTTAAGATGTTTCCCCGCGAGGCTTGGGCATAACCATCCTATTCAGGAAATGTCTTAGAACCTGACAATCGCCATCAGCTAACAGAAACGATCTTCTTGGTTTAATAGGCGCCGAGGGCGCTGTTTACGGAGGTAGATAATCAATGGACCTAGTGCAAATCGCGGCAGGCGTTATTTTTCTTGGAAGCATCTTTCTGGTCATCACGGGCTGGATCGACAGCGTTCTTGCAGCTCTTTTGGGAATCATCCTGATGGTCCTCCTTGGGATCATGACCGACATCCAGGCCTTTCAGATGGTGGACTGGAACGTCATCATCATTCTCCTGAGCATATGGATCATATCGGGGTATTTCGGGAAATCCGGAGTCCCTGATTATCTGGCTGCTATTATCCTCAAGAAGTCAAAAGGCAACGTTGCAGTATTCGTAACTTTGATCGGTGCGCTGGCCGGCTTTGTCTCTATGCTGATCGATAACGTGGTGGTCGTGCTGATGTTCACTCCTGTGGTATTCCATGCTTGCAGGCGATTCGGCTTCACATCCTTCGCGCCCGTGATGTTCGTGGGCCTTTGCGCAAATTTCATGGGAACGGCGATGCTCTTGGGAGACCTGCCTCCCCAAATGCTCCACAGTGTCGCCGGGATTGAATTCGGCGGTTTCCTGTGGCAATCCGGACGGCCTTCCTCGTTCTTCATCCTTCTCATCTCCTATGTCTTTACCTGCGGCTATTTCTTCTGGGTGTTCTCCAAGAAATACAAGGGTATTTCTATGGACGTATCTTCCCTAGGGGAAAACCCTTTGGACCACATCAAGGACAAACCCTTTGCAATCATCTCTTGCGGGATTTTTGGTCTGACCATACTGTGTATGGCTTTGAGGCCCATTTTTGGATACTCCCTCGGCTTTATTGCCATGTGGGGAGCCCTTGCTCTGGTGCTCGTCTTCGAGGTGTTCAAAAGCCGCTTCACACTTGACCTTCCTACCTTCGAGGAAGTCCTTACTGAACTGGACTGGAGAGCGATTCTATTCTATGTTTCACTCTTTGCGCTCGTAGGGGGCTTGGACCATTCGGGAGTGATCAAAACCGTTTCCAGCAGAATGACCCCCCTAATCGAGAAGAGCCTCGTGCTGGGGAGCAGCGTGCTCTATTGGGTCACCGCTCCCATCGTGGGGGTGGTGGAACATGATGCCTATATCCTCACGATGCTCTATGTTATAAAGGATCTTGGCGACACTCAATCCATTAACCCCTGGCCGCTATACTGGATGCTTCTTTGGGCGGGTACTCTGGGAAGCAACTTGACCATTGCAGGTGCCCCTGCCTTGTTTGTTGCAAAGAATCTGGGCGAGAAAGAGGATCAGAGGAAAGTGGGATTGAAGGAGTTCCTAGGCATCACGGCACCTTATGTCATTGTATCACTCCTTTCATGCTACATCCCGGCTATGCTTATCTGGGTACTGCCTTTTTCAAAATAGGAGGTCCCTATGGCGATCTTGACCATCTCAAGAAGGTATGGAAGCGGCGCGCGAGACATCGGGCACGCGGTAGCCGATCTCCTCCGTTATAAATACGTGGACAGAAAAAGGATCCTTGATGACATTGGGAAAGCCGGTCAGCAATGGGGCGAGTTTGCAAAGCAATATGACGAGAAGCAACCCAGTGTCTATGAAAGGTACAAATGGTCCTTTAGGGGATTTGTCGCCCTCAATCAGTCGCAGATCCTGGAGTACGCACTCCACGACAATGTGGTGATCATGGGAAGAGGCGGCAACTTCCTGCTCAGGGGCATTCCTTGCGCTTTTCGTATCCACATCAAAGCGTCCATGGAGGACCGGATCGAACGGCTCTTAAAGAGGGAGGGAATCGATGCCGAGAACGCCCGCTGGCTGATAAGGAAAGTCGACAAAGAGATGGGCGGCGCTGTCTATCTCATCTATGGGAGCGCGTGGGATGACCCCAAACACTATGACAGGGTGTTTGACACGAGCACCCAGAAGGTTGAGGAAATCATAGCCGTCATCAAAGACGAGGTTCTCAAGCGGGCGTCCGCCGGCACGGAAAAGGCCAGGCAGGTCCTTCAGCTCAGGGCCCTTGCCGCCAAGGTGAGGGCAAGGATTGCAATAGAACCGACGTTCCCGATTTCCGCGCTTGATGTGCAGGCGAAGGAAGAAGGGCTTATCCAGTACGGCATTATCGTGCGCGGGGTGGTTTACAACAAGAGTGCGATGGGACCTATCCAGGAGGCGGCAAAGAAGATCTGCGGGGATGTGCCGGTGGAATTCGAATTGCAGTATCGCTGGCATCCCAGATTAGGAGAGTGGCATTTCAAATAGGGTCGGGTGGCCATTCCCGTTAGTGTTGAGTGCGTCCTCATTCGATTATGACTTGTTGTTGTAAGAAATGCCTTTCCCCTAGAAGAGCAAAGTTATGACTTCCCAATTAATGGTTTCGTGGGTGCTCTCTGAAACTCTAATTGAGCTTCCCCGGTTCGTTTTCCAGCACGGTGGTGATCACTTGGGAATGATCCTGCCAAGCCTTATCTCCTCTTTCGTCCAGGTATTTCAGCCTACCTTGATACACCTCTTCTTTGACTTCCATCTCCCCGTCCACACCTTCTTGCAATAACGCTTTAGTGCTGCTCGGACAAGCTACCACAGAACCTGGACGATGTGGACGATCCGGACGGTCTTTTTCGTACTTCACATTTTATAGGAAGGTCGATGGGGGTGTAATCTGTTGGGGTAGCCGTTTTACACGTATGTGCGGTTGAAGTGTTGCAGCAGCAACCTTGATTCGGTGCCGTGGTTTGCTTCCTTATCGTAATGTTGATTCGGGGTACACCGGATTTTATCTCTATTACCGTTACAATACTGGAGAATGGCCGGATTTAAGGATCATAGCAGAACGCGGAGGTAACCCGCCGGGCGTCATACCTGAAGAACTACCAATTTGTAATAAATCACAAGACCATGCACACTTACATAAAGCCGCGACGTAAGCCCGGTCGCTGTTTACTGACTTGTTCTACCTGTAGATCATTTCATAGTTTTTCAATTAGCTTGTAATACTCCTTGATTGTACGAATGGATTCCATCGTCATATGGAACAAGATCCAACTGAGAACAAGGATTCCTATGGTGAGTCCGATCTTCCATGCAAGCGTCGTTTGTGGCCGCCACCAAATCAGGGGCAATGCCAGAGGCCCCACTGAGCAGACTGCGATGATAATAAAGGATTTTCGGAAATACCATTGAATCTTTTCTTCTGCAAAGCGTGGTGGGGTGGAGGCATCCAGAAACTCACCGCAGTGTTTACACTTTATAGCGGCGTCTTGAATATCTTCAGCGCAGAAGGGACACTTCTTCATTATCGTCTCTCTTGGTAGAACAATAATTAGACCGATCCGCATAAAATGCAGAATTTCGATTTCCTGTCCGCATAAAACTCCTGCCTAGACGATCTCAAAGCGTTTCGTAGGCTACGCTTGGGCCAGTCCGCTGTATTTGACCCATTTTAGCACTTGGGGTGGAAATTTGAAAGGATACTGACTTTTCGGAGATTTCCCATCCTGATTCAGCATAGTCCTCATTTGATTACGGTCTGGCGTCAAAGCCTGAGGAGATGGGAAGCAGAGAACCGATTATGACTTCCCAATTAGCCAGAACCGGATGATTCCTTCGAAAGCTGAAGTTTTGGATCAACTGTGCGAACGGGAGCTCGCGTATCGTATGCTTGAATTTTAGGCCATTTCTGAAGGCGGGCGATTAGCAGCCCTAATCTTTCGCCCGGGGCCTCATAACCTATGGACCTCAGTCCATTGACCTGCAAAAGAAATCTTGCTACCCTACCTTTCAGAAAAAGGGACTTCACCCTTCACACTTAATTCCCTCGCGCACCTAAAAGTATATGCATTGATTCATCTCCCGCACTCTGCGTGCCTTCCGCGGTCAAGGGAGACAAAATTAGCCAATATCGTCAATCTCGGGACTATAATCCTGGAGATGAACTTGATCCTATAGATCTCAATCCTGCCACTTAGGAGTCGCTTGTATGGCCCCGGAATCAGTTGAAAGCAAACCCACTCAACCTAAACCACTAACTCAAAAGGACGCTGGGCCAGCCAAGGGTGGGTTTCTACCCAGCCTGGGATTGTTGATCTTGGAAATCATCCTTCCGGCCGTCCTCTCGGGTGGAGCGTTGTGGTTCCTATTCAGGAATTTCAACCTCTGGCAGCTCAACCGCACGCTCGCTCTGGTGCTGTTTGCGCTTGCACTGGTGGTTATGAGCTCTGTGCTCGGTATCTTCCTGGATACGGTCACTTCTAAGAAGCGCAAAGGGTACCGGAAGCGGGGGGTCAAGTTCGGCACCGGGGAGTTCACTCGGTTGGTGAAGCTTGCCCTGGGTGGGGTCCTTCTCCCTCTGGCCTTGTTCACCGCCGCTGTCCTCGTCAAAATCCCGGTTGGCGGGACCGCTATGGATCTCTTCATCCTCACGTCCCAACCCCCGGGGCAAAACACCCCAGCCGAGAGGATCGCATCTCTGGTTATTCAGACCAATAATCCATCTATCAACGCGATCGGTATCCAGACCCTGGCTGGTTTACACTCTCCCGAGGGATTAGGACAATTAGTTCGCGTGCTCAACGAAGGAAGCGAATCTCTGCGCAACGCGGGGCTGTTTCAGTCGCTTTCCAAGGCCATTGCTACCTACGGGATTCAGGCCAAGGCGCCCCTGATTGACGCGTTCAACAAGGTCAACCCATCCTCGCGTAGCAAGTCCACCGGCCTGAGCGATGACCTGTTCACCCGCTACTTTGCCGGTTCTTTTGAAAGTTTGAGAAATGAAATGAAAAACCAGAATCCGGACCCGGCTGACCAGGAGGCGGAGCTCGCTCGGGTCGACGCTGCCGAAGCACAGCTGAAAAGGACTCTGTCGGACATTCGGGCTCAGACGTTGAAAGCTGCGAGCGGCGACCCACGCCTGGATTTCGTCCTACGCACCTTCTTGGGCATGAACCTCAGCGAGGATGCCACTCTGCTGCAATTTGCCAAAGCGGTGGCTGCAGATGCCAGTTATCCCGTCAGCGTGCGCGGCAGCGCCCTCTTGCTGATTAGTAAACTGGGCGGAAAGGATGAGTATGCGGTCCTCTTTTCATACCTGCAAGCTGACAATGAGATCTTGCTGGCGCGATCACTGGAAGCAATCGTAGCATTGCAGGCAAAAAAACAAAGATAACCAAGAACCTCTTTCCCTTTTGAAAGGGGAAGTTCGTGTAAAATGACCTAAGCTTCATGCCGCTCCCTTACACCCCGGGGGCCACCCACCTACTACAACCTTTTCACCGAGATTGCCGAGAAGTTCGGACAGGATGTGCAGGCTCAATGAGACGGCCTGTTTTTTCCCTAAAGGGTCCCACAAAAGAGTTTCTACTTCCTAATGGAGGCTTCCCCTCCTTCCAGGCTTTGCCTGGCGCACATTACCCAATTGAACCTATCGAGCAGCCAGGCAGAGGGCTACTTACGATTTGTTAGCCCAAGGGACCGAGAGAGACTCCTGTCAAGACAGGGAGGGAGCCTAACCGGAAGTTGGCAGATTTATTCCCGCGATATTGCTTTGTTTAACCCTGTTTGCTATCCTGCAAAAAGCTTTCGCTAGCAAACCCACCCAGCAGGAGGATCAATCGTGATGCCTTCCCAAAGGAGGTTAGGTAGGGGCATCTTTCTGCTAATCATCTCAGTCTGTGTCGCAATTCCAGTCTTCGCTTTCCAGAATGAACCTGATGGCTTTAGAGGGATAAAGTGGGGGACTAATATCAGCCAATTGCCTGACATGGGTCTCACTGAGGACGATGGAGGTACAAAATACTACGTGAAAAACAATGACAAAATGAAGATTGGGGATGCAGATATCAATCAGCTTGTTTATGGCTTTTACAAGAACCGGTTTTGTGTGGTGGCCATTGTGTTCGATGGGTACTCGAACTTCTCGAAAATCAAAGAGACTCTTGTTAACGAATACGGCAAACCCGACCAACCAAATGAATTGATGGCAAAATATGCTTGGTATGGCCAAACTGTGGGCCTCGTTTTCGAGTACAAAGATAGTTCGAAGAAAGGTGAAATCTGGCATTTCTTTATACCTATTAAGCAAGAGGAAATCAAAGATACCAAAGAAAAAGCGAAAAAGGGGACAAAGGATTTTTAGCCTGAACAAACAGCGCAGGAGGCTGTGCTGAGACATAGCCCCGATGACATTGCAACTAGATGTGGGAGAGATTATACGGGGTATCCATAGACACGCAGTAGAAAACCCGTCTGACCCAACATTGTCAAAACACTAAACGGTGGATCTCCCTCAATGGGCTTTTCAATTTTTAGAAAGGGAATCCGTTCCCGAAGTGGCCTAGTTCCGTGAGGGCTTGGGCGGTTCGTTATGACCGTCAGCACCACTTCTGGAATCTTATTTAGGGATGATTAAGGGCTGAATCAAGAACCATTCTTGAGGGGGAAAGCCGATGAAGCGAATATGCGAGGGGCTTACTGTATTCGCCATTGTTTTGTTGATTAGCACGGTCGCAGAGGCTCAATTTTACCAAGGCCAAAAACTAGTCGAAGATTGGAAAGCATACAAGATAGTATTAGCCCCTCAACCTGTTAGATCGCCAGTATTGGTAGAGCGTATGGCTAATTATGTGGGATACGTTGTTGGGGTGTGTGACGCATATTTTGACCTTATTGCAGTTCCTCCTGAGATTACAGTTGACCAAATCCCTAATGTTGTAGGCGAATACTTGGACGATCATCCAGAGGAATGGCACGAACCTGCCGTACACCTTGTCGTTCAAGCACTCATGGAAAGGATAACACGACAGGTTCCAGAAAAGAAAAAATACGATATTTATTAAGGAGGATGGGAAGACCCTGCCTAGAGCAACACTAAAAAGAAGAAAGGGGTCACTTTCGATGGAGCAAAAAATGTATCGAGTTATAGAAAGCGAGGAGAGGTCTTTTATTCTTGATGAAGGCACGTCTCCGTGTGAGAAAGAGGTTACACCGAATTTGATTGAGGGTGAAGTTAAGATTATTGTTCTTTCCGTGCAACACGATTTTTTTCTCCTTTGATGTTGTGGATTTATCATAATCGGATCATCTTGTTTCCCGATGTGCTTACAGATAATCTCAAATAGAAGTTCAGACATGGAGCATTGAGTATCGAGCAAGGAGTAGAGCATCAAGTAGTCATTCTGTCGTTCTGATTTCACCAAGGGATTTAGCCACTAATCCCCCATTTCTTTTTACTGGGGCAGCGGTGTGAACCGCACAATGATGCTTGGTCGCTGTAATTCGGTCTTATGATTATCCTGTCAAGATTACATTACAACCTTAAAAAAATGTGTATAACTACCTAGTGGATATGGGCTACATAAGGCTAACCCATATAGATGGCAATATAACAATATCAATATGTTAGCCAAAAAAAAGGGAAAAATGAAAATTTTCTGGGAAATTTTGGGATATTTAGGCATGTTGGTTTTTTTCTGGTGGCTCTGGAGGAAAATAAAAAAGTAGGAGGAGGGGAAATGGCTAAAAAAGAAGAAAAAAAGGAAAGAGCTAAGGTAATTTATGACCTTGTGGGCAAGTATGCCCAGTATAATGACATTGACGGTTTTGTTGAATCAATAAGAAAGGCATTATCCATCGAGACTGTAGATCTTCAAAGAATAAAACAATCATATTTCGACTATATCCTTGAAACTGGAAATCCTGTAACAAAATTTCCTGCTTTGGTAAATGCATCAAGGAAGCCTGTTAGATGGTCGAGCAAAGGCTTGACGATTTCAAAAGACTTGGTTGATGATTCGCTTTATCAGCAAGCAGTCAAAGAAGGGATAACGTATCGTGTAACTATGGATTCTGATTTTAGGGTAGTATGCAATCCGATCAAGAAAGATTAACATCATAAATATAGAAGGGGCTGAGCATATTCTGAAAATGGCTGGCCGATAAGTAAGGAAGGGATTGACACACTCTCGCTTTGTGCCGTTGTGCATATGCCGGAGGGGTGAAACACCGCGTCCTGTCAAGGCAGGTAGGGAGTCAAACCGAAAGGTGGCTTTTTCATGTCAGTCCGTGCGATAGACTGCGTATCGTAGTGGAAAGCGGGCGAGTGGTTCTTCAGGCGCGCACTTAACAACTCAAGTCGGATTGCAGGCTGAAGCAGAAAAGACGGAGCAACCTAATCCGGTCTAAAGACATATCGGCTACTTTCAGTTCACTTGAGATGATAAAAACCGTCATCCTAAGGGGAGCCCAATAGGTCTGAATCCTCGACATGAAGCTCGGCGACACGGGGCTTAGGGGATGCTACTGGAAGACCAAAAACCCTCCTTCATCAAAATGGGACATGTCTCGCGTCCTCACATCGAGAAAGCTTTGATCCCCCAGCGACTTAGATACGCGAAACGGCTATGGCGAAAAACGTACCAGAAATAGCGCTACTCAAGATGTTTGAAAAAAGGGCGCAGGGTTGGAGAATCCGCACTGTCTCTGAACGCAGTAGCACAGAGAAGGACTGCCGCTGACACCGCTCGGCGAAAAGAGCGCGTGACGCAAACCCTTCCTTATTTATAGCCTCCTGATCAAAAGCTAATCCTGCTTCGCCTAACCCGGCTCCAAGATGACCAACTTGTAATGATCCGACCATGTTCTCGTCATGTTCATGCTGTACGTTGAAAGGCAAATCAGCGCCACTCGTGGCTAAAATCTTTCATAAAGGAGGACGAGAACATGGAAACAAAGAAACGTATTAAGAAAGTACTGCTCGCCCTTGTCATGGCGACTGCACTGGTGGGACTAGGTTACGGGATTGCTCCTGCGGTAAAAAGTAACGACGTCCCTGCACCTGCAGCAGTAAATAGCTCGGATACTCCCATGGTTCCGGCTAACTTCAGTGAACTCGCAGAAAAAGTTCGGCCGGGTGTGGTCAACATCCAAGTGGTGAAGACGGTGAAGAATGCGGGGTTCGGATTTCCTAATCCTTTTAGGACCCCTTTTGGTGATTTTTTCGGCCCTTTCTCTGATGAAAACCCTCATCGCAGCCCCGAGCAGCAGGGGGTGGGATCGGGTTTCGTAGTCAGCTCCGACGGTTATATTCTCACCAATAACCACGTGGTCGATGATGCCAACCAGATTAAGATTAAGCTTGCCGACGGCAAAGAGTATGACGCCAAAGTGGTGGGCCGGGACCCCAAGACGGACCTGGCGCTCTTAAAAGCGGAGGGGGTCTCAGGTCTTCACGCTCTTCAATTGGGTGATTCGGACTCCTTGAAGGTGGGAAACTGGGTGGTGGCAGTCGGAAGTCCATTTGGCCTCGAGCAGACCGTGACAGCAGGAATTGTGAGTGCCAAGGGAAGAGTCATCGGCTCAGGGCCGTACGACAACTTCATTCAGACCGATGCTTCCATCAACCCGGGAAACAGCGGTGGACCCTTACTGAATACTAAAGGGGAAGTCATTGGAATTAACACGGCCATTTTCTCTCAGGCCGGGGGGAACGTGGGAATTGGCTTTGCCATTCCCGTCAACATGGCCAAAGAGATCGTGCCCCAGCTCAAGGACAAGGGCCACGTCACCCGTGGATGGCTGGGTGTTGGAATCCAGAAGATAACGCCTGAACTCTCAAAGTCCTTCGGTCTCAAGGATGAGAAAGGAGCCCTTGTCTCTCAGGTCGTGAAGGGCGGGCCTGCTGACAAAGGTGGAATCGAGACAGGAGATGTGATCGTTGAGTTTGACGGGAACAAGGTTTCTGATTCAAATGAACTGCCCCGAATGGTTGCACCCCTCCCGGTGGGCAAGACAGTCTCTGTTAAGGTTCTGAGAGGCGGCAATGTGGTCGATCGTGAGGTAAAAATCGAGCAACTGGAAGAGCGGAAAGAGGAAGTCGCAACTACTTCAACCCGCAAGCCCTTAGGCATGACCGTGCAGAACATTACTCCTGAAATCGCAAAAGGTCTGGACTTGAAAAGCGAAACAGGGGTAGTGGTTGCAAGCGTTATCCCGGGAAGCCCGGCTGCGAACGCGGACATCCGGTCAGGTGATGTGATTCAACAAGTCAACAAGAAGCCGGTAAAGGACGTAGAGGATTTCAAAAAGAAAATTGAAAGTGAAAAAGATCAGGAAACCATTCTCCTTCTCATCCAGAGAGGCGAAAACACCCTCTTTGCCGCCCTAACTCCGGCCAAAGGTTAGGGTTAGGCTTGGTGCCCGGTCACTGGAGTCCACCAGACTCCGCCGGGCGCCTCTCTTCAGATTCGCTTGGATCGGAGACGCCTAGATATGCTTGGTAAGCAATTTTCTTCAAGGAATGATCATCCAAGAAATTTTCAGCCTGAGTGAGGCATGCCGGTTAGATTTATTGAGATAAAGGCAACAGGAGGAGTCTAGACGGCAGCGATCGGCTGGAGTGACATGGCGAAATTCACCTGAAGGGAGGTCTGAGATGGGGCAGGTTAAGAATGGTAGGAAGGCGTCTGTGTATAAAAACGCAGAGCAACCAAGAATGGCAAGGGTCCTAGTTGTTGAAGATTACAAAAATCTTCAGAGTGTCTTCTCTGCGATGCTTTGTGACATGGGATTCGAGGTGGCTCATGCTGAAAACGGGCTCGGAGCTCTCGCTGCTTTTCTCGACGGTCCTCTCGATTTAGTTCTGATCGACCTTCAGATCCCTATCATGAACATTTCGAGCTTGGCCTATTTCATCAAAGAAGTGTCGCCGAATACCTCGGTCATGCTGCTAACGGGTGATAACAGGGACACGGTTCAGAAGCAGGCTAAAAACGGGGCGATTGATTCGGTCATGTTCAAGCCCTTTGAAATAATCGATTTTGAAAAGACGGTCGGGGGAGCGCTGGAGTTAAAGGAGGCCAAATCCCCATTCGTTAAACAACCTCCCCAAGGGAGGTTTGCTGTGAACTCAAAACGCAATCCTGTTTGGAGGCGAGGGAAGAGAAATGTCTTTTGCCCTCTCTACAGAGAGTGTCTGGATGACGCAATCAAAGGATCATGGCAGGACTGGGATTGTGGCGATTGTCCGCATAAACTGAATAACAAAAATGAACCGGACCCTTTGCTTGCTGTGACACGCTCGATCGAATACTAGCCAGGTTGCTGAAAAAAACTTGTTTGAAGGGATGATTAAAAAGGTAAGGCGTAAACGAGAGAGCGATGGAGGAGACGCAGCGATGGAGAAAAACCTTGTTGTGCATTTTGACGGCGATCCGGTGAGATTCACCCCTGACGGAAGGCTGTCGGTGCTCGACGCCATTG
>Ga0105100_10001596_pt1 | contig 13239 bp, 13 predicted proteins | sample PPLLak12cMay2015_2_FD_87033 | JGI IMG/M metagenome (GOLD analysis project Ga0105100, IMG submission 87033) | Freshwater sediment microbial communities from Prairie Pothole Lake near Jamestown, North Dakota, USA - PPLs Lake P8 Core (1) Depth... | ecosystem: Environmental > Aquatic > Freshwater >... | reverse complement strand
ATCAAAATCCTTGTATTTGCCTGCATCATAATTATATGTTGACTGAAGAAAATTCTTTACCAGTACCATATCTGACTCAAGGGTACGTGATATTTTCTGATCGGCATTGGAAATGCCATCAGTGCTTGGCTTCCAGGTCACACCCGGAACAGTTTCGTTTTCAATTTCGCCGCTTACAAAGAAGAACAGTTTATTCTTGAGTATCGGGCCACCCAGGCGGAATCCATAGTTTTGAAGGCTCCTGGTGTTTGCACCGGCAACTTCATTCCCTTCGACTGAATTTCCTGTAAATGATTCAGGGCGCTGATATGTATAAACAGAGCCTTTGAATGTATTATCCCCGCTGCGTGTTACTGCATTTATACTGGCACCAGTGAACTGGGACATGCGAACATCATAGGGTGCTATGTTTACGGATATCTCTTCAAGAGCATCGAGTGATATTGGCTGGGCATTCCCTCCGGGAAGAGCGTTGCTGCTCAGTCCGAAATTATTGTTGAATGCAGCACCATCGACTGTTATAGTATTGAAACGTCCGTCACGACCGGCTATCGAGTTACCCTGCGCCTGTGGGGTTAGCTTCGAAAAGTCAGTAATACTGCGGTTTATAGAAGGGAGTGTGGCAAGATCACGGCTGTTAACGTTAGTCATACTGCCTGTCCGTTCTGAACTCAGAATTGAGTTTCTGGTTCCTGAGGAGACAACAACCTCCTGCAGGGTGGTAGTGGATTCTCCAAGTTCAGCATTCTGAACATAGATTTCCCCGAGTTTCAGGACAACATCAGTGTAACTGCTCGACAAATAGCCGATAAACGTTATTTTAATGGTGTAGGGACCCCCAACGCGCATGTTCTGAATACGGTAGTTTCCTTGTGCATCAGTTGTTATAGCATACTGAGTACCTGAGGGAACATGCACTGCGACAATTGCCGCTCCCGGCAATGGCTGCCCGTCACTGTCAACCACCCTGCCGCTTATCCCTGAGGTTGTTGCCCCCTGTCCGTAGATCATAATTGATACCGACAGGAAAACTAACATCATAAAGACATTTTTCACTTGTTTTATCATAAATTTAGGATTAAGGATTAAGTAATATTTGTTTAATTATTATTGTAATAGAATGATACTCTGAACCATCGATAAATAACAAATTATTAATAAAGGAGCAGCAATTTACTTCTCTTTAAATGAAGCCTTTTAACCGCGTCTGTAATAGTTGTCAACAACTTATGAGAAAGGATTGTTAATATCTTTTAATGCTAATTTGCTCAGTATTTTAGCTGTTGCTCCTGCGTTATCCTTAACATAAAGTGAAGCTTTTTCTGCTGATTTTGTGTATTCATTTTTGTCAGTCAGCCATTTATCAATTATCTCCGAAAATTCTTCAAAGCTGGCAAAGCTTTTTGCTCCGTTAAGACTTAATAAATCCAATGCCTCCCTGAATTTTTTATGGTTCGGCCCGAAAAGTACGGGAATACCCCAGCATGAAGCCTCCAGAACATTATGAATACCTTTCCCGAAACCGCCTCCGATTTCCGCTATCGAGGCATACCTGTACGCAGATGAGAGCATCCCTATATTATCTATTATCAGGACCCGCGCTTTTACTGATTTTTCCGAAAAACCGGAAAACCTTGCCACCTCACAGGTGAATAGCCTTTCGAGCCTTTCAATATTTGGCCTGTCAATTTCGTGCGGGGCAAAAACCCATTTCATCCTTTCCGGATACATATTAATATAACGGGCAATTATCTCTTCATCCGGCCGCCAGCTGCTTCCTGCCAGGAACAGTTCTTCTTTTCCTTTGAAACGTTCTATCTGAGGTATGCTCTTTGCTGAATCAGCTATCTCGACGACTCTGTCAAAACGGGTGTCTCCTGCTACGGTAACATTTTTGATTCCGATCTTCGTCAGCAAATCCATCGACTGGTTATCCTGAACGAAAATATGGCTGAACCTGAAAAGTATTTTTCTGAAAAATCCTCCATACCATCTGAAAAAATGATGATTGATCCTGAATATACCGGAGACCAGGTAAAGCGGAATCCCGTTCCTTTTTATTACTGAGGTATAATTATCCCAGAATTCATATTTAACAAAGATGACCGCTGCAGGATTTATGTGTGAAATAAACCTCTCTGCATTCCCGGGTGTATCGGCAGGAAGGTAGCAGACATGATCGGCAATGCTGTAATTCTTCCTGACCTCATATCCCGAAGGGGAAAAAAACGTAAGCACAATTTTATATTCCGGAAAGCCTTTCTTAATTGCTTCAATCAGCGGCCTGCCCTGCTCAAATTCGCCGAGTGAAGCACAATGAATCCAGATATTTGTATTACCCGGTGATATATTTTTAAGTAATGAAGCCTCCCATCCTTTTCTGCCCATGGTCCATAACTTCGCTTTTGAATTGAAAGGCGATAAAAGTCTGGCTGCCAGAATATATATCAGGATGAAAAGATTATAAAGGAGTTTCATCAATTATATTTAAGAATGACAAAAGTAGTAAAAAGGCGGAAGAATGTATTATGTATAAAAGGCGATGTATTATGTTTTAAAACCGTTATGCTGTTATGCTGTTGTGCCGTTATGCTGCTATGCCGTTATGCCATTAATTAAATAACTCCTATTTTTGTATAAATTCCCCGGAAGCTATGGTTAGGTTAATTGCCCTGATTATTACAATTGTACTCCAAATACTTGCTGCATCAATAGCATTGAGGTTCATGAAACTTACGAAATACCGGATTTCATGGATACTTTTATCATTATCGTTTGCATTTATGGCTGTCCGCAAAATAATCCAGTTTTTTGAATATTTCCGGGGAGCTCCTTCTTATACCTGGCAGATAATAGATGACTGGCTTGATGTTTTCATCTCATTCATGATAATAGTTGGCGTAATCCTGATCCGGGAATTGTTTTATTCTCTCAAGCGTTCTGACAGCGACCGGATAAAATCTGAAAAAAGAGTAATAAATGCTATTATTAACACTGAAGAAAATGAAAGGAAAAGATTTGCCAAAGATCTTCATGACGGGCTCGGACCATTAATGTCGACCGTCAAGATGTCGCTTTCCGCCCTGGGGGAACGCATAAAAGACCCATCCGGAACAGAAATACTTAATAATACCAATCACCTCGTGAATGAGGCCATCAATACTTTAAAAGACATTTCCAACAATCTCAGCCCGCATGTTCTGTCAAATTTCGGACTTTCAAGCGCATTATCAGCATTCATTGCAAAGATAAATCAGACAAAAGCAATTGAGATTGATTTCAAGTCGAATATGGAGGGCCAGAGACTTGAAAGCGAAAAGGAGGTGGTAATTTACAGGGCTGCATGCGAGCTTATAAATAACTCTATCAGGCACTCGGGTGCCTCAAGAATCGAGATTGAATTAAACAAACATGAAAAATTCATTACCTTGCAGTTTTATGACAATGGCCGTGGTTTCGACACATCATCACTTGGAAGCGAGGATTCAATAGGAATGGGGCTGTCAAATATTGAAACAAGAGTCAGGTCAGTTGACGGAGTATTCATCCTTGAAAGCACACCGGGAAAAGGAACAAGCGCCCTTATCAAAATCATAGAATAAACCTCTACATGGAAAAAATCAGAATAATTATCGCAGATGATCATCAGCTTTTTCGCAACGGCCTGAAAATATTGCTCAATGCATTTCCCGATTTTGAGGTTACAGGAGAAGCATCCAACGGAGAAGAATTCCTTAATATTCTCAGGAACACCGATGCGGAAATTGCGCTGATGGACATAAATATGCCGGAACTTGATGGCATTGAAGCCACAAGAAAAGGCCTTAAGCTGAAACCCGACATAAAAATTATAGCACTGTCAATGTATGGTGAGGAGGAATACTACTATAAAATGGTCGATGCCGGAGCCAAGGGTTTTGTTCTGAAGGACTCGGACATCTCGGAAGTCAAGGAGGCGATCCTTACAGTAAGCAAGGGTGGAAATTATTTCTCCCAGGAATTATTATATCATGTCATTCAGAAAATTAAACATCGCGAAAGTGAAGGCAAATCGGCCAACCTTTCAAAAAGAGAGAAGGAGATCCTTCTTAAAATATGCGAAGGGCTTTCAAATCAGGAGATTGCAGAGACTTTATTCATAAGCAAAAGGACTGTCGACAAGCACAGGGCTAACCTTCTCGGCAAGACAAATTCAAAAAATACTGCCAGTCTGATTCTTTTCGCCATCAAAAACAAACTAATAGAGATATAATCGCGTTTTCTTTCTAAATTATCCAAATATGAGTGAATCACAATCTCTTGGACAGAAAGGGGAAACACTTGCTATCGAATATCTTCAGAAAGCAGGTTATAAGATCAGGCACAGGAATTGGAGATCAGGGAAAAAAGAGCTGGATATTGTTGCCGAAAACAATGATTTTGTCGTTTTTGTCGAAGTTAAAACGCGAACTGATGATTACCTGGAGCACCCCGCAAATGCAATCACCAGGGAAAAACAGAGGTCGATCATCTTTGCTGCCGACGGGTATATTCAGAGATATAACCTGAACAAGGAGAGCCGGTTCGATGTAATTACCGTAATTATAAAAGGAGAGACTCCTGATATTGATCATATTGAAAATGCTTTCTACCCGACTTTAAGATAAAAAATGAAACATGGGTTTGGAATAATCGGTGCAGGAGCAATTGCGGAAGTCCACGCAAGGGCTATAGATACCATAATGGATGCAGAACTTATAGGGGTCTTTGATCATAATCCTGAAAAAACTGCCAGCTTCAGCGCCAGATATAATTGCAGGCCATTCACCACTGCCGAGGAGCTTTGCAATGACAACAATATAAATATAGTATGCATCTGCACACCTTCCGGACTGCATCTCGAATCTGCTCTTACAGCAATAAATGCAGGAAAAAACTGCGTAATTGAAAAACCTCTCGAAATAACCCTTGAGCGTTGCGACAGGATTATCAATGCCGGCATCCAGCATAATGTAGTTGTATCAGGAATATTTCCAATGAGGTTCAGCCGTGTCTTCTCCGAACTTAAAAAGGCAGTTGATGAAGGCCGTTTTGGAAAGCTTGTAATGGGCGATGTATACGTAAAATGGTTCCGGAATCCCGAATACTATACAGATGTAAAATGGAGGGCGAACCTGCTTTCCAGCGGCGGGGGAGCCTTAATGAACCAGGGGATACATTCCGTGGACCTTCTGAGATGGTGTATGGGAAAAGTGGAAGCCGTATGTGCCTTTACAGGACTTGTGGGTCATGAGAATCTTGAGGTTGAGGATGTTGCCGCAGCCACACTGAAATTCACTAACGGGGCATTGGGTGTGATAGAAGCTTCAACAACTGTCAATCCCGGATTCTTCCGCCGGCTTGAAATTCTTGGTACAAAGGGATCGGTAATTATTGAGGAGGAGAAGATTCTGGCCTGGAATTTTGATGAAGAAAGGGAATCCGATCAGAAACTCAGGGAGAAGTTTTCAGAAAATAACAATTCCGGCGGAGGAGTATCCGATCCGAAAGCAATAAGCGATATAGGACATTTACGTCAGCTTCTTGATATCATAAAGTCGATTGAGAACGGCAATCCGCCCGCAATAGATGCCCTTGAGGCACGCAGTGCAGTCGAACTTGTACTCGCTGTCTATACTAGTGCCAGGAATAAAAGGATTGTTTACCTGTAAAAATTACTATTCTGCCATAAGGTTGCAGCCGCGGATATCACTGTTATCGAACCGGCCCGAAACCTCGAAGCCGCCATTTTCATGCAGCTTCCCGAAATCGCTTGTGGAAATAAATGAACATGAATAGATATTTGCCAGATCAATAATATTTATACCTCCGGCTTTTCCATATTCATTAATGACCGATAGCGGGTCATGCGGATCTCTTATCATTATTCTCATCCAGGGAGGAGAGTTAAAAATACCGCTCCCTTTTGAATAGGCCTGGCTCATGAGTTCAGTCATTCCGTATTCAGAATGCACAGTTTGCAGATTCAGTTTTTGCATCAGAATATTATGCAGCTCCTCTCTTGTAATCTCCTTCCTTCGTCCCTTCATACCGCCGGTTTCCATGACTATGGAGCCTGAGAGGTCAGGCGAGCAAGCTTCAGCAAGGTCAAGCAGAGCAAAACTGACACCTATTATAAATGTCTTTTGCCCTGCAGATTTTGCCTTATTGATATTCCTGATCAGATCACCAAAGTTGTCGGCATAAAAACCACTGTCGCTGTTCAGGCTTTTTTTTATCAGATACTTCATCATGTAAACCAGCGATGAGCCCTCATGTTCAGTATATGAAGGAAGAATGGCTGCTATAAAATATTCCGATGGCTCTCCGTAAAAATGGGTGAACGATTTCAGAAAGCTTTTCTCATAAATTTTCAGATCATGCACAAAATGCCGGCTTGGTTCAGTTCCTGTTGTCCGGCTGCTTTCGAAGATCATTTCAACAGGCAGGTTTTCAGTTATGACAGTCTGGCTTTTAAAAAAACCTACAGGCAGGAAGGGAATATCATTGAAGCTTTCTATCTTGTTTGATCGTCTTCCAAGGCTTGAAATGAAAGCTTTGTAGACGGGATTATATTCCGCCTGATACCTGAATATCTTAAGGGCTGTTTCAGTAAAAGAAGCATTGTCTTTCAGGTCAAATATCAGACCGGTCAGATCATTTGTCATTTACCGGGGAAAGTTAATGTCCCATCGGGCTGGTATTCCCATTCAAATGTACATTCGCCATAGTCTACTCCCGACCGTACTTCGGAAATTGTCGAAACAATCCGGAACTTTGTATAATTGTTTGTTCCTGATCTGTATATCCAGATCTGGTGAGCTTTTAAAGGAGATGCCAGTCCTTCCCACTCCGTTGGCAGAACAGTTGCTGACTTAAGATTATCATATGCTGCTTCTGCTGAAGATGCATCGTTAAACTCACCAGCTTTATAGAATGAGTTGTTCAGATTATTTGCCATCAGCAACAAATTGGTACCATCGCTGTCGATTGTTATATCGGGCGGCGGGGTATCGAGGGTTGAGACTTTTTTAGCTTCTGAAAACAGAAACCCGTAAACATAATATGTCGTGCCAAGGGTCCTGGTGTTATTAATAGTAGCGGTCCCTGAAGTTTCCGGAGTATCGTCCTTACTGCAGGAGACCTGCATTAATAGTGAAAGCAGCAGAATATATAACAAGTTCTTCCTCATAATCGGTTACAAAGATAATTGAATTTTGGGAAGTGAAAAAGAGGTTGTATCATAAGACAAAATACATTAACCGCAAAGGTCGACAAGTCCCGATAGCTCCCGATAGTTATCGGGACGGGATGGGATTGCGCAAAGATAGCAAAGATTTGAAATTAAATGATTTAGCTTTGCGTACTTTGCGAATACTTTGTGTACTTTGCGGTTAAGAAGGACTTTTGAGTCAGTCTCTTCAATATTAAAATTTTAGTCAGGATTTTATCTATTCTCCACGGACCGCTGTGATTCCGGGCAGCTTTTTACCTTCCATATATTCTAGCATGGCACCTCCGCCGGTGGAGACATAACTCACTTTATCGGCAAGATTATTCTTATTGATGGCAGCAACTGAATCACCACCTCCTATAAGGCTGAAAGCTCCTTTTGCGGTTGCCGCTGCAATAGCCCTGGCTATCTCCGTGGTTCCTTTCGAGAATTTTTCCATCTCAAACACTCCCATCGGACCGTTCCACAAAATAGTCTTTGATCTTCCGATAACTTCCGAAAATTCCTTTATTGATTTTTCAGCTATATCAAGGCCCATCCATCCGTCATCCACAGCATCAATTGCCGTAATTCTGGTTGCTGCCTCATTATCAAACTTGTCGCCGTTAAGGCTGTCGACAGGCAGATAAAGGTTCACATTTTTCTCCTTTGCCTTTTCAATGATTTTCAGAGCAAGATCAAGCTTATCCTCTTCACAGAGCGATTTGCCAATCTTTCCTCCCTGTGCCTTTACGAATGTATAGGTCATTCCTCCTCCTATTATCAGGTTATCAACCCTGTTGAGCAGGTTTTCGATAAGCAATATCTTGTCTGATACCTTTGCGCCACCCATTATTGCAGTGAACGGACGCTGTGCATTATGCAGGACCTTGTCCATGGCCGCCAGCTCGCTGTTAATCAGGAATCCGAACATGATCTTGTCTTTCGGGAAGTAATCGGCAATTACTGCAGTGGTACCGTGTGCCCTGTGAGCTGTCCCAAATGCATCATTAACATAGACATCGGCATAGGTTGCCAGCTTTTTGGCAAACTCCTTCTGTCTTGCCTTCAGTTCAGCCTTGGCTGCTTTCTTTTCTTCATCAGTAGCGGTTTCGGGCAGTATCGGCTTACCTTCCTCCTCCGGATAGAACCTTACATTCTCAAGAAGCAGGACTTCACCCGGCTTAAGCGCTGCCGACATTTTAACAGCCGATTCCCCAAGACAGTCATCAGCAAACAGGACCTTCATTCCCAGGTGTTTTTCAAGAACAGGCAGGACAGGCTTAAGGGAATATTTTTCCATCCTTCCTTCGGGACGTCCAAGATGAGACATCAGTATTACCGAACCTCCGTCGCTCAATATCTTTTTAATGGTAAGCAGTGCTCCCCTGATACGGGTATCATCTGTAACAACAAATGTTTTCTTGTCAAGAGGCACATTGAAATCAACTCTTACAATGGTTTTAATTCCTTTAAAATTGAAATCCTGAATCATTTTCATAGATCATATATTTTTAATTAACAAAAGGGTTTTTCTACTGCAAACCTACATTTTTTTTGGAAATAACCATTTCCTCAAAGTCAACTTTATTATAATGTCCGAATAGTAATTTGTCTTCTTAAAAGAATAATTAAATTTGAAAAAAAAGTTATGGCAAAAGTTACATTAAAAGGGAATCAGGTAAATACCTGTGGGAACCTTCCTGCAAAAGGGACATTAGCCCCTGAATTTACGCTAGTTAAATCAGACCTGGGAACAATGACTCTGTCAGAGCTGAAAGGGAAAAAAATTGTATTAAGTATTTCTCCAAGTTTTGATACGTCGATTTGTGCCACTTCCGTGCGTAAATTCAACCAGGCGGCAGCAGGAAAAACGAACGTAATGGTACTGGCAATTACAAAAGATCTGCCTTTTGCCCATGCCCGTTTTTGTACAACTGAAGGGATAACCAATGTCATTACCCTTTCGGGATTCCGCGATAAAGATTTTGGAAAGTCATACGGGATTGAACTGATTGATGGTCCGTTTGAAGGTCTCTATGCGCGAAGTTTAGTTGTAATTGACGAAACCGGTAAAGTAGTTTACACTCAGCTTGTTCCTGAAATTGCTACTGAGGCTGATTATGATGCCGCTCTTGCAGCATTATAAAAAACTGAAAACTGTTTTGTCCGATGAAGTTTTCCGATATCCCGGGGCAAAAGGAAATCATTAATAAGCTTATTGGTTCAGTGAGGTTGGAACGGGTAAGCCATGCCCAGATTTTTGCCGGCCCTGAGGGTTGTGGCAGTCTGGCGCTGGCCCTTGCTTACGGCCAGTACGTTAGCTGTGAAAACAGGTCGCAGCACGACTCTTGCGGAATATGCAAGTCGTGTGTCAAATATGAAAAGATGATCCATCCCGACCTTCATTTTGTTTTTCCTGTAATTAAGGATAAAAAAATAAATGAGCCGGTAAGTGACAATTATATTGAACAGTGGCGTGATTTTGTAAAGCAGGCTCCATACTTCGGACTGAATAAATGGCTCGACTCCATCGAAGTGGGAAATGCCCAGGGACTGATTTTTGCGTCAGAAGCATCTGAAATACTGAAAAAGCTGGGCCTTAAGGCTTTTGAATCGGATTTCAAGATAATGATTATCTGGCTTCCTGAAAAGATGCATCTTTCAACAGCAAATAAGCTTTTAAAGCTGATTGAAGAACCCCCTGAAAAAACTCTTTTTCTCCTGGTTTCAGATGAACCTGACAAAGTTGTGCCCACCATACTCTCGAGATGCCAGATGGTTAAGATCCCTTCTTTCACTACAGGGGACATTTCAGCATATCTGACAGAGAGATTCCGGATCCACAAGGCAAAAGCAGATGACATCTCACGGGTTTCCAACGGGAATATAAACAGGGCAATTGAACTATGCGAAAATGAAGATTCTTCTCTTCTGAACCTTGAACGTTTCAAGAATTTGATGAGATTTGCCTGGAAGCGTGATGTTGTATCGGTAATCGGCTGGTCAGAGGAGATGGCTTCAATAGGAAGGGAACCTCAGAAAAGATTTCTTTCCTTCTCCCTGCGATTAATAAGGGAAAATCTGATGCTCACCCTTGATCAGCTGAAAAATAGTCTTGTATTCATGACAGGAGAAGAGGCTGAGTTTTCCTCAAAGTTCCATCCATTTATCAACCAGAAAAATATTTATCCGATCACAGAAGAGCTTAATAAATCGTTCGCTCATATCGAAGCAAACGGCAATGCCAAAATAATTTTCCTGGATCTGGGGCTTAAGATTACCCGCCTTATCGTCCACTGACAAGTAACAGGGTTATTGAAAGTGATTCAATTATTCACTACTTTTGCGGGATTAATTCTGCTTAAAAGTTCCTTATGACAGAAAATGAAGAATTATCGGGGCTGCATGGTGAAGAGCTCCAGTTACATGATATAAAATATAAACCCGGCTTAAATAAACTTGATTCTTTCAACTGGTTAAAAGACATCGCATTTATTCCTGAAGAAACAGATATTGTCGAAATAAGGTTTAAAAATACCAGAAAAGGATTTTTCCGGAATGTCAACAGCCTGAGGCTGGAAACAGGCGACATTGTAGCTGTTGAAGCATCTCCTGGCCATGATATTGGAAGGGTCTCCATGGTTGGACCTATATTAAACGAAAGGCTGAAGAGGCTTAAGATACATCCCTCTTCGGATGATCTTAAAAAAGTCTACCGGAAGGCTAAAGCGGTTGATACAATAAAATGGGAAGAGGCAAAAAAGCTTGAGACTCCCACGATGCTAAGATCAAGGCAGATAGCCGAGGAACTCAAGCTCAACATGAAGATCGGCGATGTTGAATATCAGGGAGACAAAACCAAGGCTATCTTCTATTATATAGCTGACGAGAGAGTTGATTTCAGGCAGCTTATTAAAGTTCTTGCCGATGAATTCAGGGTAAGAATTGAAATGCGCCAGATAGGGGCCCGTCAGGAAGCCGGAAGAATAGGCGGAATAGGTTCATGCGGACGTGAATTATGCTGTGCAACACATATTTCCAACTTCGTTTCAGTCACAACCACTCACGCAAAATACCAGGAGCTTTCGTTAAATCCGCAGAAACTTGCAGGGCAATGCAGCAAACTTAAGTGCTGCCTGAATTTTGAATTTGACTGTTATGTAGATGCCCAGCGCTCTTTTCCATCCAGGGAGATTCCTCTGGAACTTGCAGACTCTACTGCTCATTTTCAGAAAATGGAGGTCCACAAAAATATCTACTGGTACAGTACTGATCCGGGTGCACCCATAAATCTCACTCCGGTACCTGTCGAGCGGGTTAGAGAAATTCTGATGTTAAACAGAAAGGGACAAAAACCTGACAAGCTGATTATTGCAGATGAATCAGCTGAGCTTAACGCTGTTTCCCACGATATTCTCGGGAACAACAGCCTTACCCGGTTTGATGTTCCTGAACCAAAAGATCATCAGCGCCATTCACAAAAAAGAAAAAACAGAAGATTTAATGACAAAAGGAACAGATAAATATGCTTTTATCCTTTTAATGGCTCTGTTTCTGATTTCATGTTCCGGAAACGTTGTCTTTACCGACTCAGCCGCAATGAAGGGTAATGTCTGGAAACTTTCTGACATACAATCATTTGAGATACAAGTTAAGGATACAGTCAGCAGCAACAGCATAAATTTTTTAATCCGGACCGGTTCATCATACCCCTACAGGAACATTTTTCTTTTTGCAACAACTGTGGCTCCTGACGGTAATAGTATTACCGATACACTTCAGTATGATCTGGCCGATGAAAAAGGGAACTGGTACGGAAAAGGTTTTGGTGAAATTCATGAGCTGAAACTGCCTTATAGGTCAAACATATTCTTCCCTGTATCAGGAACCTATCAGATAAATATTCAGCATGGCATGCGCATCAGGGAACTATCCGGAGTTTATGATTTCGGAGTAAGGGTGGAAAAGAACCTTAAATAGGATTTCCGGAGTGGGCAAAAATAAAATTGCACGATGGGCAGAACTGGGTACTTACAGTAATGTCATCCAGCCGGTAACAGGCGAAATATGGGGAAAAAACCATTGGATAAAAGGCAGCTGGAACCGGGATGTCTTTAAAAACAACAATCCTGTAATTCTTGAACTGGGCTGCGGAAAAGGAGAATATACTACCGGTCTTTCAGTTTTATTCCCCTCCACTAATTTCATAGGAGTCGACATTAAAGGAGCCCGTATGTGGAGGGGGGCAAAGACAGCCAGCGAGAAACAGCTGAAAAACGTGGCTTTCCTTCGCACGAGGATAGAATTTATCAATTCATTCTTTGCCACTGATGAGGTTGATGAAATATGGATCACATTCCCTGATCCCCACCCCGGCAATATAAACTCAAATAAGCGGCTTACCTGTCCCTGGTTCCTGAACATTTACCGTAATTTCGTGAAGGAAAAAGGTATAATTCATCTTAAGACCGACAATACAGAACTGTACGATTATACAAGAAAACTGGCCAGGGATAATGGCCTTGAAATAGTTTTCTCAACAAATGACATGCACTCAATGTGCCATAAAGATCTCCACCTGGCTGGCAATCTCTGCCCTCACCATGGTGAACCCGGCACTGAGGAACTTGTTTCCAAAGAAATTCTTTCTATCCGGACTCATTACGAAGCAAAATTCCTCGAAAAGGGAATGTCAATAAATTATCTTGCATTCAGACTTGAAAAAGATAAATCAATTTGCCATGCGTGGGAACAACCAAAATGAGAATGATTTCTTCAAAAGAGTATATGAAGTTACCAGGCTGATCCCATATGGAAGAGTCACCTCGTACGGCGCTATAGCCAGGTTTATTGGCTCGGGCAGATCTGCAAGAATGGTCGGATGGGCGTTAAATGTGTCGCATAACAAACCGGAATTTATCCCTGCTCACAGGGTAGTCAACAGGAATGGCCTTCTTTCCGGGAAACATCATTTCGGAAATTCCACAACCATGCAGCAGCTTCTT
>Ga0105100_10001594_pt1 | contig 13248 bp, 11 predicted proteins | sample PPLLak12cMay2015_2_FD_87033 | JGI IMG/M metagenome (GOLD analysis project Ga0105100, IMG submission 87033) | Freshwater sediment microbial communities from Prairie Pothole Lake near Jamestown, North Dakota, USA - PPLs Lake P8 Core (1) Depth... | ecosystem: Environmental > Aquatic > Freshwater >... | reverse complement strand
GCCAGCTCGGCTTTTTCTTATTATTTTTATCACCGGTTAGCGATTTATATTCCACCAGCACCAGGGCAGTCGACTCCGGCAGGATGCCCAACAGGTTGCAGAACCTTTCCTGCAAAGCCGGACTGTTATCTAGCTTAACCAAGGGTGAATACACCTCCACAATGCGGCGGGGAGCCATAAAAGGCAGAACTCTGGCGGTGTTCTCCAGCTCCTCGAGAGATAGTGTGCGCCCATCCAGGCGGGTGGTGTTCAACGCCGCGCCAGCGCCATCATCGAGCTTCTTTTCCAGCTTGTGGATCTCCTCCGCAATGGAGAACTCGTCTTCGCCATGAAACAGGTAGACAACCGGTGACATATCTCTTGCGCTTTAGCTTTGGGTGATAACCCGGTGCGCCTGCATTCGCCCCCGGCGGGTGGGGGTGATCTTGACCACTTCCAGCGCGCCTAGCTGCCCGGAGGTGGTGACTCGCTCCTGGATGAATAAGCCCAGCGGGTGGGAGATGATCAGTGCCAGGGTCGCCAGGGTTGCCGCCAGGGGCAGACGCTCCAGCCAGTCCCGCGTGCGCTTCCCAGCGCCGAACAAAGCCACGAAGGCCGCCAGGCTTGCCAGGATGCCGGATGTGACAAAATTTGTGCCGCAGTTGGGGTGGACTGCCAGGCTTTTCTCGCCGGCTTGCATGCGTTGCAGGGCTTCATGCACAGCGGATTGCACTTCTGGGGTGGTTAGATTCCCCAGGATCCAGAAACCTGCCACATCCGAGTAGCCTGCCAGATGGCGATTTGGATTGTGCCGCGCAAGGATATGGAGCGTGGCGTGCTCCAGCCCGTGATTGCGGCGCAGGCGCGCAACGACCGGGTAGTTCAATACCGATTCAAAACCGCTTCTCATCGATTGCATTGCTTTTCTCCACAAGCCATGATGAAATGCGCAGCTAATACGCATTGTCAACCAGGTACCTGTCCTATTCTACCACTGCCTTCCCATCAAGCCTGGCTTGCGCAAACCTGGATATTTGTCGTTAAGTGGTAGTTAAGCTTTTGAAAAACGTGTAACAAAAGATTTCTGCATACGATTATATGGATGTGTAGTATTAGCAGTTTGTACTGTCCTTAATACAGTAGTCTCTGCTTGATGTGAATAGAGTGTGGAAGGAGAGATTGAAATGAAACCCCGTAAAATTACCGTTTTTACTCTGATCCTGGCAATCACCCTGCTGAGCATTGGCCCAGCGTTGGCTGCCGCGCCTGCCCAGGAACTGACCCCATGCACGCCCAACCCGGAAACGGGGCAAGTCTCTGGGACGGTTGTGGCGGTGGATGCCGCTACCGGTACAGTGACCGTCGATCCCGGGGATGGCGTCCTATGCACTGTCATTATGAATATCGACGAAACGCATCCCATCGTGCTCTTATTGGGGCAGTATTTTGGCGACTTGACCCCAGCCACGCTGGAAGAAGCCCTGGCTGACGTGCAGGTTTGTGCGTCGGTCAATGAGGATGGGTCCTACTCGTGGGCAGAATGCGGTACCGAAGGGGCAGTACCAGTCCGCGTGACCGGCACGAATGAGGACGGAACCTTCACAGCACTTGCCGAAGACGGCACGCTGATCGCAGTGCTCACGATTGATGACGAAACAGTTGCTGGAACGGTCCAGGGCGCGCTGGAGACGCTGATTGTGGCGTGGACGCTGGAAGAAGATGGCAGCCTGTCACAGGTCAGTGACCAAATTGCCGCATACCACGATGAAGGGATGGGCTATGGCGTGCTGGTCAAGCTGTATGCCATCGCCCAGGAATCCGATTTATGCCAGGCGCCTGATTGTTCGGTCGATACCCTGGTCGAGCTGTTCCAGACCGGGGAGATTGGCATGGGGCAAATCTTCAAAGAATATGGCAAGCCGCAAAAGCTGGGTGTGGGGCACGTCCGCCAGGAGCTGACCCAGGATAAACAAAATGGCAACGATAAGGTCAAAGACAAGGGCGGCGACGATCAGTCTGGTGATGAGTCCCAGGCACCGCCCTCCGCAGCGAATAAGAAGAACGATAAACCTCTGAAGGATAACAACGGCCTGAAGGGAATCTGCAATGCGATTTCCAAGAATGGCAAGCCAAAAGTTGGCGTAACCTGTCCTTAATCAGGGGATATCGCAGCAAGATCATCGTTGATCGAGTCGTTCGTATCCGGAAAGGGGGGCATATCGGACAGATTGGACACAGAGAACCCAATTAACCCTATCCGCCCTCTCCTCAGCATTCACACAATGCGGGAGAGGGCGGACTGTTTTTCATCTTCTTGCGTTTCTGACCTAGGATGTGAGCACGGCTGCCCGAGGATTGGCAACCGGCTGCTGGGCGGTCGCTTGCATGAAACCGGCATACATCAGGATGACCCCAATAAACTCGCTCAGGTATAACCAGTCCACCAGGCCAGCCTGGACGAATGTCCCACCGATAGCCGGCATCATTGCCCCGGCTGCGATCAAAATATTGCCAACCATGCGGTTAAGGAGCACCTTCTTACGCCAGAACAGGTAGGCCGAGTAAATCGCCCCGCCGACCAGGGTGATGGTGCCGTAGATATTGAGCAGGATGGTTAAGACGATGGTCAGGCTGTTGCGGGTCATAATCTCTTTGTACTGCTCGGAGGCGGGCAGGCTTGTGTTGTAATCTGCGGCTGCAGGCGTGAGCGGGGCGAAAAAGACGAGGATCGCTGCCACTACTGACACTATGACCAGGATGATGGTTAACGTAGAGGCGACACCCCGTTTGCGCACCAGCAGGTGCACTGTGCCTTGTCCCAACCAGGCTGCGGTCAACATGGCTCCGCTCAGGTACCATACCTTGAGAGCAAATTCGCTGAAGGTAATGCTCAGGATGACCTCGGTCAGCGTGCCCAGCCCATAGAAGATCAGGCCAATCCCCCACAGCAGCAGGTGGGTGCCCTTTCTTTGCCGGTAGCGATTAAACACTGCAACGGTGAAAATGGCAGTCACAATTGTTGAGAAGATTGATATATAGTTCACTACAACCTCCTGAATGAGAGCTATTGATCAACACTGAGCAATCGCTCAGGTTTCAGCTGGTCAGACCAAACACCGATGCCAGGACAAAAAGGATTGTGGCCACCAGGGCAAGCAGCAGCAAAATCAATATTACCGGCACGAGGCGTTGCATCCAGCCAGCCGCTTGAAATTTCTTGCTCGGACCCTGCCCCGGTGCGCTCAACGGTTGCCTCGATTATATGCTTCGTAGGTTTCCAGCAATGCCAGCATGATCTGGTCGGTGAAGTTGTTGATGCGGCGGAACATATCGCTCCAGGCATAGGGCGAGCGGACAGCCGCTGCTTCATACACCGCCAGCATCGACTCCAGCAGCACGTTGCGAAAGAAAAGAAAGGCGTTGGTGGCGTCTGCCACGCTCAACCCGTAGCGCCGGCCGCGAGAAGCGTATTCGTAGCCCAGGGCGTGGGCTTCGGCTTCCGCTCGTTTCTCGTCCGAAGACAGGAAATCGATCAGACCTTGCATCAAAGTCCGCCCGCTCTTGCGGTATTGCTCGCGAGCATCGTCATCCAGCTTGAGGTACCAGGACTCCTGTCCAATGCGACCTTCGCTGATCCTGAAGCGCGTGTTCTTCAGGGCATTCTGGATAACCAGGTTGGCCTCAGATGAGCCATTGGCGCTTTGAGATTGGACCCACAGGTCTACCTCGCTGCGCACGTAGCGCCGGTGCCCCCCCTGGGTACGGTGTACCGGCAGAGCGCCGCTGTCCGACCAGCTGCGCACGGTGCTCGGGTGAACCCCCAATATTTTGGCTACCTCACTCAAGCTCAGCCAATCACCAGGCATTTTCCGCTCCAACCGATCTGATCTGGGTATTCCTTGGGCTGGGATTATACATCGCCTGCAATCGTAGCGCGCTCCACAATGGAGGGCTGGTCCACCTGGCTTTGAAACTCGCCTACATTGATCTGGCGCAGCATGACCAGGGATACCAGCAGCATGGCGGCCTCAATCGCAAACACTACCACGTAACCGGTCACCGGATTTTGTGCAAACTGGGTGACGACATCTCGCACCACACCGCCCAGCACAGTCCCGATCAGGCGCGAGATGGCATTCGCCATCCCCCAGGCGCCGATGAACAGGCCCACATTGCTGGCAATGGTCATGTCCAGCATCAGGGACAGGTTAGAGACGGTTGAGAGACCGGTGCCTGTTCCTAACAGAACCACTCCGCTGTAGAACACGCCCTGATTCACCAGCAGACCACTGACCAGGATCAGGACAAAGCCGAAGAGAGCGCTCCACCCTCCGATTGCAGCCACGATGCGTTTATTGACGCGTCCCTCCAGAGCTCCAGCCACCAGCAACGCTATCAGTACGCACACACCCCAGATCGATGTGATCCGGGTGGTCTCACGGACGGTCATATTGAAAGCCTGTCCACCGAATGGCTCCAGCAAAATATCCTGTCCCAGGATGGCAGCCAGCAAGATGACCAGATACCAGAAGAAAAGCGTCGCCTGGCGGTTTTGCATGATTCCCCGCAACATTACCACCCAGCTATATCCCTCCGATGCCGGTATCGCATCAGTGTTGCGCTTCTCCACCCCGATCAATCCCAGCAATCCCAATATCAGGGCAACCAGACCGATTACCCAAAATGAGCGCTGCAGAGCTTCAGGGGTGTAAGGGTCCAGCATGTGGCTCAGGGCAATCGCGGTCAAAATAATACTGGTGATCATCATAAACCACATCACCGCCACCGTGCGGGAACGGCCTTTTTCACCGGATAGCTCGGAAGCCAGGGAGAGGTACGAGACCGAAGCAAAGTTGTAACCCATTCCCCAGGAGCCAAAGACCATGACGCCTAACAAGACACCTGCCCACCAGTTAACTGGCAGGGTATATGCCACCATAGGGGAGAGCACAACCCCGAGCACGGTAAGCAGCAAGCCAAGGACAATATAGGGGGTGCGCCGGAAACCAAGCACAGGATAGCGGTCAGAGAAAGAGCCAATTGCTACCTGGATTGGCGAAAAGAGATAGGGAAGGGAAGCAAGAATCGCAACCAGCGTGGCGGAAACAGCCAGCTCTTTGATCATCACCCGGTTCAACGTACTGTTAATCGGAACCAGGGTCATCGCCACCGCGACATGGATCAAGCCAAGTTGGATGCGTTTGATTAACATAAACAAACCTTCATTCAGAGGGTTGATGAATAAATCTGTAACCCGTTCAGACTGCCATTAAGGCGCGAGCATATCCGGTACGGCTTCAGGGAATAGAGCGTACCAAATTTATCAGATCATGCAAGTTTGCGTCAATGTAAGTTTACGTAGATTTTAAACCCAAAAAGTGAATAGAAGATTAGTTATTATTCTTCCGAGGAGTTATCTGCGCTATCCAGCAGGGCAGCCTGGAGTGCTTCGCGCAGAGAACGGGCTTCGATAACCTGGATGCCCTGCGGCCACGGCTCGCCGCGGCGTATCCGGCGCGGTACAATGGCGGTCTTGAAACCAAGGCTGGCAGCTTCACGCAGGCGAGCCGGCATCTGCCCCACCATGCGCAATTCGCCAGACAGGCCCACCTCGCCGATCAGGACCACCTCGGCGCGCACCGGGATGTTGCGCACCGAAGAGGCAATCGAAGCGGCGATCGACAAATCGGCAGCCGGCTCGCTGACGGTCAGACCACCAACCACGTTGACGAATACATCTTGCTCGCCGAGGCGCAATCCAACCCGGCGGGTGAGGACCGCCACCAATAGCAGCAGGCGGTTAAAGTCTACCCCATTAGGTGTGCGGCGCGGGTTGCCAAAGGATGTGGGGCTGGTCAATCCCTGGATCTCCACCAGAAGCGGTCGAGTGCCTTCCATAGTAACGGCAATGGAAGAGCCTGGTGCGTTGACCATGCGCTCAGCGAGAAAAGCTTCGGACGGATTGGCAACTTCCACCAGGCCGCGCTCGTGCATCTCAAAGACACCCACTTCAGACGTGGCGCCAAAGCGATTCTTCACGGAACGCAGCAGGCGGTAGGATTGGAAACGGTCGCCTTCCAGGTAAAGCACGGTATCGACGATATGCTCCAGGACGCGCGGCCCGGCGATGGCACCCTCCTTGGTGACATGCCCGATGAGGAATACGGCGATTCCGGAGGATTTGGCCAGCTCGCGCAGGCGCGATGCGCACTCACGTACCTGGGACACGGATCCGGCGGAGGATTCCAGGTCTTGCAGGGTGGTGGTCTGGATCGAGTCGACTACCAATAAGCGCGGTTTGACCTGGTTGACGTGTTGTAGAACCGTGTCCAGGTCTGTCTCGGTAACCAGGAATATATTGGCGGGGAAGCCGTCCTCTTCTTTACCGGAGCTGCGCAGCAGGCGGGCAGCGCGCATCTTAATCTGGCGTTCCGACTCTTCGCCCGAGACATATAGCACAGGTGACTCGTGCGCCATTTCCAGGGCGACCTGCAGCAGCAAGGTGGACTTGCCGATGCCGGGGTCGCCGCCAATCAGCACTAACGAGCCGGGTACCACCCCCCCACCCAGGACACGGGCGAACTCACCAATGGGCATGGGCAAGCGCTCTTCATAATCGCCACCAATCTGCGCCAGGCGCTGGGGTTCTGAGCGCCCGGCCGCGCCTGGCTTGCCTTTGGCAGCAGGCGCAGGTGGGGCGATCACTTCTTCCACAAAGCTATTCCAGGCACCGCACTGAGGGCAGCGTCCCATATCGCGCACCGAAATGCGCCCACATTGCTGGCAAATATATTGGGTTTTTGTCTTGGGCATGGGTGTATTATAACGTAAGGGTAAAATTGGGATCTGGGGCTGTCTAGCTTTTCTGGCTGGACAGCCCTTGTTTATCTGCCTGGGAGAGGAAGGCCACCTGCAAGGAGTTGCGTTGCGCCTGGCGAGCCATCTCAGGGGTAAGGCCTGCTGCGGGGGCTGCAACCTCGTACTCGTAGCGCAGGGTGATATTGCTAATGCCTGGGTCATCGGTGTTAATTGTAGCCAGGATGCCGTGCTGCAGAAATTGTTTCAGGGGGTGGCTGGCGTAATCTGGCACGGTGCTGGTTTGCACATTGCTGGTCAGGTTGGATTCGATGCCGATTTGGTGCAAGGCAAGGTAATCCAACAAGGCCGGGTCATCGATGGCGTGCACGGCGTGTCCCAGGCGCGCTGCCCCCAGCTGGCGGACGGCTTGCCATACGCTGTGCGCACCGGCGGCTTCGCCAGCGTGGATGGTAATCCCCCAGCCTGCATTTTGACCGCGGCGGATATGCTCAACGAACAGCTCTCCAGGGAAATTTGCTTCATCGCCCGCCAGGTCGAGGGCAACCAGTTGATCGCGCTGGCTGAGCAAAGCCTCCAGCTCTCTCCAGGCTGCCTGGGAACCGTACGTTCGGCTGAGGATACCGATCAAACCGGCGCGCAGACCGGTATGGCGAGCCGCAGATTGCACGCCATCCACCACCGCCTCCACCACCCCTTGCGGTTGAAGACCGTTCGGCTCAGCCATGAACCACGGGCTGAAACGCAGCTCGATATAATCTAACCCCTCTCGCCAGGCGTCCTCGACATTTTCATAGGCAATCTGCCGGCAGGCGTCGTAATCGACCAATATAGCCCGCATCCACTCAAATTTGGCGATGAAGGCCATCACGCCCGGTTGGGGAGAGGTAATCTGGACGTATGGTCGCAAAGCCTCGATATCCCAGGCGGGCAGGGCCAGGTTGTGCTTACGACCCAGCTGCAGGATCGTCTCCAGGCGGACGCTACCGTCCAGGTGGCGGTGCAGGTCGATCAGGGGCAGGTTTGGATCGATCATGGATATTCTCTCCAGATATTGCAGATAAACCGCTTTCCGAGCAGCAATTTTTACATGGGTATTTTTAGCGGTTTGCCAGTATAATAATTATAGAACAAATCTAAACTGATTGGGATTCGCTGTCGAAAACGCAGCACCCCATCAGCGCCAGGGATTGTTACGAGATTTCGAGCCAAGGAGTTTGTCATGAATCGTTTACTAAGTTTTTTTGCCGGCGTTGTCAGCGGTGCGCTGGTGGGGGCAACGATCGCGATCTTGCTGGCGCCTGTTTCTGGAGAGGAAATGCGCATCCAGATCCAGGAGCGGAGTGCATATATTCAAGATGAGGTAAAGAAAGCTGCCACAGAGCGGCGGGCTGAACTGCAGGAGCAGTTATCAGCGCTGCGAGCGCCACAGAAACCGGACCCAACCGCGATGTAGATACCTGGGTTTTACCTGATAAATTTCCTGATAAAAACAAAAGCCGGCTTGTATTGGAGGAATCCCTCTAAGCCGGCTTTTTGTGATTAACAGGTTATGCTAGCGAAAGTTTTAGATCAGTCAAACACCGAAATCAAACACTCCCAAGAACCGATTGTTCAGGGCACAAAGCTAAAACGGTAGGTAGCAGGCTGGCGGGTGAAACGGGTGGTGCCGCTGACGACCAGGACAGCCTCGTCGGAACCCACTGGAATATTGGCGGTGTTATCGGCTGATAGGGATATGGGCAGCACCTGGGGTTCGTCGCCCAGCGTGATCAGGGAGAGGCGAAAAATTTGGGGGATCATGTTTTGAATGCGCACGAAACCCGCCGCTTCCCAACCGCCATCATCCTGTTCGAAATCGGAGAAATAGCCGATCTCAGGGATAGAAATGTCATCCAGCATGAAACCCTCGCCGTTCACGGCGGCGTCGGTGATATATTCGAAGCGCAGCTGGACTTGCTTCCCGGCATATTGGGAGATATCCACGCTCTCCTCAATCCACACCGGCTCCTCGCCGCTCAAGCCGTTATAGCCCCAACCGTAGTTGGCGCCAGTCGGATCCGATCCGGTTCCAGAAGGAGGAAAGAGCATATCCCATCTCTCTCCGTCTTCCGAGGCGAGGAGATAGACATAATCGAAATCCTTTTCGATGTCGTACCAGGTCCAGTATGAAAGGGTCAGGGGACCGGTGTGATCGGTGAAGTCAAAGCTGCGGGTAAGGGTCATGTCAGACTCATCCCCTCGATTTGACCAGAATGCGTACTCGCCTGAGTAAGGGTCCTCGGGCAATATGCGTACCAGGGTGGAGCCTTCGAAGCGCAGGGTAGTATCCTGGTTACACCCCAGCCGGATGTAATCCACCCCGTATTGGCGGACGTCGCGAGTGCGAGTTGCATCATCACACGGGCGGATGAACTCGGTTTCAGATGGCTGGGGAGCATCCGGATACAGGCTGTAGGCGTATCGCCCATCTGCCAGGCTGCTGTCTTGCAAGAAAGATGCGACTACCCAATCGGCGAAGACATCATCTGCTCCGATAGGTTCGCCATCTAGCGGATCGGTGATCTGGATCTCGTCCAGCAAGGCGTCGATGCTGCTCATCCCGTCGTCCGGATGAGCGACCAGGGCTTGGGTGGCATCCTCCCCAAAGCGGCCCAGGAAATAGTTCGTAAACAAGAAAGATGCACCATAGTGCGGAGAAGTCTCGCTGCTATCGTTCGGCCAATCATTGAGCTGTAAATCGGGATCGAGAATGTACAGGAAGTCATGCCCGCCAATATCATATCCATTCAGGAACATCGCCAGATCAGAAAAGCCCTCGTTCAGCCAGGTGGACTCATTGCGGTCCCGATACCAGTGAATCATATGTTGGAATTCATGAGCCAGCACACCATAGGTGAATTCTTCATCCAACGCAGTGTTATCGGCGCTGAAGACGAACATCTCGTGACCATTGGAATATTCTTCAATCTGGGGGTTGTATGAATCATTGGATGAGAAATAGCCGGCAATCCCGGAGCCCACATTACGCGCATAAAGAATATAGATGTGTGGGTCACCATCCACGCCGGGGGTCCACTCGCTGCCAAAGAATTCCCGGTTATTAGGGTAGATTTGATTTTCAAATGTCTCTGCCAGGGATGCCAGCTCGCTCTCCCGGTAACGGACGCCATCTTCAATCCAGAAATAGGCGTGGTCGGTGATGTATTGGAGATTCGCCTTTACCGGGAGATAGGCATTGGTATCGTTGTTCGAAATCCAAAATTCCTTCTGATCGCCTGGGCGATAAAGCGGGGCAGGTTTTTCGAGTGTGACCGGGATGTTTTCTTTGCCATCCAGGCGGCGGGCAAGATCGTACAGATCATTGATCGGCACGATCGTGTCCTCTAATTCCTGGTAGGTTTGGAATGCAGTAACCGGCTCAGGAATGGCGATAACTGGATTGCCAGGATCAGAAGTTGCAGCAGGAGATGGCAGCGGGGTTGGGCGCAGGACCACCGGGGTAGGTGAACCGAGCGCTTGCCAGGGAGAGGGGTCGCTGAATTCCTGGGAGCTGGTGATCGTGAAGAAAGCATAGCCTAGTAACAGGCAGACACAAATGCAACAGGTAATCACCAAAATGATTACAAGTAAGATTACCGGTAATGACCACTTACGATCCATGATTCAACCCTTATAGAACTTACACAGTTCGGTTGGAGTTTGGGCAAACGAATCCCGCCCAAACTCCAACAATATGCCATTCAAGTGCAAAACTCTTGCCTAAACGAAAATGAGAGCTAACAGGTGGCAATTATAGATCAGAATCAACGCTGTTAGGCTTAATGTTTGAAGAGTATAGCCAGGCTGATGCAGTTACCAGCCCGAAGATGACCCACATATTCGGCAAGGCAAAAGAGTCGTAAGAAATTGCCCCCAACCCAAAAGCAACGATCCCCAATAAGCCAGCCGTACCCCAATAGCGTTCATCTTTTGACTTAGATAGCCACAGTACCAGGGCGCATCCCAGAACAGCGACTACAAATGCCATGAAAGCTGCAAAGCCAACCAATCCGGTCTCGGATAACAAGCGGTAGTAAAAGTTCTTAGGCGTAATCAGGCGGTTGCGGCTGGCATCCGGGGTGACAATGCGTAAGATCTCCGGGGTCTCAGCCAGCGGGATGGCAGGCAGGTGCTCGTCAAAATAGTAGGCGTAATTCCCAAGCCCAACCCCCAGGGTAGGATAATCGGTATACACAGCAAAAGCAGTCCCGCCATAGGTGAAGCGAGCGCCGAATCCCAGGTACTCGAAATAGCCAGAGAGGTTGGGCTCTTTTTTTACAGTCCAGTAATTCCAGATCCGGGCGAAGAAATCGTTTTTTGTGCCCGCAAAGTAGATGACCGATCCCAGCACAACCAACGCCACGCCAGCCTCTGCGAAACGCAAGAGCCAGGTTCGCAGAGGGGCAGCCTGTTTAGCTGCCTTAGCCGGGTGGTGAGACCGGAACACGATCACCCCTAGGATAGCCAGGACGAGCAGGCTGGCCAGGCCAGCTCGCGAGAAGGTAAATGCCAATACGACCACTGACCATGCCAGCAGGAGCAATTCGACCGTGATAAATCGCCAGCGCCAGCGGAACAGGCTATACCCGGAGAGTACCGAGGCCAGCAACCAGGGGATTAACAACATGCTGATTTGCTCGGCAAACCAGTTAGGCTCGTATGTCATCCCGGAGATGCGAGTGGTGAATAATTTGCGGGTGGAAAAGAAGCGTTGAATTTTCTGCAAGAAGCGGAAGTAATCGCCGTTGTAATGGACGATATAGATCGCTTGTAGGGAGCCCCACAGCAAGGCAACACTGAAACCAGCGTACAGCCAGCGCAGAGCAGCGCGCAGCTCATCAGGAGTGCGCGGGGTGAGGGCGACTGTGGTGTAGATGGCGCCGCCCACTGCCAGGGTGAGCAAGGCTCGCAGGGTGCGGTCGGGCACAGAAATCCCCAGCACGGGGTCGATATCTCTCAGCAGTGACAAGGCGGAGGCAGCCGTTGCAACACAGACAAACGGTAACAGGGTGAGCAAGGTTTTGGGAACCGGCTTTCTCAGCAGGTGGGGTATGGTGGAGAGCACCAGCAAAATGAGTAATGGATAGATGGAGAGCGGGCGGACAAGTGTGCCGCCGCCCAGTGCCGGCGGCAGGAATGGGAAGCTGGTCACCGGCAGGAAGACCAGGAACAGGATCCAGGCAAGGCGCGAGAGGCTTGCCAGTACTCGACTTAAGGCGCTGGGGGCGGGAGTGGCAACCGTCATCGGGTGGGTGTCTTTGCCTGGCTTATCGGCCGCGCCAACCAGATCAAGCCCCACACCAGCAACCCCACCAGCCCGCCAACAAAAGCCAGCAGGCTGGTTGGTCGGGTGGGCTGGGTCGAGTCTGGTTGTTGGTCCAGGGGCTCAACTATTAAAAAAGCGGTAAGTCCGCGGGAAGCGTTTAGCTCTTCTGACCAGGCGGCATACATCTCGTCGTATTCTGAAGTGATCTGGTTGGTTTGGGGTTCAATGGATGCCAGCTCTTCTTCCAGGAGGACCAGAGCCTCTTCCAGCCACGGGATATACTGGAGTGCACCGGCATCGCTTGGCGGGGCTGAATCCAGCAAGGCTATCCCCAGCGGATGCCAACCTGCCAGGCTGGAAACCCTGGATAGAAGGAACTCGCGCTCCAGGGTGTCAAGCGGTTCGTTCGATGAAGAGGACTTGGTTGCCTGGATCCAGCTTTGCAGCGCCTGCCTGATCTGCTGTAGCTGGGTGGCGCGCAGCTTGAGCTCCAGGCGCTGGTTGGAGAGGTTATCCAGGTTTGTCGATAAGCTCAGCACCGCACTGGCGTGCACAGAGGCTGCGGTGATTTGCTCCAGAATGACCTGCTCCCAGGTGTTGACCAGCTCATCCGCGAGCTCAGGATCCGGGCTTTCTGCAACCAGCCGCCACTCCCCCGCATTCCGCCAATATACATGCAACCTGTCCTTCAGGTCCTCGATTGTGGCCTTAGACCAGGCCTGGTCCTGGGTTTTCAACCGCTCAAGGGTCTCCTGGAGGACTTCATCGGAAAGGATGAAGAGGTTCAACTGCTCCATCTGCCAATTTTTGTAATCATCAGGATTGCGGAGGTGAACATCGGCGTTGTATGCTACCAGCAGGCTGGCTTCCGCGCGGTAAGGGGAGGGCAGCAGATAAGCAATGGCAACACCAACCAGGCTGCCCACCAGGATGAATAGCATGATAACCGGCCAACGGTGGGTGGCGGTCAGGATTTCAGCACGTGGATTCCATTCATTCAGCATGTAGACCTTGTACGGCATATCCAGGCAGGCAAATCACAATGATCAGGGTGCTTGGCGCACCCGGTGAGCCTGCTAAAAAGTGGATTATAGAGGTTGGCTTTTGATCTCTAGGGTGAGTAAGGCGACCAGTCCCAAGAGCAG
>Ga0105100_10001590_pt1 | contig 13254 bp, 10 predicted proteins | sample PPLLak12cMay2015_2_FD_87033 | JGI IMG/M metagenome (GOLD analysis project Ga0105100, IMG submission 87033) | Freshwater sediment microbial communities from Prairie Pothole Lake near Jamestown, North Dakota, USA - PPLs Lake P8 Core (1) Depth... | ecosystem: Environmental > Aquatic > Freshwater >... | reverse complement strand
TACCTGCGTGGGAAAACCGTGTTTGTGCAGGACAGTTACGCAGGAGCCGATGCAAAGTACCGGCAATCGATACGAGTGATCAACGAATACGCCTGGCACAACCTTTTTGCGCGGAACATGTTCATCCAGGTGCCGAGGGACCGCGCCCTGATCAAGGCCTTTGTCCCGGATTTTACCGTGCTTCACTGCCCCAATTTCCACGCGGACCCGGAGGATGACCTGACCCGGAGCGGGACCTTTGTCGCCCTCCACATCAGCAAAAAGTTGGTACTCATCGGCGGTACGGCCTATGCAGGCGAGATCAAAAAGTCCATCTTCACGGTCCTCAATTTTCTGCTTCCTGCGCAGGATGTGCTTTCCATGCACTGCTCCGCCAACGTGAGCAAGAATAATCCCGACGATGTGTCCATCTTCTTCGGCCTGTCCGGAACCGGCAAAACCACGCTGTCAGCGGACCCGGACCGGATGCTCATAGGGGACGACGAGCACGGCTGGTCGGACAAGGGAGTCTTCAATTTCGAGGGCGGCTGCTATGCCAAGGTGATCAAGCTTTCAAAGACCTCGGAGCCTGAAATCTACCAGTGCACCCGCCGCTTCGGCACGATTTTGGAGAATGTGGCAATGAACACGACTCTGCGCCGTCTGGACCTGGATGATGCGAGTCTGACGGAAAACACCCGGGCTTCCTATCCTCTTTCTCATGTGCCCAATATCGTGGCCTCCGGGATGGCCGGCCATCCTCGGAGCGTGATTTTCTTGACGGCCGATGCCTTTGGGGTTCTTCCACCGATTGCAAGGCTCACAGAGGATCAGGCCATGTACCACTTCATCAGCGGATACACCGCCAAGGTGGCGGGGACGGAAAAGGGAGTGAAGGAGCCCAGCGCCACATTCAGTGCCTGTTTTGGCGCCCCCTTCATGGTGCGCCATCCCTTTGTCTACGCCCAGCTGCTGGCGAAAAAGATCAAGGAGCACAAGGCGGCGTGCTGGTTGGTCAACACCGGGTGGACGGGAGGCGCTTACGGGAAGGGGTCGCGAATGAAAATCGAATTTACCCGGGCCCTGCTGAAGGCGGCACTCGACGGATCGCTCGAAAAGGTCCCCATGAGGACTGAACCGGTGTTTGGGTTCCTTGTGCCTTCGGAATGTCCGGGAGTGCCCGCAGAGATCCTCGATCCCCGACGCACCTGGTCCAGCCCGTCGGACTATGATGCCCAGGCGAAAAAACTGGCTGTTCTTTTTAAGGAGAATTTCGTGCAGTTCAAGGATCAGTCGTCTAAGAGCGTGCAGGAAGCAGGCCCCCGATTGGGCTGACCCTGGTGAGAAGGAGGAAACAGTGAACCCGAAGAACGTCGCAAGCAGGTGGGTGACACTCCTCCTTGTGGCCGTGTTGATGGCACTCGCAGGCCAGGCCGGGGCCGGGGGCTTGGACGATGCGAGGGGGCGAGGCAAGCTGCTCGTCGGTGTGAAGACGGACTTCCCACCCTTCGGATACGTTGACCGCGCTGGCGCGGTCCAGGGTTTTGATGCGGACGTGGCTCGATACCTGGCCAAGGCGCTCTTTGAGGATGAGCGGAGGCTCGGACTGGTTGCGGTCACTTCAGGCAGTCGTATCCCTTTCCTTTACAGCGGGTGGATTGACATCATCATTGCCACGATGACCATTACCGATGAGCGGCGCCGGGTTCTTGAGTTCTCGGATCCTTACTTTGTTTCCGGGTCCCTGATCCTCGTTCTGAAAGAGAGCCCCATCCGCAACCTTGAGGACCTCAAGGGAAAGACCGTGGCTGTGATCGAGGGCGCAGTGCAGGAAAAGGACCTTGAGCAAGCGGTCCCTGGGGTGAAACAGGTGAAATTCGCCGAGATTCCGCAGGCGATAAGCGCGCTGAAGAAAAAGGAAGTCGATGCATTCTGCCAGGATGATGTCTTGGTTCTGACCCTGGCCGGGGAAAACCCGGATTTGCAGGCACTGGGCAACCCTTTCAAACTCAGACCCTATGCCATGGCCGTGCAAAAGGGCGATCTGGAACTCATCCGGTGGGTGAATGAGCGACTGAGCAGGATGAAGAGCGACGGAACGTACGATCTCCTCTGGCAGAAGCATTTCGGCCGGTTCGGCGCCCATCTGGTGAAGCCGTAGAAGCTGTCCGTAAAATTTTCCGAAAGGCCTCTTTACTTCAGGAAAGCGACGTATGACCATAAAACTACTGTTGGAGTTTGCGGTTGTCATGGCGGCGATCTTCCTCGGCAGCCGGTCCGGCGGAGTGGGGCTGGGCTTGTGGGGAGGGGTCGGCGTTCTCGTTCTCTCTTATGTCTTCGGCTTGCCGCCGACCAGCCCGCCCGTGGACGTGATGCTCATCATCCTGGCGGTGATCATGGCCGCCTCGGTCATGGAGGCTGCAGGCGGCATCAACTTCCTGGTCCGCCTGGCAGAGGGCATCATCCGGCGCAATCCGCGACAGATCACCGTGGTCGCCCCGGTCGTTTCCTATCTTTTCACTTTTGGGGCCGGCACAGGACACGTTTTCTACCCGCTCCTTCCGATCATCTACGAAGTGGCGCATGAGAACGGGATCAGGCCCGAGCGGCCCATCGCGGTCTCGACGATCGCTTCCCAGCAAGCGATTACCGCATCCCCGGTCTCCGCGGCCATGGCGGCGATGATCGCGCTCTACGAGCCCTTCGGTTTCGGTTTAACCCACATCATGCTGATCTGTTTACCCGCGACCCTCATCGGCGTGGTCGTCGCCGCTTTGGTCCAGACCCGTGTGGGGAAGGAGCTGAAGGACGATCCGGAATACAACAGGCGTTTGAAAGCGGGCGAGGTGGAGCCGCCAAAGGGCCGGAAAGGGGAGACTGCCGGGAGTGAGGAACTGCCGCGGACCGCTCGAACCAGCGCCCTGATGTTTCTTTTCGGTGTGGCGCTGGTCGTGGCCGCCGGTCTCTTCCCCGTGCTTCGGCCGGAAGTTCCCAAGGGCAATGCCATGGCTCCTTTGGACATGGCAACGACCATCCAGATCGTGATGCTCTCTGTGGCGGCGCTCACGCTTCTGGTGACGCGAGTGCCGGCCGCCGGCATTCCCAAGACCAATGTGTCGCAGGCCGGGATCACGGCGGTCATCGGGATTTTCGGGTTGGCCTGGCTGGGCGACACCTTCATCAAGGGGAATGAAAAGGTCATCATCGGCGCGATCGGGGATATCACCACCAACTACCCGGTTACCTTCGCCGTGGGGCTCTTCTTTGCCTCCGTGCTCCTCTTCAGCCAGGCGGCAACGACCCGGGCCCTGATGCCCCTCGGGATCAGCCTGGGAATCCCGTCCCCGTACCTCATTGCCATGTGGCCTGCGGTGAACGGGTACTTCTTCCTGCCCACCTATGGCACCCTGATTGCGGCCATGAACTTCGACCGCACGGGAACGACCCGCATCGGGAGATTCGTGCTGAACCATTCGTTCATGCTGCCGGGCCTGGTGTCGACGGCAACAGCGATTTTCGTCGGTTTGCTGGTTGCAAAAATCATCTTCTAAGAAACAAGGGATTCCGTTTTCATATTTTAATCAAGGAGAAAGCCCATGAAATCGATGAAAAGGAAGACGCCCAAGCCTGCCCTGAATGAGATGATCGAGGTGGGCGCGGCCCATATCGGCGTGCGGCCCCAGGATCTCCGAGGCATTGCGAAGAAGGGCCAACTGAAGACCTACGCTGCGGGGGCATGGCTCTTTCATGAGTCGAGCCCGCGGCTCTGGATCGGGTTTGTGGTGGAAGGTCAGGTGGACATCGTCAGGGGCCTGCATGGGAACCAGGTGCAGTTGGCTTCTTTGGGACGCGGTGCACTGATAGGGGAAGCCGCCCTGCTCGACGACTCCGCCCACTCCACCGGCGCCTTTGCGCCGAAAGGTGCTGTGGTGTATGAGATTCCCAGGCGCGAGCTGGAGGCCGTGCGCCAGAGCAAGCCGGAGGTCTTTTACCGGATGGTCGCCCAGGTGGCGCGCCGCATCAGTGAACGCCTCCGCTACACCTCGGAGAAACTTCTGGGCGAAAGCGCGCCGGAATACTCGCTCCAGAACGTCCGTTGGGAGCACGATCTCCTGGGCGAACGGGAGGTGCCTAATCATGCCTATTACGGGGTTCAGACGATTCGCGCTCTCGAGAATTTCCCCATCTCCGGCACCCCGCTCAAGAACTTCAGGCACTTCGTCAATGCCCTCGCCTACGTGAAAAAGGCCGCAGCCATGGCAAACAGCGAACTGGGCGTGCTGGCCAAAGAGAAGATGAAGGTTATCGCCGCCGCATGCGATGAAATCCTGAAAGGAGCGCTCCACGAACACTTCGTGGTGGACATGATCCAGGGCGGTGCCGGGACTTCGACCAACATGAACGCCAATGAAGTCATTGCCAACCGCGCACTGGAGATCATGGGGCACAATAAAGGCGAGTACAAAATCCTCCACCCGAACGACGATGTGAACTGCTCCCAGTCGACCAACGACGCTTACCCCACGGCGATCAAACTGGCAGTGGTCTTCTCGGCCAAGGATACGGTGGGTGCCATGGCTGAACTGCAGGCGGCGCTGGAGGCAAAGGCGAGTGAGTTTGCCGATGTCCTCAAAATGGGGCGAACCGAAAATCAGGACGCCGTACCCATGACGCTCGGACAGGAGTTCAGCGCCTATGCGGTGATGATTGGGGACGCCATGAGGGCGATCAACGATGCGGCTGAGGAATTCCACGAGATCAACATGGGGGCGACGGCCATAGGGACGGGTCTCAACAGCCCGCCGGGCTATGCCGAGTTGGTGACGCGGAAGCTCGCCAAGTTGACCGGTTTGCCGCTGCAGAAGGCGGAAAATCTGGTGGAAGCAACTCAGGAAGGCGGGTCCTTCGCGCAAATGTCCGGGAACCTGAAGCGCGCCGCAGTGCAGATCTCCAAGATCTGCAACGACCTTCGTTGGCTCTCTTCCGGACCACGGTGCGGCCTCTACGAGATCACCTTGCCGGCCATGCAGCCCGGCTCCTCCATCATGCCCGGGAAGGTGAACCCGGTGATTCCTGAAATGGTGAGCCAGGTCTGCTACCAGATCATGGGCTACGATATGACCATCTCCATGGCGGCCGAGGCCAGTGAGCTCGAACTCAACATGGCGGAACCGATCATTGCCTATGATCTGCTGCACGGCCTGATGATTCTCAAGAATGCGTGCATCGTGCTCACCAGCCGCTGCATCGTGGGGATCAAGGCCAACCGGGATCGGTGCCGGCAGTATGTGGAGAACAGCATCGGCCTGGTCACAGCCCTCAATCCGGTGCTCGGGTATGAGAAATCCGTGGCCATTGCCAAAGAGGCTCTCGAGACGGGCCGTAGCGTGTACGAGCTTGTTCTGGAAAAGAAGTGGCTCTCCAAGAAAGCGCTTGATGACGTTCTCAAACCGGAAAACATGACCAACCCGCGCCAGATTCCGCGCTAATGGTCCAGTAAGAAGTAGGAAGTAAGGAGTATGCAGTAAACCAGAAGAGCCTTGTTTCCGTTGATGTTGCTGCCTACTGCATACTGCTTACTCATGGGGTGCAGGCAGAGGCCAGCAAGAGGAAAAGGGGTTCTATGATCGAAAGACTCAGCGTTGAAAGGATGAAAGATCTCGCGGCTGTTGCGCTCGGCGAGAAGAAGGCGGATCTGGTCGTCAGAGGGGTTGACCTTGTAAACGTTTACACCCGCGAGGTCCTCAATGGATACTCCGTAGCGGTAAAGGGGAAATGGATCGCCTATGTAGGGCCCGATGCGAGTCACGCCATCGGGCCAGGAACAAAAGTGATCGATGGAGCGGGCCGTGCGCTCATTCCCGGCTTTGTGGACGGCCACACGCACATGCTCTACTATGCGTCTCCTCAGGAATTTCTCCGTTATGTCATGCGTGGGGGCACCACCACGATCATCACGGAGATCATGGAGCTCACCTTTCCGCTAGGCTACAAAGGGCTTATCGAGTACCTCGACACTCTGAAAGACCAGCCCATCAAGATCTTCTCAACGGTTCCGCCTTCCGTCACCTTCAGCAAGGATGCGGCTGCAAAAGCGCCGACACTTACCAACTGCTGGAGCTTCTCAAAAGAGAGGACATTCTGGGCGTGGGTGAAGGGTTCTGGCAGGAGGTTCTGCGAGGCGAACGCAACTTCCCGGCCCTGTCGGCAGAGGCACTGAACCTGAGGAAAACCTCGGAAGGCCATGCCGCAGGCTGCCGCGGCCAGCGCCTCGCCGCTTATCTGGACTACGGGGTTTCCTCATGCCATGAATCGGTCAGCGCCGAGGAAGTGGTTGAAAAGCTCAGGTTTGGCATCTGCACGATGATCCGGGAAGGCAGCATCCGAAAGGAACTGGAGGCGATTGCGAAGATAAAGGACATGGGCCTCGATCTCAGACGGGCAGCACTGGTCACGGACGGCGCTGATCCCAGGGACTTGGTGGAGAAGGGCTATCTGGAACGGGTGGTCCAGCGCGCCATTGACGCAGGCTTTGATCCTGTCCTTGCTGTCCAGATGGCGTCGCTGAACGTAGCGGAGCATTTCAGACTGGATGGAGTGCTGGGGGGGATCGCGCCGGCTAAATACGCGGACATGGTGCTCATCCCTGATCTTCGCACCATCAAGGCGGAAGTTGTCATCAGCAACGGCGTGGTCATTGCACAGGATGGAGAACTGCTGGTTGAGCCAAGGCCGGCTGTTTTCACAGGCAGCGAGCTGAAGAAAATCCGGGTGGGTCCGAATGACTTTGCGATCAAGGTGCCGAGAAAAGATGCTCTTAAGGTCAGGGTCATGGACCAGGTCACAGAACTGGTGACTAAGGAGGCGATCCTGGATCTTCAGGCTCATAACGGAGAACTGCAAGCGGATCCGAGCAAGGACATTCTCAAAGCTTCGGTCATCTCCTGCGAAGGGAAGATATTCACAGGTCTGGTCAGGGGACAGGGCTTTCGAGCAGGAGCAATGGCCACGAGCGGGGCGTGGGAAACCTTTGCCACCGTGGTGGTGGGAGCCGGGGAAGCGGACATGGCCATGGCCGTGAACAGGATATTCGAGATGGGGGGAGGCATTGTCGTGTGCAGCAAGGGAAAGATACAGGCTGAGCTTGCGCTGCCCGTGGCCGGCCTCATGTCCAACCAGAGGATAGAAGAAATCGTTGAAAGGCTGAATCAGATCCAGGCCAAAGCCAAGGCCCTGGGATTTCGTTTTGCCGATGCAGCCCTCACGCTGGCCGTTCTCACCACAGCGGCTATCCCCTTCTTGCGTCTTTCCGAGGACGGGCTGGTGGATTCGAAAACAGGTCGGGTGGTGGACCTCGTCGTCCATTGAAACCGCTCCAGCCCCAGTCAGCTTCCCCCTCCCTTTATCCCCTCCCACCATAATTTCCTCCCCCTTGATGGGGGAGGCGAGGTGGGGGTGATAGGAAGTTGCCAGGGTAACTTACCGGTGAGATACCTGGCCGGTCGTCACTCCCGGAGCCTCACGTCGCAAAGCAAGGCTTTGTAAACCGGGAAACCCGAAATAGGATCGCGGTTCTCGATATCGGTCACGAAGTTGGCGTTCGCCTCTCGCCACTCTTCAGCCTGGATCGGACTCCCCCCGCCCACGTTCAATTCCACCTGTCCTGTCATCACGTTGTCCGTCACCCTGGCCCATACACCGACCTTCCCGCGCGGGGACTGCACCCAGACCTTATCACCGTCCGAAATCCCTCTTGCCTCTGCATCCTCCGGGTGGATCAGGACTTGCGGCTTGGGCTGAAGTTTCAGCAATCCCGGGATGTTCAAGTGCTGGGAGCGAAACGCCGATTGCAGTCTGGCTCCCGTGTTGAGAACGAGCGGGTACTTCCTGTGGAGTTCCGGGCTGCCAAGGGGTCCCTCTTTGGGCTCCACGTACACAGGCAGGCCGTCGTACCCGTATTTCTGCAGCATGCTCGATACCAGTTCAACTTTCCCGGAGGGCGTGTTGAACCCGGGCTTGCCGTCGGAACGCAAAAGGCCCTTTTCATGCTTTCTGTATTCCATTCGGCCTGCATCATAGCGGACGCCTTCCGGATGGGCCTTGAGGTCTTCCAGGGATACAGGAGTGTCTTTGAAAGCGAACTGGATCCGTTCCTCCTCCGTGGCCGGAAACAGGTGTCCGTATCCCAGTTTCCCGGCCAATTGGGTGAGAAACTGAAAACTTGATTTGGCTTCGCCGATGGGCTCAATGACCTTCGGCCGGAGTTGGCAGTACCCGCCGGGATACCTCTGGTAGCCCAGGTTTTCGAAGTTGGTCGTCGCCGGAAGGATGATGTCGGCATACATCGCATCCCCGGTCATGAACCGGTCGAAGACAACCATAAAGTCAAGCTTCCGGAAACACTCCTTCCAGAGGTCGGGGTTGGGCAAGTTGGTCAGGATCGATGCGCCGAGAACGAGCAGGGCTTTGACAGGATAGGGGTCTCCCTTGAGGATCGCTCTGGGTGCCTCCATGAACTGGGCAGCCTTGAGCACATCGCAGAAGAGAGGATGCTTGTCCGCACCGATGGGTTTCACGCCTTTCGGCGGTTCCAGGCTGACGCGCGGGAACCGCACCGGGCTGCGTGGCCTGAATACAAGCCCTCCGGGCACATCGAGGTTTCCCGTGATCGCCCAGAGGCTCAACACGGAGCGGATGTTTTGAACCCCGCTGCTGGTGTACTCCAACCCTGTGTACATCACGAGCGAGGCTCCTTCGGCTTCGGCGATTTCCCGTGCCAATGCAGTGATCGTTTCTTTGGGCACGCGGGTGATGGCCTCAACCTTCTCAGGAGGGAACTGCTGCACGTATTCTCTGAGATCCTCAAAACCCTTTGTCCAGTTCCGCACGAAACCTTCGTGGTATAGCCCTTCGTTGATGATGACATTCATCATGCTCAAGGCGAGGGCTCCATCTGTCCCGGAACGCACGCCGACCCACTGATCAGCCATCTTGGCTATATCCGATCGCATATGATCGATGGCGATCACCCTGGCCCCGCGTTTCCTTGCATCGAGGATCTTTTTCACCCTATTGGGCGGCGAGTCTGTAGGCGGATTCGCCCCCCACATGACGATCAGGTCCGCGCTGTCGAAATCCGCATAGGTCGTTTCCATTTGAGCGCCGATGGTCGATAGAGAAGCAAAGATGCCGTAGGAGACGTAGCACACCGAGGAGCACCCTGTGCCGTTGGGCGAGCCGAAGGGAAAGAGGAATCCGGAAACCCCCTGACAAGGCATGCCGCGAGCTCCAAAGAGCTCGGTCAAATTGTTGTCAAAGCTCCCACGGCCGAAATAGGACATCACCGCTTCCGCGCCAAAGTCCTTTTTGATCTTCTGAAAGGCGCGAGCAATCCGGTCCAGGGCATCCTCCCAACTGATGCGCTCAAATTTCCCCTCTCCCCTTTCCCCGGTTCGAAGCAGGGGGTGCTTCAGGCGGTCTTTGGAATAGACAATCTCCTTGGCGTGGAGTCCTCTAACGCAGACGACGCCTATAGGATGGTCCTTGAGAGGGGAAATGCCCTCGATCTTGCCGTCGACCAGTTCAATGTTGACGCCGCATCCGCCGGGGCAAATGCCGCATATGCCGGTGACGGTTTCCTTTTTGCCCGTGTTAGTGTCGTTGACCAATGTCTGAACCTCTCTTGTCAAACCGCTGTCTGAGAATTCTAAAAGTTCACCTTCTGCCTGAGCGACAGGATGAGTCCGAGGCCGACGGACCCCACTGCCGCACAGATCCAGAAGGCGGTGCTGTAACTTCCGGTGATGTCGAAAAGGTGGCCGGCCAGAATCGGCCCCACCGCACCCCCAAAGGTACCCGCAAAGAGCACGATCCCGAAAAGAACTCCGTGGGACCGGATGCCGAAGTGCTCGGCCACTAAGGGGGAGATCAGGGTGAAATGCCCGCCATGCCCCATTCCGTAGAAGAGGGCAAAAAGGTAGAGCATCCACAGCTTGTCTGCCAGCTGCAGCCATAGAAAGGCTGAAATAAGGATCAAAATGCAGCAGAACATGCAGTTTCTGTATCCGGCGCGGTCAGCGACAAAGCCGACGAACAATCGCCCGATGATGCTCGCACCGGCGATGGTTGAGAGGACGCCGGCCGCAGTGGTTGCAGGGATGCCGATGTCCATGGCATGAGGGGTAATGTGAAGCATGATGATCATCAGACAAAACACGACCGTGAGATTGGTGAAGCAGATGGTCCAGAACTGGCGCGTTCTGAGGGCCTCACCAAGGGAAAGGCCTCTTTCGAGGAAGTCCGACCCTGCTGTTCCGATCTGCGTGTCGCCGTCCGGGAGAAGTCCCATTTGGGAGGGGTCACGCCGCATCAGTTGTCCCATCCCAGCGATCATGAGGGTGACGAAGACAGCAAGGAGGATGTATGAAGTCCGCCAGCCAAAGCTCAGGATAAGAAGACTGGATGCCAAGGGGATAAAGAATTGTCCGGCTCCTGTGCCCACCTTCACAATGCCGGTGATCATGCCCCTTCGCCGCACGAACCATCTTGCCGTGGTGCTGAGCGCAATCACATCCACAGGACTCAACCCTACGCCGACCATAATGCCGTAGAACAGGTAGACCTGCCACAGGCTGTCCACGGTTGACATGAGAAACAGTCCCATGCCGAAGAAAAGGGAGGTCACCGTCAGCAACACACGGGGCCCGAACCGGTCGTTGAGTCTGCCCACGAAAATGCCGAGGAAGCCCATGAGCAGAAAGGCCAGAGAATGAGCGCCAGCCAAGGAGGCTCTGGGCCAGCCGAAATCGGCGAGGAGAGGCTTGAAAAAAATGCCGAAGGTGACATGGGTGCCGATCCCAGTCGCCTGGATGGCAAAACAGGCGGCTGCAACGATATAGCCGTAGAATAGGGCGGGCTTTTTCACAGGAGCAGGAAATCTTCTTTCTGAAACGTGATGAATAAGCCTGAACGTTAGAGGATTTCCAAGCCTGCGTCAACCAGGAAAGGATCGTTTGTTTTCTTCTGTCCCAGGAGACATGGCATAAAATGCTAAGACTTATCAATACGGTTCAGAATAGCCCGTTGATACGGAAGAGGGTGGCACCTTAGGCACACAAAAAAGAAATTGACTGGGCCCGAAAATCGAGGATAGATGCTCCTGGCGGACGATATCAGGCGCGAGAAATTGCTCCCGTTTGCTCTGGACGTTTCGAATAATAGAACACCCTCTGGGAGTTCCAATAAGATGGATAAAACACAATTTGAATCGCTAGATCAGATGGCGGATGCAACCGCTGCGGCTTTTTCTCAGGCTGCAGCAAGCACCGCTTTCCAACTCTTCAAGGACGAACGGTTTCGGAAACTGGCCGATTTCAATAGGCTGAGCCAGACGGAGCAGGACAGAATCTTCAATGAGCTCGTTGTGGCGAACCTTGTTCTCATCATGCTCATGTTCGAGGCGCCCGATCTTCGGCTCCCCGATGAATCCCGCGATTACCCGGCCGAGGTGAAGAAGAGGATCCCTCAAGCCTACGTGCAGAACCTCAGAGATCTAGGCATAGAGGCGAAGTATCTTCAAGACTGGGAAAAACTCATTGACATGCGTTACGAGGAATATGCAAGGGACAAACATGATGTGCGGGCGGCCGCCATGGAGCTCGAATCAAAAGAGCGATCCCTGGACATGAAATCCCTTTCGAAGATCCAGATGCTCGTGCCCGTTGAGGCCGTAGCTATCGGCTGCCACCACCACATCTGTCGCGGAAAGACCACGGGAAAGGATGAGCTGTTCAAACTGACGCTCCACTCCCTTTTTCGGTTCTATTTTGAATTCAGGATTAAAATCGAGGGCGGCAAGAACACTCCCTTTGCCAAGGCCCATCTGGCACTGAAGAAGGCCCTTGACCGCATTCGCATGAAAAAGAGAGATTGACGAATTGAATTTTAATTTGCAATCAACCGTAGTCCTCTAAGCCTGCCAATAAGAAACAGCTGTTAGAGAGGAGGTGGGTTTTCGATCATCTCTGTCAAGAACATCTTCCGCGAGATCTGCGGACGGCTCCGGCTCGCTCATGAGGAGAACGACCAGCTGTTCTGGCCACTAAGATCAACTGCAGATCGCAGTGCCTCTCAGGGTCGCAGGCTGACAGATTCTAAGCCACATAGGATGGCAATACGACAGTTTCTATCTGATCAACATGCTGGAAATGCTTGTCCCTGGTAAGCAGAGTTCCCCCTGCTTCCATGCAACAGGCTGCGATCCACACATCGTTAATGGGGATTTTGGTTCCTTTGTTTCGCAAAGATAAATAGATGGAAGCGTATTTCCTCGCGACGTCAGCGTCCACGGGAATAATTTCCACTTTCAGACGGCTGATGAACTGCTGAAGTTTCCTTTCATTCACCTGTTCGCGTTGCCCTTTGATGAAGCCGTAGTGCAACTCACCGAGAACGATGGAAGGCAAGAAAAAAGACTCCCCGTGAGTAGCAATGAAATCAACAGTCTCTGAAACACCGGCCGCGAAATCCACATAGATATTTGTGTCGAGAACCAGTTTCAATCCCAGTCTCCTTCATGGATCTGCGTGAATACGCGGAGAGAGTCTCTCAATTTCTTGGCCTCTTCGGCAGGCAGCCAGCCGGCAAGCTCTCTTATATTCCGCCCGCGATCTTTGACAAGCCCAAGCTTCTCGTCCACAGCTTCAAGAATAAAGGCAGACTTTGTCTTTCCTGCTTTAGCCGCAGCCCTGTTGATCATCCTTTCCTTTTCCGGGGGAATTCTCAAACTGAGGGGCATAAGATCAAACCTCCCTGTATCGCATTTCCCTAGATTGTATTCCCCAAAGGTCGGTTTGTCAATCCCTGGATGGCGGGATCTGCACATTGCGGAGGCGGTTAGGAAAGCAATAAAAACGGGAAGCGAAATGAACGCTTCCCGTTTTGGAAGACAAAATGGCGTCCCCAAAGGTACTCGCCATTCAAACGGGCTTCTACATCCGCATCCAAAGGTTTGGAAAACACTGCGATTTCTACCCTTCCAAGAGACATAAGATACCGATCACAGTCCGAATGAAATCCGCCAGCGGTGAAGAATAGCAGCCGATTTCTTTGTCTCGAATCGCTTCGAGATTCAGCTGAAATTCTGTGGGTGTGGGTAATAGGCCCCCCCGTGGTCTCCGTTGAATCAGTGGCAAATTCTCCCAATGATGCCCAAAGCTAGTGATGGCAGACACTTACACCGACTACCGCTCCGGGGAAGTTGTCCGTTTACCCACC
>Ga0105100_10001586_pt1 | contig 13283 bp, 11 predicted proteins | sample PPLLak12cMay2015_2_FD_87033 | JGI IMG/M metagenome (GOLD analysis project Ga0105100, IMG submission 87033) | Freshwater sediment microbial communities from Prairie Pothole Lake near Jamestown, North Dakota, USA - PPLs Lake P8 Core (1) Depth... | ecosystem: Environmental > Aquatic > Freshwater >... | reverse complement strand
GAGCTCCAGCAGGCACAGGCGCCCCGAGACCTGATGGTCATCGCCGTGGTTGTCGGAGTGTTGGTCGCGGTAGTTGCAGCTGTGTTGCCGGCGTTACGGGCGGGTCAAGTCTCGCCGCTGGAGGCGCTACGCGTGCGCGCCCAGGCGCAGCAAAGCTGGCTGGTACGCTATGGTTGGATAGCAGGGATCGTTCTGTTGTTTGCAGCCGGGATCGGTCTGGTGTTCAATCCCTTTCCTGACGACCCGCAGTTTCGCTTCGGTAGCCTGATGGTCTTTGCATTATTCCTTGGCGGAACGCTGGTGATCCCGGTAACGGTGTCTGTTTGGGAACGCTGCGCCCGTCCACTGATGGGCGTGCTGTTCGGGCGGGTCGGGCGGTTGGGCAGCCGCAATATTCAGCGCTCCCGGTTGAGAACCACCCTGACCGTCGCGGCCCTGATGATCGGGGTCTCCATGATCGTGATCGTGTGGGTGATGACCGATTCCTTCAAAGGCGATCTGGATGAATGGCTAGAGGGTTATATTGGTGGCGATGTGTATGTAACCTCGCTCGTGCCCATTCGCGAGAACATCATCCGGCGCATCGAGGCTGTGCCCGGGGTGGAAGCGGTCGCTCCGGTACGCTATTTTGAAGTCGAGTTTCACCGCCCGGGCAAAGACTGGGAAACGATCAACTTCATGGCTTTCGACCCGGCTTCATATACACGCGTGACCAGCTTTGTTTTCAGCCAATCCAGTCCCGAATCGTTGAATAACCTGGCTCAGGGTGGGTACGTGTTCATCTCCAGTGTGATTGCTGAGAAGCAGGGCCTGGCGCTCGGCGACCGCCTGCTCGTGAAAACTCGCCTGGGAGAGACGCCCTTCACCGTAGCGGCTGTCATCGTTGACTTTTCTAATCAAGGCCTGGTCATCAACGGTTCGTGGCAGGATATGAAACACTATTTCCGGTTGAATGGCGCCAATACCTTGCTGGTCAAGGTCACAACGGGCGCATCCCCCGATCAGGTGGGAGAGGAGATTGACGCTCGTTACGGTGATAGCGAGCGCCTGGTGATCGTATCGAATGAGACCCTTTTAGGGCGTATTACCACCCTCATGCAGCAGGCATTCCGCATGTTTGACGTGCTTGCGTTGATTGCCATGCTGGTGGGCTTCATGGGCATCACCAACACCCTCACGATGAACGTGATGGAGCGTACCCAGGAGATTGGCATGTTGCGCGCGGTGGGAATGACACGCGGTCAAGTGGTACGGATGGTATTATCTGAGGCAGCACTGATGGGCCTGATTGGCGGATTGATGGGCCTGGTTTTTGGCGTGCTGCTTTCGCGCCTTTTCCTGAGTGCAATGACCAGCATGTCGGGCTATCGCCTGACTTATGTCCTGCAGCCGGAGAATATCCTGGCAGCTTTGTTAATTGCTTTTCTGACCTCGCAGTTGGCGGCTTTCCTGCCCACCTTGCGCGCCTCGCGCACCCGTATTTTGGAAGCCATCCAGTATGAGTGAGGACTCGCAAGCGACTCGCTGCCTACACCGGTTTGGGCCTTGTTGATTTCCGTTTTTTAATCATTGGTCGCTTGCAAGAATCTGAAAGGAGCCGGGGTTGCCGGCTCCTTTCTTTCACACACCCGAGGAGAAACTAGAAGATATGGTTATGAAGGCAATAGCACCGCGTCAAGCACATGTATTACACCATTAGAGGTTTCAATATCGGTAATAATCACCTGCACGGTGTCGTTCAGGTATACTTTGCCATCCATGACGGTGATCCGGAGCTGCTGGCTTTCCAGGGCGGTATCTGCCGCCTGTCCATTCAGGGTCACCACATCGGCTGCCATGACCTTGCCAGCCACCACGTGGTACAGCAGGATGTTCTTGAGGCTTTCCAGGTTCTCAGGCTTGAGCAAGTCTTCCACGGTCCCGGCGGGTAGCTTGGCGAAGGCCTCATCAGTGGGGGCGAAGACGGTGAAAGGTCCTTCGCCCTTGAGGGTCTCCACCAGCCCTGCTGCCTGCACTGCCGCCACCAGGGTGGCGAAGCGACCATCTGCCACGGCAGTATCCACGATGTCGGAGAGCTCAGGAACAGCGGTGGGGGGAATGGCCGTTGCTTCTGGGGCCGGGGGTTGGGTCGGCGCGGGGGTTACCGCGGGCGCACAGGCGCCCAAAACCAGGGATGCAATTACCAGTACGAACAGGGATACAAGCGGTAAGCGTTTCATTTTCATCTCCATTCATGTTTTGTATAGATATTGTATATAAATCTTTGCATATTATATACATAACCTATACAACGTCAAGCGGTTTTCGCCTTTCTTATCAAATTCTAATCCGACGACTGTTCCTTTTTCTTGTGAATAGGCCCCTCCGTCCGCCTCAAGATATTGCCTTGCCAATCCAGCAAAGGCATCTGAATGGTCTCTTCATGCGGGATGCCGAGGACGACCCAGAATGCTCCTTCATCAAGGTAAAGAACGATAGTCTTTTCGTGTGCGGTCTGGTTGGGAATGCCTGCACGCCTCCCCTCATGAATGGAGGTCCTTGAAAGAAAATTCATTTCTGAAAATCTCATTCAATACTCCGATCAGTTTGCCATCGACGAAGTTTATTTTCTCCGCCGGACTGCCTTAGGAAAGACGCTGCCGAAAGGCAGGTTTTTTTATACCCCCCAATTAGGTCAGCAGCCCTCTTAACCACGGTCTTCCTTATCCAATACCTATCGCCATTACATTATTTCACTATTGAAATTTTGTTCACTCGGGTATATACTATGCTTATCCATCCAAAAAAACTCACTCAAACGGGTGCCTCTATGTACTTACAGCAGGAACGTGAAGAGATAGTAGCCTTTGGACGCAAATTAATTACTTCAAACCTGACCACCGGCTCAGGGGGAAATCTGAGCATCTTTAACCGCCAGCTTGGATTAATCGCCATAAAACCAACTGGGGTAGATTATTTTGAGATGCGACCCGAAGATGTGGTGGTGATTGATCCGTCGGGGAAGATCGTCGACGGAAAGCTCAGGCCCTCCAGCGAAGTCAACCTGCACCTGGGATTACTGCAATATCGTCCGGATGTTAATGCTGTCATTCATACGCATCAGGTGTACGCCACAACGCTGGCATGCCTGAACTGGGAAATCCCCGCCGTTCACTATCTGGTTGGTTATTCCGGAAATAAGGTTCCCCTGGCGCCCTACGCCACCTATGGCACTCCCGAATTGGCCGAGAATATCGTCAAATCTATAGGGAATTACAATGCCTGCCTGATGGCAAATCATGGAATCGTGGCTGTTGGCGCCAACCTGTCAGCAGCTTTTAACGTAGCCGAAGAACTGGAATTAGTCTCACGCCTTTATTACCAAACGCTTTGCATCGGCAAGCCACAGATCCTGCCAGATCTAGAGATGGAGGTCATCGTCAATAAATTCCAAACCTACGGTCAACCGCAAACTCTCAAATAAAGATAATCTTTCTCGGTCCGAATGCCTATTTGCTGTCCTAAACAAATCCCAAAGAGGAGACGGCAAAGAATATTCGCCCAATCAACTAAAATGATTTTGAATAAATAGAGGAGAATCGCATGAAGAACAAACTTATGTGGATCCGGTTCGTTTCTTTCTTGATCATTATTTCTTTGTTGGGTGCCTGCGCCCCTGCAGCCACCCAACAACCTGCAGAGGAACAGGCCGCACAAGAACCCTACGAGATTGCCGTGGTGGTTAAAATTACAGGCATCCCATGGTTCAATGTAGTGGAAACGGGCGTCAATCGCGCCGCCAGTGAGCTGGGTGTGAACGCTTACCAGACCGGCCCAGCCCAGGCCGATCCTGCCCAACAGGTTAAAATAGTCGAGGACCTGGTCGCAAAAGGCGTGGATGCCATTGCGGTCGTTCCCAATGACGCCAAAGCATTGGAACCCGTTTTCCAGCGTGCTAAGGAGAAAGGGATCATCATTATCACCCACGAATCCCCCGATCAGGTGGGCACCGACTATGACTTCGAGTTGATTGACAATGTTAAGTTCGGTCAACAAGCCTGGGAACAATTAGTGTCCCATATGGGCGATTCGGGTGAATACGCTGTCTTCGTCGGTGGACTGACCGTGCCGCTGCACAACTTTTGGGCAGATACCGGCATCGCATATGCCAAAGAAAAATATCCTAACCTGACGCTGGTCATCGATCGCATCCCCTGTGGTGAAGATCAAGAATTGGCTCGCCAGAAGACCCTGGAGTTGATCAAAGCCTATCCAAACCTGAAAGGCATTGTCGGGTTTGGCTCGCTAGGCCCCATTGGCGCTGCCCAAGCGCTCAAGGAAAAGGGCTTGACCGACCAGATCGCAGTGGTCGGCACTGTCATCCCCTCGCAAGCTGCGCCGTACCTCAAGGACGGCTCTATGGATCAGGGCATCCTCTGGAATCCTGCAGACGCTGGCTTCGGCATGGTCTGGTTGGCTAAGTACCTGCTGGATGGCAATAAGATCGAAACCGGCACCGAGATCCCAGGCATCGGCAAGGTCACGCTGGACGGATTTGTCGTCAAAGCCGACGCGATCCTGGATATCAATAAAGATAATGCTGAGTCGCTGGGTTTCTAGGCTTATTTAATCAAAAAGAGCCTCTCAGCCGGTTGCAGAGAGGCTCTTTTTTCACCCAAAGTATGCTCTAAATGGAACCTTTTCTCTCGCTTAAGAATATCAGCAAGCACTATGTTGGCGTCACTGCTCTGGACCAGGTAGATTTTGAAATCTACCCTGGTGAGATCCATTGCCTGGTTGGAGAAAATGGCTCGGGCAAATCGACCCTGATCAAGGTCATTTCTGGGACAGTTTCGGCCGATCCTGGTGCAGAAATCACGATCTCTGGGGAGGCGGTTCATAGTTCGCAAGCTATCGCCGCAATTCACAAGGGCATCCAAATTATCTACCAGGATTTATCCCTGTTCCCGAACCTGACGGTAGCCGAGAATATCGCCTTGGGGCAGGTGGTCGCTAGCCGTAAGCGAATGGTCAATTGGAGCGAGTTGTATCGTATCGCCAAACGAGCCATGTCGCGGATCGATATCCATCTGCCCCTGGATGCGCTGGCAAGTGAAATTTCCCTGGCCGATCAGCAACTGGTAGCCATCTGCCGGGCGTTCACCAGTGACGTCAGGTTGCTGATTATGGATGAGCCCACTGCTTCCTTGACCAGAAAAGAAGTTGACGCGCTGCTGGCAGTAGTGCAAGATATGCGCACCAAGGGCATTGCCACGATCTTTGTAAGCCATAAGCTGGATGAGGTGCTGCAAGTGGCCGATCGGGTGACGGTGTTGCGAGATGGAAAGAAAGTTGGCACCTTCCCAAGCGGAGAGCTCAACGACGAGAAGTTAACCTACCTGATGACCGGGAAAAAGGTAGACTATGTGCCATTCATACCCTCCCACAGAACAGAGCAGCCCATTTTGGAAGTGCGCGGGTTGAGCAAGCGCGGAAACTTTAAAGATATTAGCTTCAAGCTCCACTCAGGCGAAATTCTCGGCCTGACCGGCTTGTTAGGCTCCGGGCGCACCGAATTAGCCTTAGCGCTCTTCGGCGTTCACCAACCCGATAGCGGCGAAATCCTATTCGACGGCCGGCCTATCCAGCTCCATTCTATCCCCGAGGCCATGCAAATCGGCATCAGTTACCTTCCGGAAGATCGCCTGGGGCAGGGCCTGGTGATGAACCAATCGGTCGGCAAGAACATCATCCTGACGACTCTGGACAAACTGCTCAATCATTTCCACCTGTTGGACCAGCGCAAGATGCAGGCCAGCATCCGAAGTTGGGTGCAGGAAATGGCCATCAAGATTCCTTCCACTGAATCGCCCGTTCAAACACTTTCTGGTGGCAACCAGCAGCGTGTGGTGCTGGCAAAGTGGATTGCTACCAACCCCAAGGTCCTGATCCTGGATGGTCCGACCATCGGCATCGACATTGCCGCTAAATTTTCCATCCACGAGACGATCCGCGCCCTGGCCGAAAGGGGCATCGCCATTCTGCTGATATCGGATGAAGTACCGGAGGTCTATCGGAACGCCAACCGCATCCTGGTAATGCGTAAGGGTCGCCTGGCAGCTGAATACATAACCACCCAGGTTCCCCTGAATGAGCTCCAGGATTTTATAAACCAACCGGCTTGATGATCTGAGTTTAGCGGTCAGAAGGATGTAGAACTGTACTCGTCCGAGGACAAGGTTTATGAAGAAACTCTTTTCGTATCATGAAATGTATGTTTTTCTAGCAATCGTAATTGTTGCATTGGCTATTACCGCTATCAATCCCAGTTTCTTCACCCTTGAGAACCTGTTCGATATGCTGAAAAGCTACTCGCTGATCGGCACATTTGCCATTGGGGTGCTCTTCGTGCTGATTTCCGGCGGTATAGACATCTCCTTTACCGCCATCGCCACCATCACCGGCTATATCACCGCGGTGCTCTTATTACAGCGCGGCGATCAATTAAACATCTACATTATCTTCTTGATCGCCGGCGTGATTGGTATTCTGCTCGGCGCATTCAACGCCTTAATCATTTACTTCTTCAGGATACCCAGTATTATCACGACCATTGCCACATTAAATATCTATTACGGTATCCTGACTGTGTTATCGCAGGGCAAATGGCTCTATGGATTTCCTGAGTGGTTCGGCAAGTATACACAGATGTATGTCTTTACCATAACGAATGCCAATGGGATAAGCTATGGGCTCTCCGTCATCACCGTGTTTTGGTTCGCGCTGCTCCTGCTGGCCTGGTTCATCCTGCGCTTTACCGTACTCGGTCGCAGCATTTACGCCATGGGCGGCAATATCGCTTCAGCCAGTCGCGCTGGCTTCAACCTGCTTAAACTGCATCTCTTTGTATACTCCTTTATGGGCTTAATGGCCGGTTTTGCCAGCGTGATCCAGGCTTTGCTGGTCCAGACGGTAGCCCCAAATTCGCTGGTAGGAAAAGAACTGGATGTACTGGCGGCTGTGGTGTTGGGTGGAGCCAGCCTGACGGGAGGCACTGGCAGTGTGCTCGGCGCCGTGTTGGGTGTGACGCTGATTGCTATCTTGGGCAACGGCTTAACCCTGATGCATGTGCCCTCCTACTGGTATAAAGTAGTGATTGGGATCGTGATTCTGATCAGCGTGGGCAGCAGCGCATACCGGCGCAAGATCTCCACTCGCCGGCGGGTGATCATCGAAGTCGAATAGACCGGGAGGCGCGCGTGGAACGTAAGTACTCAGACTCTTTGGTTTTGCTACTGACCCTGGCAGGTGTCATCGGATTGATGTGGTTGTTAAACGGTTCTGATTTTATGAACCTGGGCTATTTCCAGTCCATGGCATTCCAACTGCCAGAATTGGGAATGCTTTCGATGGCGATGATGATTACAATGCTGACGGCAGGCATCAACCTGTCGATCATCGCATCTGCCAATCTGTCCGGCATTGTTATGGCGCTGATCCTGACCGAAACAATCCCACCTGAAGCAACCGGACCCGGGGGTATCGGGTTGATCATCATTGCTATCCTGGCTGGATTATTGGTCTCTGCGCTTATTGGTTTGCTGAACGGGTTCTTGGTGGCGCACCTTGAAATTTCACCCATTCTGGCCACCCTGGGAACAATGATCCTGGTTAGCGGGTTGGCGCTGGCTATCACGAAAGGCTATGTAATTTCCGGGTTTCCCCCGGCGATGAAGGCGATTGGCAATAGCAGCTTGCTCGGCTTGCCAGTCCCCCTTCTGATCTTTGCCGGAGGTGTGGTCATCTTGAGCGTAATTTTGCAGCACACTCCGCTAGGGAACAGGATTTATTTCCTGGGCTCGAATCCGCAGGCATGTTTCTATTCCGGCGTTAATAACCCACAAATACTGATGCGCACCTATTTAATCTCCGGCCTTTACTCTGGGGCCGCTGCAATCATCATGATTTCGCGCTTCAACTCGGCCAAAGCCGATTACGGCGAGTCCTATCTCCTGCTCACCGTGCTGGTCTCGGTTCTGGGCGGCGTCTCTGCAGCCGGTGGTTTTGGACGCGTTTCCGGACTGGTGCTGGCCCTGGTCATCTTACAAATTATCTCCAGTGGGCTGAATCTGATGGGCGTGAACACCTTCCTCACCCTGGCATTATGGGGGATGGTCTTGATTTTGGTAATGGTGATCCAATACCTGATCGAGCGCTTTCAAGAGAAAAGGCGGACGATATGAACTATTTGCTCGGAATCGACCTGGGTACAACGAGATTGAAGGTCAGCCTTTTCAGTCAGGATGGAACCTTGACCGGTTCACAATCCTGTGAATACCCTTTGCTCACCCCGCAGGCGGGTTATGTCGAACAAGATCCCCAGGCCTGGTGGCAGGGATTTGTTAAGGCTACCCAGCAGCTCCGAGAGGCTTTTCCAGAGCAATTCAACCGCATTGCCGGCATCGGCCTGTGCGGGCAAATGCACACCCAGGTTTACCTGGATAAGGAGGATCGCCTGCTGCGACCGGCTATCACCTGGATGGACCAGCGCTCAAGCGGGATTGTGGCGCGCCTCCAGGAAGATATTGCTGCCCGGGAATTGATCTACCAGGAGACAGCCAACTACCCGTCAACAACCTACACGGCGCCCCAGGTGAAATGGGTCCAGGAAAATCAACCCGAAGTCTGGCGGGAAACGCGCACCATCCTGGTTGCAAAAGATTATCTTAAATACCGTCTGACCAGGATCAAAGCTACCGATTTTGCCGAGGCAAGTGGAACGCTATTGTTCGACGTGTGCAATGAACGCTGGTCGCCGGCAGCCTACGATTACTTCGGCATTCCGATGCACCTGTTTCCTGCTGTAGGTCCTTCTGACGAGATCATTGGTCATGTAACGCGCCAGGCTTTCTTGGAAACCGGGATCAAGGAGGGTACGCCGGTGGCGAATGGCAGCTCAGACAACGCTGCCTCAGCCCTGGGCGCCGGTATGGTGCGCTCGGGTCAGGTCACGCTGATCATCGGCACCGCCGGGGTTGTCTCGGTTTGCTCCGACCGCCCACTATTAGACAGTGCCGGGCGAACGCTGTGCTGGCATTATTGCCTGCCCCAACACTGGATTACCTTGGGTATTACTCAAACCGCTGGGGAATCGTTACAGTGGTTTAAAAATGCGTTTGACCCCCTAGAAGACTCCCAAGTCAGTTCCGGAGATATCTTCAACCGTTACAACCAGGCCGTATCCCGGGTTCCCGACGGCAGCGGTGGGGTGATTTTCCTCCCTTATTTGAATGGCGAACGCACGCCCTACTGGGATCCGGCGGCGCGTGGGGTCTTCTTCGGCCTGAACCTGGCTACAGAAAAAGCCCACTTTATCAAAGCCATCATGGAAGGCGTTTGCTTTGCCCTGCGCCATAACATCGAAACGATCGAGTCCCTGGGAATCCAAATTAGTGAAGTGCGCGCTGTAGGCGGGGGCTTAAAAAGCCCGGTCTGGTTGGAAACCCTGGGAAAAATCTTAAGAAAACCCGTAGCCACGGTCAATATTCCCGATACGGCCAACCTGGGAAACATCCTACTCTGCGGAAAGGCTCTGGGGATGGTAAATTCCTACCAACAAGCCGTTGAGCACATGGTGGCCCCAGAACAGGTGGTCCACATCCCTGGCGGTGTGCCGGTGTACGAGAAACAGTATCAGTTGTTCTTGGAGTTGTACCCTCAGTTGCGAGAAGTCTACCGTAAAGCGTTGAACTAAGGTGAATTCTTATGCACACCGGGACGCTCCTACGCCTGTTAGCTTTTGATCTCGGCGCTGAAAGCGGTCGATCTATGGTAGCCCATTTTGATGTCAAAAGGCTGGCCCTGGAAGAAATCTACCGTTTTGCCAACCACCCGGTGCGAGTGGGCGAGCACCTGTATAGTGACGTGTTGAACTTGTGGGAAGAGATACAAACCGGTCTGCAGAAAGCTGCCGCCCAATCCGAGACTAGCCTGACAAGCGTGGGTGTGGACACCTGGGGTGTGGATTTTGCTTTGATGGACGGGCAAGACCACCTGCTGGGAAATCCCTTCCATTATCGTGACCCGCATACGCGTGGAGCGATTGCCATAGCCCTGGAACGGGTGCCGCTTGAGGAAATTTATGCCCAGACTGGCAACCAGTTGATTGAATTCAATACCTTATTCCAATTATTGGCGCTGCAGCGTGTGGCGCATCCCAGTCTCCAGGCGACTCGCTCTTTGCTAATGCTGCCAGACTTATTCAATTTCTGGCTAAGCGGGGAAAAAGCCAGTGAATTCACCATCGCCAGCACCTCCCAATGTTTTAATTTGCGGCAGCGCGGCTGGGCTACGGATTTGCTCGCCCGGTTGGCTCTCCCCACGCAGATTTTTCAGCCGGTAGTCCCGGCTGGAACCGCGCTCGGACGACTGCATCCATGGCTGGCGGCCCAGAGCGGATGCAAGCCCATACCCGTGATCACCCCAGCCAGCCACGACACCGGCAGCGCAGTAGCAGCGATCCCGGTTACTAATCCGCATTTTATGTATATCAGCTCGGGCACCTGGTCGCTTGTGGGTGTGGAGCTAGAACAACCCTTAATCAATGCCGCGACATTGGCTGCCAACCTGACCAACGAGGGCGGTGTAGGAAACCGGGTGCGCCTTTTAAAAATTATCCCTGGAATGTGGCTACTCCAGCAGTGCCGTAGCGAGTGGTCGCGGCGCGGCCAATTCTGTAGCTATGATGAGCTTACCACTTTGGGGTCATCAGCCCCGCCGTTTGGCCCGCTCCTGGCGGTGAACGCTGAAGATTTCACTGCCCCGGGGGATATGCCCGCGCGCATCCAGGAGTATTGCCGCCGAACCGCCCAACCGGTGCCTCAAACCCAGGGCGAGATCGTGCGCAGCATCCTGGAAAGCCTGGCTTTGGAGTACCGCGCCTGCCTGGATGCTTTGGAAGCATTAATACATTGGCCGGTAGAGGTAATCCATATCATCGGTGGCGGTTCGCGTAACCGCTTGCTCAACCAGCTCACCGCAGATGTCACGGGGCGACCGGTAGTCGCCGGTCCTGTCGAGGCTACCGTCGCCGGAAACTTACTGGTACAGGCGATGGGATTAGGTTACCTGGGCTCGCTGGAGGAGCTGCGCCAGGTTATGTGCCGCTCATTTGAACTACAGGTATTTGACCCCCATCCCTTGGATCGCTGGGATGAGGCCTATCAATTTTATCGCCGTTTGACAATCCCCGGAGAGAAAAGTGCATGAATGAAAACCAACGGGTAGCGCTAAAAGTAGCTCGGCTTTATTACGAAGATGGTTTGACCCAGGAAGAAATTGCCAACAAGTTGCGCCTTTCGCGCCCTAAAGTCTCGCGTCTGCTGCAAGAGGCGCGTAACGCCGGTCTGGTGAAGATCACGGTGGCTTCGTTCCCCGAGAGCCATACCGATCTTGAGCGCCAGCTTGAGCAGCGCTACAACCTCTTAGATGTGCTGTTAGTCGAATTGAGCGATCCAGATTCGTATGTGCACACTGCCCGCGAGCTGGGCGCTGCTGCAGCCGGATACTTCAGCCGCATCGTCCAGGATAGCGATACGATTGGGTTGACCTGGGGACTCACCCTGGCTTCGATGATCGACAATCTCTCACCAGATAAGAAGAACCGCGTCACTGTGGTGCAGTTGACTGGCGGGATCGGTGAACCGGACTCCGAAACCCACGCTACCGACCTGGTGCGCAGGTTGTCAATGATGTTGGACGCCAACTTGCAGCTCCTCCCGGCTCCGGGCATTGTGAAAACCGTAGAACTCTCGCAGTTACTGCGTTCAGAACCCTATATCGCTCAGGTTTTGGAACAAATGAACCGGGTGAATCTGGCTTTTGTCGGCATTGGCGCATTAAACCGCGATTCCTTGATGATGCGTAATGAACGCATTATTACATGGAAAGAAGTCCAGCCGATTGTGGATCGCGGAGCAGTCGGGGATATCGGATTGCATATCTACGACGTGCAGGGTAATGTGCTATCCTCAGAGATCGAGCAGCGCCTGATTGGTGCAAGCGCCGAAATATACCGCCAGATCGCCCGCGTGGTCGGCGTAGCCGGCGGCACGGGAAAATATTATTCGATCTTGGGCGGTGTGCGCGGGCGATTAATAAATACCCTCATCACCGATATCGAGACCGCAAAACGCTTGCTGGCAGAACCCGACTGAAACATCATGCTCAATATATTTGTAACCAGTGATCTGACTGCAAAGCAGATAAACCGCCTAAGAAGCCGCTGCCTGGTTCGGCGGGGAGGCTGGGGGGTCACTGGCATTCGGTTGACCCCAGAGGAACTGGTGGCGGCAGCTGCAGATGTCGAAATCTTGCTAGTAGGCTATGAGGCTGTGCCCGCGAGAGTCATTGAAGCGCTGCCAAAACTGCGCCTGATCGGCTGCACACGTTCCACGCCGGTTAATATCGATATTGCCGCTGCAACAACATTGCAGATCCCTGTGCTGCATACTCCCGGGCGAAACACCCAGACCGCAGCCGAATTCACACTCGGTCTTATGCTGGCCGAAACCCATCGCATCGCCCGTGGGCATCATGCGTTAAAATCCGGTCGTTACCTGGGGCCTCTGGCGCGGGATTTTACTGAAGCAGACTGTTCAACCGATATAACCTGGAAGCTGGACGGCGAAAGCCCATTCAAGGATTTTCAGGGAGTTGAACTGGCCGGTCGCATCCTGGGTATCATTGGATTGGGGAGAATTGGTAGCCGCGTAGCGCAGCTTGCCCAGGCTTTTGACATGCAAGTATGGGCTTATTCGCCTTATTCAACCGCACAGGAAGCCTCCGTACTGGGCATACAGCTAGTATCTCTGAGTACATTGCTGCGGCAGTCAGACTTTGTCTCTGTCCATACCAGACTAACCGCCGAAACCCGGGGAATGCTGGGTGTAGATGAGCTAAATTTGATGAAACCAACCGCCTATCTGATCAACATCTCGCGGGCCGCCATGATTGACCAGGTGGCCTTGATTGATGCCCTACAGCAGCGGCGCATCGCCGGGGCAGCTCTGGATGTTTTCTGGCACGAACCACTTCCGGCAAACCACCCTCTTTTACAATTAGACAACGTTACGCTGACTCCACACCTGGCTGGCGCCACCCGCCAGGTGCAGGAACATCACTCCAAAATGATCGTGGACGATGTGCTGGATTGGCTCGACGGCCGCCGCCCCGCACATATCGCCAACATCGAAGTGTGGGAACAAGGCTGAGAGACATCACACCCCTGTACGCTTCTTGTTTTG
>Ga0105100_10001583_pt1 | contig 13292 bp, 8 predicted proteins | sample PPLLak12cMay2015_2_FD_87033 | JGI IMG/M metagenome (GOLD analysis project Ga0105100, IMG submission 87033) | Freshwater sediment microbial communities from Prairie Pothole Lake near Jamestown, North Dakota, USA - PPLs Lake P8 Core (1) Depth... | ecosystem: Environmental > Aquatic > Freshwater >... | reverse complement strand
GGGCGAGTTCCGTCGCGGCCTCGTTGGTCTGTGTGGCACTTTTTGCCGTGACGCCCGCCGCCGTGTTGAGCTCCATAACGTTGATCAATGCCTCATCGGTCCCGCACGCCGCATCCGCCGCGTCCGAGGCGATTAGGCCCGCGCTTTTAGACACCTCTGTGATGTTTCGAGAAACTTCACCCTCTGCTTCGACCATCTTCTTGAGGTTTTCTGCGGCCTCGGAAGCGCCGGTTGCCGCTTCCGTGACATTTCGTGAAACCGAATTGGCCGCCACGGCCGCCTCGCCGACACTCTTGGATATTTCGTTGGTCGTGGCTGTTTGCTCTTCCACGGCGGTGGCGATGCTTCCCATGATGGCGTTGATTTCGGCTATTACGTCGACGATGCCTTTGATGGCCTGTACGGCTGTTTCCGTGTTTGTCTGAATCCCTTCGATCTTGACCTGGATATTTCCCGTGGCCCGGGCGGTCTGGCGGGCCAGCTCCTTGACCTCATTGGCGACGACGGCAAAGCCTTTTCCGGCCTCACCGGCGCCGGCAGCTTCAATGGTGGCGTTGAGGGCGAGGAGGTTGGTCTGTGCTGCAATCCCTTTGATGAGGTCGACGATGTCGCCGACCTCCTTGGCGGAATTGCCCAGATCGTTGACGATGCCGGAGGTCTTGTCAGCCTTCTGGGCCGCCTCGTTGGTCACATTGGCACCCCTTCCGGCATTTTTCGAGACTTCGTTCAGTGTGGCGTACATCTCTTCAATGGCCGTAGCCACGCTATTGACGGCGCTGGACATCTCCTCGCCGGCCGCCGCTAGCGAGTTGAGGTTGTTGGAGACATTGTCCGTGGAGGTTCCGACGGTCTTGAGGCTCCCGGCAATATCATTGGATGAGCCCGCTACCGTGGCGATCTGCGCGCTCACCTCTTCAGCAGATGCGGCCATGCTTTTGATGCCCCCCGAAGCCTGTTCAGTGGCGGCGGCGGCCCCGGCAGACTGGGCGTTCATCTCTTCTGCCGTGGCTGCAAGCTGTTTGGACGTGTCCGTAAGTGATTCGGAGGCTTGCGACACTTTGTTGCTGGTCTCTTTGATGTCGCGTACCACCCCTTCGACATGACCCACCAACCGACGGAACATGAAAACCGTCAGGATAACGACCATCGCCAGCCCTGCGGCTCCGATCATCAGACTGGTATTGCGGTTGGCGGCAATCGCTTTGTAACACCCCTCGGTCGATGCCCGCACCAACGTCCCTCCCAGGACGCGGCGCGAACTGCCGTGACAGTGATGGCAACGGGTTTCATTCTCAATAGGCCGGGCAAGGGTCAGGTAGGGCATGCCTCCGATCGACTCTTCAAAGGGTTCGCTCATCCCCTTTCCCGTTTCCACCATCTGCCGTATCGCCTGCACGCTCTCGGCCCGGGCGACAACCGCGTCGATATCTTTTCCCACCGCCTCTCCGTGCGTTGCAAAAGAAACGGCCCCGTCGAAATCAAAGACATACACCTCCACATCGGGCGTCTTCTGCCGGAGTCGTGCAAACTGCTGGCGAACGGCGTCATTGTCTCCGACGGACAGGGCATCGTCCATGCCGCCCGTGATGCTTTCCGCGAGCAGTTCTCCCTGATGCTTCACCTGTGCCTTCATCATGTCGGTCTGATACCTGATGCCCAAGGTAATCATCACCGAAATGACGAGCACAATGACCAGAGACAGCAAGGTGAGCACCTTGACCCACATATGCTCCCTCCAATACACGAACAGTTTCATTGCCGTCCTCCTTTCAATGGAGTTCTCCAAGACTAGGAGGCTTTCGGAAAACGTCCATCTTCCAACAGCCTCCGTCTGTTTCAATACCGTTAGGTGCAACATCGGGGCCGTCGATCAGGGTCATGCCTGGCCCCTCGGCTCTGTTTGGGACGGGCGATACTCCAGAATCTTTTCGGCGGAGAGAATCGCTAAGAGTTCCTCTTGCAGTTGGGCGACCCCCCTGACGAACTGCTTCTGGATGCCCCCCACATTGGCCGGCGCGGGCTCAATATCGTCGACACGTATTTCCACGACGTCGCCGACGGAATCCACAAGGAGGCCGACGGCGTCGAGTTTCAGGACGATGTTGTGGCTTTCTTCTCCGATTTTGCGGGGGCCGAGGCCAAGGCGCGTGCCAAGATCGATGACCGTTATGGTCTGGCCTCGCAGGTTTGCGAGCCCCCGGACATATTCCGGAGCATGTTGTACCGGCGTGATGTCCAGGACCCGGTTGATCTCCCGGACCGTGAGGACGTCAATGCCGAGCAAATAGTCATCGATTCTGAAGGTTACAAACTGCGCCGTCATAACTGCTTATCCACGCCACACGGGGCGAACAAAGCCCGGGGGAAAAAAGCCTTCTTGTTCAGTGAACTTGACCTTGTCTTTCGTACAGGTCCACAAGCCCGTTTACATCGAGAAACATGGTCAAGTGTCCATCCACCATGGCCGAGCCCAACAGGCCGCCGGGAGTCGCTGCATCTTTTTGGATCGATACCTCGCCTTGTACTGTGTCCAGGATTCTTGAGGCCACAATGCCTACGGATGTCCTGTGCGTCTTTGGAATGATGAAGTAGATCTCCTCGCCCTTTCCATCAAAAGGCCGGACCGGAAGGATCCTGTCAAGATAGAGCAAAGGGAGTCCTTGGCCCCGATAAGCGACAAAGTCCCTGTCCCCCGTCCGTTCGATCGTCTTGGCGTCTGCCACCTCAAGGCGGCAGATGCTGTCAAGGGGAAGGGCAAAGACTTCTTCCGAAGCATTGTTGAACATAATGAAGGAGTGCCATGTGCTGGGAGTCGCTTTCTGGTGCTCTGTTTCTTCTTCGTTTCGTCGACGCTCCTCTTTGCGGATTTCAGCGAAACGGAGGCCGGCGAAGTCGGCGATCCCCGAGGGATCGAGGATCATGGCGACAGTGCCGTCTCCCATGATCGTTGCACCGGCAAAACACCGGCAGTCCTTGATGTGATTCGACAAGGGTTTGACCACGATCTCCTGTGAATCAAACAGTTGGTCCACAATGAGCCCCATCCTGAAGGGCCCGACGCGGCAGACAACGACATTGATGTCTTCCTGGCGGCGCCTTCGCCGTTCAGTATGCAGCTGTTGCTCTATTTCCAAAACGGCACAGGAAGTCTCGACTCGTGACGTTTCTCCGTGGTCGCAGGCGGATTGACCTTGCCAGGGCCTGCGCCGGTCGGCCATCTCCCGGCCTGTTTCCGGGTGCATGAAGGTTCGCTCAAGGAGCAACGCCTCCGCCAAAGAAACAAGTGGAAGAAGGCGTCCCCTGAGACGGAGGACTTGCGCATCACCTATTTTTTCGATTTTTTTCGAAGTGTCATGGGCGGGAATAGACACCAATTCTCGAACCTTGACTTGGGGAATGGCAAAACGCAGTTTGCCGGCCCCAACGATGAGAGAGGGAATGATAGCCAATGTCAAAGGAAGCCGGATCGAAATCTTCGTGCCTTGTCCGCGCTCGCTTTCCACGTCGACGTGGCCGCCGATCTGCTCGATGTTGTTCCTGACCACATCCATCCCGACGCCGCGCCCGGAAACATCCGTTACCGCTTTTGCCGTTGAAAGACCGGGCAGGAAGATGAGGTTCATTTTTTCTTCCCGGCTCATTCGCTTGACCTGATCCGCATTCACGGCGCCATTGGAAAGGGCTTTGTCTATGACCCTGTCCACATCGATTCCCGCTCCGTCGTCCTCGATCGTGATGATGACCTGACCGCCTTCCTGCAGTGCCCCCACGCGTATCTGTCCCATCCGGGGCTTACCAAGTCTTTGCCTGACCTCCGGCAGTTCAATGGCGTGATCCACCCCATTGCGAACAAGATGGGTGAGCGGGTCGGAAAGGGCTTCCAAGATCGATTTATCCAGTTCCACCTCGGCCCCTCCGATGGCCAGGTCGGCCTCTTTGCCGAGCTGGCGACACAGATCCCTGACGAGCCTGGGAAATCGGTTGAAAAGCTTCCCTGAAGGTTGGAGGCGCATCTTCATGATGTCTTCCTGGATTTCCGTGGTCACATTGTCCACGTTCTGAAGGACCGGGCCCAGCTTGGGATTCTCGTACAGATACGCTTCCAGCAGTTGGCGAAGTTGATTACGACCCAACACAAGTTCCCCGGCAAGATTCATGAGCCTGTCCACAAGATCCACGCCGATCCGGATGGTCTCCTGCGGTCTGCCGGAAGCTTGCGAAAGGGGCTTGTCGGGTGTCTGCTCCAACGGGGCTTGCCGGGGCGCTTTTTCGGCAGAGTGCTCTTTTGCTTCCTCTTCTTTCGGTTCCAATATCTCCCGTTCCACCAGATGAATGTGGTCTGCGGGGATATCCAGGGCGTGGCCCATGATCTCAGGTTCCAGAATCGAGGCAAATAGGACATGCCCGACCGGGCGTTTGGTATTTGTTGGTTCCGGCGAACCGACGTCGCCGGCTTCAAAATTCGAAACAATACACTGGCCGTAGGTGTCGATAAGCCGCACAAAATCCTCGGGGGCCCGGCCCTTTTCCTTCAAATCCCTTTCTAGATCCACGGAAGCTGCGTAGACTTCCATGTTGGCGGCGATCGCCCGGATCGTTGCATGCTCGACGTCGAAATGAGCCTCGTCCAAAGAGGACGTTCCCTTCACGGTGATTCCGACCATCGCTTCCTGGTGTTGGGTCCGGCAGATCTCTCGGGAAGCGCCTTTGTTGGCTGTTCGAGGTTCTGCCGGAAAGATCGATCCGTGCTGTCCGAGCAGGGTTTTCAACCTCTGGATCTCGTCCTTAAAAGAAATCCGATCGGAAACATGGGGGGCGTCCAGCATGGCGCGGAGCTTGTCCATACCGGCAAGTAACGCATCTACGTTCTCCGGATCCGGGACGGCCTTCCCCCGCTGAAACAAATCCAGGACCCCTTCCATGGCATGGCTCAACTCCGTGATAGCGCTAAACCCGTGGAAACCGGATGCCCCCTTGATGCTGTGTGCCGCGCGAAACACACGATGGATCGCCTCGATCGAGACCTTTTCCCCGTCCTTTTCCATGGAAAGGAGATCGGGCTCAATGGTATTGAGGTGCTCACGGCTTTCGGCTATGAACTCGTCGATAATCCCGTGGTCCGTGATCTGCGCCATGGTCAATTCCTAGGAGAACATCTTCTTCGACCTTCTGTCTGTGAGGAGTGTGTCGCAAAGGAGACAAAGCCTGGACTACGTTCAGCATCGGCACGCCGCATCGGCAAACCTCAAGTCGGCAAACTTTTCGACATCGATCAACTTTCCGAAGCCCATCTCGTCGTGCATATATCTTTGGATGGTGTCAAGGTCTTCCAGCACGGGGTACAAGTCATTCATCCTGATCCCCTGGGGGGTATCCAGAACCTTATTGAGCACTTCCGATGTCAGTCCCAGTGCTTTCTGAGGGTCCAGGAAGGAAACGGCGATTTCGGCCGCCTGGGCTTTGTTCTTCTCAATGAACCGCCCTGCCTCGACCAGCAGGGAGACGAATTCGAAGACTGCGTCCGAATGTTCGGCGATAAACTCGTCTCGCATGGCCACCACACAGCACGGATGGTTGTCCCAGAGCGATGCGGAAAGGAATTGTAGTTCTGCAATCCCCTTGGCAATGGCGTTTGAACCGATGGGTTCCGCTACGATGAACCCCCCAACCTCTTCATTTTCTCTCATGATAGCCGGCATCTGTATGGGAGGCACCACTTCGAAACGGACGTTGATGGCCTTTTTGCCCGGCACGCCCGGACTCAAGCCAAGCTCCTTAAGGAACTTGTGGGCCAACATATTGTGAACGGACATTTTGTGAGGGATATCGATGACCTTGTACTTGTAAAAGTCGGAAAGGGATTCGTAGTTGTTCAGGTCGATCTTTTTGGAACGGACGAAGATGCTGCCGTTCTTGTGCGCCAGCAAGACGAGCTTGATGGGGACGTCAAAGGCAAACAGATCCATGGCGATGGGAGCCAAGACGAAGGCCCCATCGACATCCCCCTTCTCGATCGCCTCTTGCACGGGATTCCAGCCGGGCAGGCACAACGTCTCAAGCGCGAAGTGCCGGGGCGTCACTTCGCCCGTTTCAATCCGGTGTTTCAAGACACCCAGGGCAAGGTGATCGGTGATTTGTATGTGGGCCAGTTTCATCTGGACCTTGCCGGCGACGACCGTCCGCTCGCTTTTGTGTTGAGGCTCCTGCGCGTCTGGAGAAAAAACCGCCTCAATTCCCGCCTTGAGTTCCTCTTTGTCAAAGGGTTTCGGAATATGGCCGTTGGCCCCCGCTTCCTTGGCCCTTTTCTGTTGGGCCTTGTCTCCTTGAGCGGTGGCCATGATGAAAGGGATCTCTTTGAACCTGTCTTCGCCGCGGACCCATGTTAGAAACTCCAGCCCGTCCCGTTTGGGCATATTCCAGTCGCTGATGATCAGGTCGATCTTGTTTTCTTCCAGCTTCGTAATCCCGTCGCTACCGTCGACGGCAAACACGAGGTCGTCGTAACCGACCTGGTTGAGCATCTGCTTGAACATGGCACGCATGGTGCCGGAATCGTCCACGACCAAGATGGTCATCTTGTTGTTGGATGCCATGCTTTTCGCCTCCTGAGTGGTCTTTGCGGGATTTGTGCAAGGACCTTGCCAATCTCACAACATAGCGGCCGGGGCCGCAACGCCCTGGCTGGAGCGCCCCGTATCCTTCGTTCTATTGTCCCCACCGCTCCAACCATGTCCGGATAGGCGTCAGCCTTTTGACAGCACTGTTTTGACGGCAGGAAAACGCAGCGACCGAATGTCGCTCGTGCCCATCCACAAATGCCGTTGAAGCAGAGGATGCCTTCCCCGTGATCCGGGACACGGGCTCAGGTTGACAAGCCATAGGGTTTCATCTATGGAGTTGTGGCCTGGGCCGTGGTGGCCCGGCCTCCGAAAATCGTGTTCTGCGACAGGCTACCCGTAGGCCGTTTCCGAATTCCCGTTGCAATGCCCGGAGCACCCCGCCCTGCTTTCCCCCTTCAGGAGAAGGGTTGAAGTGGGGAGAGAAATGCCCATGGATGCAACGCGATTTCCAAGACGATCTGCGGGCTGCAATGCGAAAAAATATGGCACCGCTGCTGGAAATCAAAGGGCTCCACAAGGAATTCGGCGGGCTCATGGCGATCAAGGATCTTTCGTTCACTTTGACCTCCGGTCTCATCAAGGCGGTGATCGGTCCCAACGGCGCGGGGAAGACGACCCTTTTTAGAATGATTACAGGGGTTCTCCAACCCTCGGACGGGGAAATTCGTTTGAGAGGAACTCCCTTGGCCGGCCTGGCCCCCTATCAGATAGCGGCGCAGGGGATTTCAAGCACGTTCCAGACCGTTGAACTTTTTGCAGACATGACGGTCCTGGAGAACGTCATGGTGGGCCGGCATGTGAGAACCCGCTCCGGTTTCTTTGCGGCGGGTTTTCGGCTTAAAAGAATGCGGCACGAAGAACAGGCCATCAGGGAGTCTGCCCTGGAACACCTGGAATTCGTCGGTCTCCTTGAAAAACGGGACGCCCTGGCCGACAATCTGTCTCTGGGGGAGCAGAAATTGCTCGAGGTCGCCAGGGCACTGGCCACGGAACCGGCTCTTTTGCTGCTGGACGAGCCGGCGGGCGGGCTTAATGACCGTGAGACGGAGCAGCTGTCAAGGCGAATCCTGGCCATTCGGGACCGAGGTATCACCATATTGCTGGTTGAACACGACATGAATCTTGTCATGAACATTTCCGATGAGATCGTGGTGATCAACTACGGACAAAAGATAGCGGAAGGACCGCCCGGCGCCATCAAGGACAATCGGGATGTGATTGATGCCTATCTGGGAGAGGCTATCGACTATTCAGGCCTTGCCCGGCGAAAGGCCTGAAACGGATATGTCCGGCAAGTGAAACCTGGAAAAGACCAGGTTTGAGAGCGATTCCGATTGTGTCTCTTTTCGTAGGGGCAGGATTTATTCCCGCCCGGAAAGCTCAAGGCGGATGAACCGCGCCCCTACTCTAGCCATACAGGAGTAACCCAGACCACGCAAGGAGGTACTGATGCACCCCCTTTTGAAGCCTGATGCAGGCGAGAAGATGCTGCTGTTGGGAAACGAGGCCATCGTCAGAGGCGCTCTGGAAGCCGGGGTGGGCTTCGCCACGGCGTATCCCGGCACGCCGTCTTCAGAGATCGCCGACACCTTTTTCCGTATCGCTGCCGAGTCGGATCTCTATTTCGAATACTCCACCAACGAGAAGGTGGCGCTGGAAACCGCGGCCGGTTCGGCCGTGTCGGGTGTGAGGACCATGTGCAGCATGAAACACGTGGGTCTGAACGTGGCTGCCGATCCTCTGATGACGCTGGCCTATGTGGGCGTACGGGGGGGACTTGTTATTGTCACGGCGGATGACCCTTCCTTGTTTTCCAGTCAGAACGAGCAGGACAGTCGGTACTACGCGCGGTTGGCCAACCTGCCCATGCTGGAGCCCAGTTCGGCGCAGGAGGCCAAAGAGATGACCAAGGCGGCCTTTGAAATCTCGGAGGCCCTGGAGCTTCCCGTTTTGGTGCGCACGACCACCCGACTCAGTCACCATCGCGGCATGGTTACGATGGGAGCCCTGGCCGCAGGACAGACCACAGGCCGATTTGAAAAGAACAGCGCCCGGTTTGTGACCATTCCGGCAAACGCCAGGGTCCGCCACAAGGTCCTTTTGGAGCAGGCAGACAAGGCCCGAGACATGGCCAACCGGTCTCCTTTCAACACGGTAACAGGCGCCGGGCCGTGGGGGATTGCCACGAGCGGGATGGCCTACAACTATGTGGTTGATGCCGTCAAAGACCTCGGTATCGGGGACAAGGTTCGGGTCTTCAAACTCGGCTTCTCCCATCCGTTTCCGGATGCGTTGGCTCTGGAGTTCATTCGCTCAGCGGAAAAAATCCTGGTGGTGGAAGAGCTGGAACCGATCCTGGAGGATAGCCTCAAAGTCCGCGCCCAGACCCACCGGCTCGTAACGCCCATCGCTGGAAAAGGACCGGATCTGTTTTCCCGCCTTTTTGAATACGAACCCGCCATGGTTCGCAAGGTGACGGCGAGGTATTTCGAGATCGCGTACCGTCCCGCGCAGCCTGTGGACACGGGGAAGGATCCGGAGCAGGTGCAGATGCCCATGAGGCCGCCGAACCTGTGCGCAGGCTGTCCTCACCGGGCCACATACTACGCCGTAAACGCCGTGCTGAGAGAAACCGGAACCAAGGCCGTCTTTCCCTCGGATATCGGATGCTACACCTTGGGAGTTTTGCCGCCTCTCCAGACGACCGATTTTGTGGTCTGCATGGGGTCCAGTGTCTCCTCGGCTGCCGGGATTTCGCGGGTGACGGGTCAAAAGGTGATCGCTTTCATCGGCGACTCTACGTTTTTTCATTCCGGCATCACCGGTCTTGTCAATGCCGTACACAATCAGCATCGCTTCATCTTGGTGATACTGGACAACGGCACAACCGCCATGACGGGACACCAACCGCACCCCGGGGTTCAGATTGCCCCGCCGGACTGGAAGAAACCCTCCGTTTCCATCGAGGCCATGGTTCGGGCCTGTGGCGTGGAGGACGTGGCCGTGGTAAACCCCATCAACCTCACCAAGACCAAGGCTGCCATTGCCCAAGCTCTGGCGGCAGACCGTCTTTCCGTCATCATTGCGAAGGCCCCTTGTCCCTTGTATGAACGGAAGGTCTTGGGGACCAAGAAAAAACGTTCTTTTGTGGTCGGTCCCGAGTGTAACACGGACTGCACGGCGTGCGTGGACACGCTCGGCTGTCCGGCCCTGTTCAGAAATCCCGCCCCTGATGCCGAGACGACCATGATCATTGACGAAAACTTGTGCATCGGATGCGGGGTTTGCGTACAGATCTGCAAGCATATCCGGCCAAAAAAGGCGGCGGCATAGCGGCACGACAAAGGAGAAGTCTCATGAAGAACTACCGGGTCTTTTTCACCGGCGTTGGAGGACAAGGGACCCTTTTGGCCACCATGGTCCTGGCCGAAGCCGCCATCCGCGCCGGGCATCCCGTTCTTGCCAGCGAGGTCCACGGTATGGCCCAGCGCGGCGGGGTAGTGGAGTCCAGCGTCATGATCGGCGACATCCACAGCCCCATCATCTCCGACGGCGAGGCGGATGTCCTTCTCGGGTTCGAGCCACTGGAAACATATCGCGCCTTGAGGAAATGTTCAGCCAATTCTGTTATTATATCGAATCAGGTTCCCATCATGCCTTTTGGCGTGGCCATCGGCAAAAGTGTTTATCCGGATGTGGACAAGCTCTTTCGGTTCGCAGCAAGTCAGGTCAAGAGACTGATCACGCTGGACGCTCCGGCCCTGGCCAGACAGGCGGGCTCGGTGTTGTCCGCCAATATGGTCATGGTGGGCGCTCTGGCCCGAAGCGGAGTCCTGCCGGTGTCCAGAGAGTCTTTTGAGGAGACCATTCGCGCGAAGACGAAAAAGCAATTCTTGGATATCAATCTAAAGGCATTCGAATCGGGTTACGCAACATCGTGAAACACATTCGCAACTTCAGCATTATCGCCCATATCAACCACGGCAAGTCCACGCTCTCGGACCGTCTCATCCAGGCGGCGGGGATTGTCGCGGAACGGGATTTCAAGGAACAAATTCTCGACACCATGGATATCGAACGGGAACGGGGTATTACGATCAAGAGCCAAGCGGTCTCCCTTCCCTATAAGGCGTTGGACGGACAGCGGTACATGTTGAATCTCATCGATACGCCCGGCCATGTAGATTTCACCTACGAGGTATCCAGGTCTCTTGCCTCTTGTGAAGGGGTACTTCTTCTCGTGGATGCCTCCCAAGGCGTGGAGGCACAGACCGTGGCCAATCTCTATATGGCCCTGGACCATAACCTTGAGATCATACCGGTGATCAACAAGATCGATCTTCCTGCCGCGGATGTGGAATGGGTCAAGGAGCAGATCGAGGACGAACTCGGGCTGGATCCTGAAGAAGCGATCCCGGCTTCAGCCAAAGAGGGAATCGGCGTTGAGGACATCCTGGAAGCCATTGTCAAGAAACTTCCCGCGCCCAAGGGGGACCCGGATGCGCCCCTGGAGGCACTCATCTTTGACTCCCACTATGATGCCTACCGCGGTACGGTCATCCATTGCCGGCTGTTTCAGGGGAGCGTGCGGCCCGGGGATACCATCCGGTTCATGTCCAACATGGCCCGCTACCGGGTGGAGGAGGTAGGGATCTTCCAGATCAAGACGGTCAAAACGGACATGCTTTCTGCCGGCGACGTCGGCTACATTATCGCAGGCGTCAAGACCGTCAGCGACACCAAATGCGGCGACACCATCACCAACGACGATCGCCCTTGCGCCGCCCCGCTGCCGGGGTTTCGGGAAATCAAACCCGTGGTCTTTTCTTCCATCTACCCTGTAGCCTCCGACGGATATGAAGACCTGGCCGTGGCCATCGAAAAGCTCAAACTCAACGACGCCTCGCTGGTGTATGAAAAGGATTCGTCCGCTGCCCTGGGTTTCGGGTTTCGCTGCGGATTCCTGGGGCTCCTTCATCTGGAGATCGTTCAGGAACGCCTGGAGCGCGAATTCGATCTGTCCTTGATCATCACGGCGCCCTCGGTAAAATACCAGGTCACGATGCAGGATGGCACCACCCTGGTCATCGACAACCCGGCCCTTTACCCTGATCCTGCCAAGATTGCCGCTACCCGCGAGCCCTATATCAGAGCGTCGATTCTGGTCCCTGACCGGTACGTAGGCGCGGTCATCAAGCTGTGCCTCGAGCGGCGCGGGGTCAATGCAAAGCATCAGTACACGGGGACGAAACGGGTGGAGTTGACCTGTGAGCTGCCCTTGGCGGAGGTGATCTATGACTTTTACGATCGGCTCAAGACGGTGACCCAGGGGTATGGCTCCTTCGATTATCAAGTCCTGGATTATCGCGACAGCAAACTGGTCAAGCTCGATATCCTCATCAACGGCGAGAAAGTCGACGCCCTGTCCCAGCTCGTCCATGTGGACGGCGCCTACGAGCGGGCACGACATGCCTGTGAAAAACTGAAAGACGAAATCCCCAAGCAGATGTTCAAGATTGCCATTCAGGGCGCCATCGGTGCGAAGGTCATCTCCCGGGAGACGATTTCCGCCTACCGCAAAGACGTGACAGCCAAGTGCTACGGCGGGGACATCACCCGGAAGCGAAAACTCCTGGAGAAGCAGAAGAAGGGGAAAAGGCGGATGAAAATGGTGGGTTCCGTCATGATTCCCCAGTCTGCGTTTCTGGCGGTACTGAAGCGGGATTCGGAATAGGGCTCAGGGGAGAGCCGGGAGGGGACTGAACCATGAATTTTCCAAACCTTTTCTCGCCGTTCGCCATCGGGTCGTGTCCGCTCAAAAACAGAATCCTCATGCCCCTTTTTCCGACGAAATATCCCACGGAAAGCAAGGTCAACGACAAGATGTCGGCGTTCTACCGTGCCCGGGCAAGGGGCGGGGCGGCACTGATCGTTCTGGATTGTCCCTGCCTGGACTATCCCAGGGTCTACAAAGGCCCCAAAGAGCTTCGGTTCGACGAAGACGAATACAGCGCCGGCTTGCAGGAATTCGTCAACGTGATCCACGGGGAAGGGGCCAAGGCCTTCATGCATCTCGATTATCCCAGAGAGTGGGTCTTTGAAAAGCCCACGGAGGGCGCCAAGCAGAAGGGTGACGTGTGGGTTCTGCCTCTCTCCCGGGCGATGTCCTTGGAAGAGGCCGACGAGATCGTCGCCATCATGGCCGCCGGGGCCCGAAAGGCCCGAGAGATGGGCTATGACGGCGTCGAGGTACAGGCGAGCTATGGCGGTCTGATTGCCGAATTCCTTTCGCCCCTTTTGAACAAACGCGCCGACAGAATGGGTGGATCCACAGAAAACCGGCTCCGTTTTTTGGTACAGGTCATTGAGCGGGTCAAAAAACGTGCAGGCAGCGATTTTCCCGTGATGGTGAAACTCGTCTGTGACGAGTTCGTGTCCGGGGGGTTGGAGATTGACGAGGCCAAATCCATGGCCGTTCTCTTGGAGGAGGCTGGGGCCGATGCCATTGTGGCGAACGGTGGGAACAAGACAACAAAGCACCGAACTATCCCAACGCACGAAAGCCCTCCCGGGCCCTTGGTGGACCTGGCCGCCCGGATCAAGTCTGCGGTCCATATCCCCGTGGTCGCCATCGGCAAGATCAACAACCCCGCCTTGGCCGAGGCGATCATC
>Ga0105100_10001581_pt1 | contig 13305 bp, 13 predicted proteins | sample PPLLak12cMay2015_2_FD_87033 | JGI IMG/M metagenome (GOLD analysis project Ga0105100, IMG submission 87033) | Freshwater sediment microbial communities from Prairie Pothole Lake near Jamestown, North Dakota, USA - PPLs Lake P8 Core (1) Depth... | ecosystem: Environmental > Aquatic > Freshwater >... | reverse complement strand
GCTACGCCCGGGAAGGCTCCTCGCCGGTGGTCGGCGCCTTGGCTGCCCTCACCGTGGCTCCGTTCACGTGTCGATCGACCCGAGCTCGGGTGCGACGGTCGTGGTGACCGGCCGGTTGAAATGGCGTGCGCGGAGATCCTGGCGTCCGGCCAACAGATCACTCCTCGTCGCCGGTGTCTGGGATGAACTCGAAGGTGAGGTCCCCGATCCTCACCTCATCTCCTTCGACTGCACCCGCCTCGATCAATGCCTCGTTGACCCCGAGACGGGTCAACCGCCACGCGGCCATGTCGGCCGCCTCGGCCATGGTGAGATCGGCGAAAGCAACGGCGCGTTCTGCCGCGATCCCGTCGACGCGCCACCCACCGTCTTCTCGACGAATGGTGAAGGTCGGGCCAAGCGGCCGATGAAGAACGAAACCCTTGCGCTCCGGGGCGAGTCGCTGGGCCTCGTCGACAAGATCGGCGATCGCGTGGAGGGAGTCCCGCATCCCGGCACCGGTCACGGCCGACACCGGCATCGCCCCGACCGATGTTGCCGTCGTCTCCAGGTCACCGAGATCGGCCTTGTTCAATAGAACGAGGCTCGGTCTGGAGGCAAGCTCGGGCGAGTACTCTCGGATCTCACGGGTGAGGATCGCCAATTGCTCGCTCGGAGTCTTCTCCTGCGCCGGCGACGGGTCGAGCAGGATCACGAGGACACGGGCCCGCTCGACGTGGCGGAGGAACTCGTGACCGAGCCCCTTTCCCGCGGCAGCACCCTCGATCAGCCCCGGTATGTCGGCCAGGACGAACTCCCGCCCGTCGAAGCTGACGACACCCAGATTGGGCTCGAGTGTCGTGAACGGATAGTCGGCGATCTTCGGCTTGGCTGCCGAGACTTTCGAGATGAAGGTCGACTTTCCCGCGTTGGGGAACCCGATGAGGGCCGCGTCGGCGAGAAGCTTCATCTCCAGCGTGAACCATTCGGCCCTCCCATACTCCCCCTGCTCCGCCACGGCGGGGGCCCGATTCGAAGGGTTGACGAACGCGGCATTGCCCCGGCCCCCGCGTCCGCCTTTCACAGCCTCGACGGTCTGACCGTCTTCGACCAGGTCGGCGATCATCGTGCCCTGGGCGTCGTACACCACTGTCCCCAAGGGCACAGACAGGGTGAGATCTTCGCCGCCGCGACCATGACGGAGGTCGCCCTGACCGTGCGTTCCGTGACCCGCAGCGTGATGGGGGTTGCGTTGGTAGCGCAAGAGGGTCGCCACGGACGGATCAGCCTTCAGGTGCACCGAGCCACCCGGGCCGCCGTTGCCTCCGGTCGGCTTGCCCTTTGGCTTCCCTCTTGCCCTCACAAATGAGACAACCCCCGCACCGCCGTTTCCGGCGCGGAGGTTGACGCGCACCCGGTCGACGAACACGACCGGAACCTATCTCTCGCTGCTCAGGATCGTTTATTCGGGCAGGACATGCACGAGGCGCCGGTTGGAGCGCGACCCGTACTTGACGGTGCCATTCGCGGTAGCGAAGAGCGTGTCGTCGTTGCCTCTGCCGACGTTCTCACCCGGATGGATCCTCGTGCCGCGCTGGCGGACCAGGATGGCGCCGGCATTCACGAACTCACCGTCGAAGACCTTTGGCCCCAGCCGCTTGGCGGCTGAGTCACGCCCGTTCTTCGAGGAACCTCCGGCTTTGGTCTTTGACATGTCATTCCTCCTCGGATGTGTCGCCCTTGGCCTTGGTTGCACTGGCCGCCGACGTCTTCGCCCCGGCCTTGGGTGCGGGGGCCTTCGCAGCACTTGTCTTGGCGGCAGTCGGCTTGGCGGCCGTCGCCTTCTCAGCTGCCGGCTTCGCAGCCGACGTCTTGGCAGCCGTCGCCTTGGCAGCCGTCGCCTTGGCAGCCGTTGTCTTGGCCTTGGTTGCACCGGGCAGCTCGATCCCGGTTATCTCGATTCGGGTGTACTTCTGTCGATGACCCTGGCGGCGGCGGTTGCCACTCTTGTTCTTGTACTTGAAGATGTCGATCTTGGGGCCTTGCGACTCGCCGAGCACCTTGGCAGTCACCGAGGCCTTGGCCAGAACGTCGCGATCGGACACCGCGTTGCCCTTGTCGTCCACCACGAGAAGTGGCGCAAAGGTGAGCTCCTCGGCATCACTCTTGACGCGCTCGATCTCGATCACATCACCCGAATGCACCTTGGCTTGCTTGCCGCCGGCGCGAATGATGGCGTACATGGGTAGACCTCTTGGAAGGGGAACGAGAGGCGATTCTACAAGGCGCCGCCCGTAACCGCCAAAGCATTGGCGCTTCGGGGCAGACGGGATCGCCTCAGTCGTAATCTCCGACGGCAGCCTCGGTGACCAGATCCTCGGCGGCTATGGCGTGCTCGTGGACGATGATCCCTCGGCCACCGCATGCATCGCATTTCGAGGAGAACTGCTCGAGCAGACCCGCCGACACGTTCTTCCGGGTCATCTCGACCAGCCCGAGATGGGACACATCGAACACCTGGGTCCTGGTCTTGTCCTTGGCCAGAGTCTCCTTGAGACGTCTCAGAACGGCTTGCTGATTGTCGATGGTCTCCATGTCGATGAAATCGATCACGATGATCCCACCGATGTCACGGAGACGCAGCTGTCGGCCGATTTCCTCGGCGGCTTCGAGATTGTTCTGCAAGACCGTCTCCTCGAGGGTGGAGGAGCCGACGAACTTCCCGGTGTTGACATCGATCACGGTCAAAGCCTCGGTGCGATCCATCACGAGATGGCCCCCTGACGGGAGGTAGACCTTTCGGTCGAGCGCCTTCTTCAACTGGTCGTCGACGTGGTAGCGCTCGAACAGCGGAACCTCGTCCTGATAGTGCTGGACCTTGGAGACCAGATCCGGGGCGGTCCCGCGCAGATAGCCGACCACGGTCTCGTAAGCCCTGGCGTCGTCGATCAGCAGCTTGCGGAAATCCGCGGTGAAATGCTCCCGGATCACCTTTATCAGCAGCTCAGGCTCCTCGTGAACCATCCGTGGCGACCCGCCAGTCTTGGCCTCGTCCTGGATCCGATCCCATACCTTGCGCAGGCGAGAGATGTCGGCGGCGAGCTCCTCGGCACTGGCGTGGAGGGCGGCGGTGCGCACGATCACGCCGTAGCCCTCGGGGCGGACCTTGTTGATGACATCGCGAAGCCGGGAACGATCGTCGTCGGGCAGCCGTCGGCTGATGCCGACACTGTCCGAGTCGGGGACCAACACGAGATAACGCCCGGGGAGCGACGGCATGCCCGTCAGCCTGGCGCCTTTCGCTCCCATTGCGTCCTTGGTCACCTGAACCAGAACCTCGTCGCCTTCTTTCAAAACGCTTTCGATGCGCCGGGTGGATCGGCCGTTGCCCCTCCCGTCGGCGGCTACATCCGAGGCGTAGAGGACGCCGTTCTTCGCGGCCCCGAAGTCGAGGAAGGCTGCCTCCATGCCGGGCAGAACGTTGCGGACCTTGGCAAGGTAGATGTTCCCTGCAACCGACCCGGAGTCCTCCCGAGCGACATAGTGCTCGACCAGCACGGGGCCCTCGAGGATCACCATCTGTGTCTGCCCCCGGGTGACTCTGACCAGCATCTGCTTCCGTCCGGTCTCGACGGGGACGATGACCTCGTCGTCGACCGGGCGCCGGGATCTCGTCCGCGATGTGGCCACGCCGTTCTTGGCGTGATGGCCACCGCCCTGGCCGGTCGTCTGACGACGCTTGTCCTTCCTCGCCGGCTTCTGTGGTGCCGACGGCCGCCCTTCGACCCTGGTGACCTCCACCTTGCGTCCCTTGACGCGGACGGTCTTGTGTTCCTCAACAGTCCCTTCGGTCGAAGATTTCCGAATGATCTGAGGGCTCTTCTTGCGAAATAGAGCCATGTGGTGTCGCTCCTCTGAGTTGCAATGAACGCGCTAACGCGGAAATCCGATCCTGGTGGCGGATTCCCGTCTCCAAACATGTGCGCCAGACGGCACGGGACGACCCCCCTGACAAGGGGCGGCCACGGCGAAACCCGTTAACAGTCACGCCGGGGTTCCGGCGTGTGTGGGTGCTCATCAACGAAGCACTCCGAAAAGAGGGGAAATGTCGCGTCTGGCGGACTGGATGAGGTTACCAGAAACGAGGAGCAGAACCTATACGCTCTCGAGGCCGAGCTCTGGCTGCTCTGCTTCCGTCGGGTCGTAGCACACCCGACAGCGAGCCTCGTAGGCCCCAGCCGCTCCGAGCACAACCAGGTCGTCTGAGTGGACGATGCGCTGGGTATACATCCCGGGCCCTCCGCATTTGTGGCAGACGGCGAGCATCTTCGTCACGTACTCGGCCCGGTCACACAGGGTCGGAATGGGCTCGAACGGTCTTCTCAGGTAGTCGGTGTCCAGACCGGCGATGATCACCTGCTTGCCCGCGGCGGCAAGCTGCTCGACCACCTCGACGAGGCCGTCGTCGAAGAACTGGCCCTCGTCGATCCCGATGACCTCAGTGCTGTCCTCGACACGACGCAGCAACTGGGCCGATGTCTCCACCGGAATGGCCTCGACCTTCAGACTCGAGTGGGAGACGACCTCGGCTTCGGAGTAGCGAACGTCGAGCAGTGGCTTGAAGGTCTGCACCGGGACACGGGCGATCTGATAGCGGGTGATGCGACGGATCAGCTCCTCGCTCTTCCCGGAGAACATCGGCCCGCAGATGACCTCCACCCAGCCATCGTGGTTGCGGCGATACATGCGGGTCGAGCGTAGTGCCTGCAGAGGAGCGGCAGCCCCCGCCGACCGGCGTCTGTTCGCCCCGAGGAGGCGGATCAGACCACGCCTCCCGCTCCCGACAGAGAGGTTGCCGAGGGGCGAAGTCGGCCGGCCAAACAAGGAGCGGCAGCCCCCGCCGACCGGCGTCTGTTCGTCCTCAGGTGTGGCGCGAAAGACAGTCGTGATCCCGGGTCCCGCGGGTTGGCGAAGCGTGAGGTCGGCCGGCCGACGGGCAGCCCGCTGGCGATCAGGAGAGCTGGTTTTCCCCCGGCACCGGAGTCCTCATCAACCACACTGAGTTGGCCACGCCCAGGGCGAGGGTCATGGCAAGGTAGAACGACCCACCGGAGCTGAGAAACGGCAGGGGGATCCCGGTCACAGGCATGATCCCGATGGTCATTCCTATGTTGACCACGACGTGGAACGTCATCATGGCTGCCAACCCGGCCGTGATGAGGGCTCCGAAGCGGTCGCGGGCATTCGCTGCGATGACCAGGAGGCGCCACACGATGACGGCATATGCGGCAATCACCAATATGCCGCCGACGAAGCCGAGCTGCTCGGCTACCGCGGTGAAGATGAAGTCGGTCTCCTGCTCGGGGACGTACTCGAAAGATGTCTGTGTGCCCTGGGCGAACAACCCGCGTCCAAACAACTGGCCGGAGCCGATGGCGAATTTCGACTGGCGAAGGTTGTAGCCGATGCCCTGTGGATCGATGGTCGGGTCGAACAGCACCGCGATCCGGTCCAGCTGGTATGCCTCGAGCCAGCCCTGCTGGAGTACTACGACGACTCCGAGCGCCGCCGCTCCCGCCAGTGCGACCAACTGCCTCCAGGTGGCCCCGGCGACAAATAGCATGACGAAGAGAATGAACCCGAAGACGAGCGCCGTACCCAGGTCAGGCTCGAACAGAACGAGGATCGCGGGCACCGCCACGAGCAGGATGGCCCGGACCACGGTCGGCCACGGGAGCTGACGTCTCCCGATCTCCTCACGGTTCGCCGGCGAGAGAAGAGCTGCCAGCAGAAGGATCATGACGACCTTGGCGAACTCCGCCGGCTGGAGCTTGAAGAACCCGAGCGGGATCCATCGCTGCGCGCCGTTGACCGGCTCGAACAGGTAGACAGCGAACAATCCGATGAGCACGGCGACCGAGATGATCGGGATCAAGTTCCGGTACTCCCGGTAATCGATGTTGGAGATGACGACATACGCGGTGAGACCGGCCGCCACGAAGATCATCTGTCGTTCCATCCCGACCGACCCCGTGCTGGCGGTGGCGGAATAGATCATCAGAAGCCCGAACGCGGACAGGGCCACCATGGTCCCGAACAGGATCCGGTCCGACTTGTTGTGACGCCGATCGACCGCGACCTCCCGGAGCCGCGAGATGACCGCCATCAGTCGGCCTCCTCGCCTTCGACAATCGGGGTTGGCGCGTTGCCCATCAGGTACTGGAGTATCTGTCGGGCAACCGGAGCGGCCACCTGGCCGCCCGAACCGCCCTCGTCGATGAGGACAGCGACCACGTATCGCGGGTCGTCTAGAGGGGCGACTCCGACGAACCACGCATGGTTGTCTCTGGTGGCCGAGGACTGGGCAGTCCCGGTCTTCCCGCCGATCTCCTCCACCCCCTCGCCGAAACTGCTGAAAGCCCCGGCCGCGGTACCGCTGCTGACCACCCGGCCGAGATCGGTGAGCAACGAGGCCCGAGTCGCCGGGTCGATGTCCACCGTCACAGACTCAGCGCGATCGGCAGGCGGGGCCTTCCCCGTGCTGTCCACGATCTCCCGGACCACCCTCGGCTCCATAAGATGGCCACCGTTCACGAGCACCGCATAAGAAACCGCCACCTGCAATGGCGTGGCCGTGAATGCGCCCTGGCCGATGGCGAAGTCCATCAGGTCCCCACCCAGCCACGGAGACTCCAGCTCGAGACGGGTTGGCTCCAACCGTGGGGGTTGATCCGGGTTCTCCAGTTGGTAGGCCTTCCACTCCTCGAACAACTCCCGGGTGGGGACGATGCCTGAAGCCTCGCTGGCGAGGTCGATGCCTGTCTCTTGGCCATATCCCAACTTCTCGGCCCAATCCTGGAGGATGTTCTCATTGGGGGTTCCCTTGTATTCCAGCCAGGTGCCGAGAGCCACGTTCCAGAAGAAGATGTTGCACGAGTTCTCGAGCGCACCGTGGATGTCGAGCCAACCGAGATTGCGCGGCGCGTACCAGTCCTTCTTCACCTGTTGGGAGCCGTCCGCCAACTCGGAGAGCTCAAGCGTCCCGTCGCAGTGGATCAAGTCGTTGGGGGCGTCGACACCCTCCACGTCGGTCGGGAAGGGCAGATCCTCCTCTAGTTTGGCGGCGTAGGTGATCGCCTTGAAGGCCGATGCCGGCGGATAGAGACCGCTGATCGCCAGGTTGTTGAAGGCCCGCGTCTCGTTCAGGCCGTCGAACGTCTCTTCGTCGATTCCGGTGACGAACAGCTGCGGATCGAAATCCGGGTATGAGGCAAGGGCCAGCACGTCGAAGGTGTCCACGTCGAGGACCACGGCGGCAGCGCGCTGGGTCTCACTGAAGACCTCGTCACCATCTCTCCTGGCCTCGTTCTTCACCTCGTTGGAGAGCGCGACTCCTTCTTCGAGTGCCATCTCCACACGCTCTTGGAGCGAGAGGTCCAGGTTCAGCACGAGCGAGCTTCCCGGGACCGGATCGATCGGGTCCCGCTGTTCGATGATCTCACCCCGTCTCACCCGATATTCGACAAACCCGCTGGTCCCCTGGAGCAGCTCGTCATAGACCCGTTCGACACCGAGCTTGCCGATGCGAACGTTTCGATCCAGCTCGGGCCGCGCTTCGAGGTCAGATGCCTCGGGGAGCCCGAGGTGGCCGATCACATGGGCCAGCGTGGGACCAGACAGATAGACCCGTTCCGGGACCTTGACCACTTCCACCCCTGGCAGCTCATCGAGGGACTCGTTGATGGCATAGGCGGTCTCGTTGGACACGGTCGCCACCTGGAACCGACCGTTTATCCCGGCCTCCTCGTACATCGAGTCGAGCTCTACCGGGTCGACGCCCGTGATCGTCGCCAATTCCTGGATGAGGCTCTCTCGTTGATCCGGCTGGACGAAGGTCCGATCGACCATCACTGCGGGAACCATCCGACTGGTGGCGAGCAGTGTCCCGTTGCGGTCGAAGATGTCTCCTCGGGCGGCGAAGGAGGACTTGCCGATCCAGGTCGCCTCCTCGGCTGCCTGTGCGATCTGTGGGCCCTCGGCTACCTGCACGAACCAGAGCCGGAGGCCGATCACCGAGAACATCGATATGAAGACCACGCCGAGAGTCGTGAGCCTTAATGCGAACTTCATGGGTACCTGAGTGCTGTTCGGTCGCGGTCGACGAGGCGAACGAATGCCGGCGCCACCAGCGCGGCGACCGCGAGATTGGCCAACGGTACGAGAATCATGCGGCTAAGGGCGTCTTCACGAAGCAGGGTGACCTGACCGAAGACCGTGCCGATGAGTATCAGGAGGACGACCCCGATCAAGGTCAGCACTCCGGCCCAGATCGCGATCGTCACCCGACCCAACTCGGCTCTCTCCTTGGTGCGCACTGCAATGAAGGCGACCGTTGTGTACACGACCGCCCGGAGCCCGATCAGAGATGCGCCAAGCAAGTCCATGATCAACCCGGAGAGGAACGCCACGCCGAGCACCGCCTCCGTGCGAATCCGGGTCAGGGCGAGCAGTATCCCGATCAGCATGACGAGGTCGGGAGTCACGATGCGCAACCGCCCGAACAATGTCGTTTGGATCACTACCGCCACAACGACGATCAGGCCGATCACCAACACGGTGCGGCCCCTCATCAGCCATCTTCCTCGAGGACCGTGGAGGTCGTTGTGGTCTCTCCGCCGATCGTCGTGGTCGTGGCCTCCTCCTCGGGGACAGGGTCGTCGCTCACGGCGGTGATCGGGTCCGGGGGCCAGGCAAGGACGATCACGAAGCGAAGGGACTCGGCGTCCACGAAGGGTCGGACCGTGGTCGTGAGAGAGGTCGACTCCGGGGATGCGTCCTCGATCACCTCGCCCACCGGCAGACCTGCCGGGTATGCGGTGCTGGCGGCGGAGGTGAGCACCCGATCCCCGGCGAGCACCGGCTCCCGAGCATCGAAGACGTCCAGATCCATCTCGAGGCCCAGCTCCGACGAGAAGGCTCTCGACACGAGTGTGCCGGTCTGGGAACCGATGAGGACTGTGAGCCCTTCGCGTGTGGCAGTGATCGGTAGCACCGTGGCGCTCCCGGCACTGGCACTCTTCACGGTCCCGACCACATATCCGTTTGTGTCGATGACGGGCTGGCCGACCAGCACACCGTCATTCGTTCCTTTGTCGATGATCAGAGCAGCATCGACCGAACCGATCACATTGGCGACGGTCCGGCCCACGGTCTGATCGTCGGTGCCGAGGTCGTATATCTGCTCGAGCAGCTCGAGCTTGGCCAGTTGGTCCTGGACTGCGACGAGACTGGCCTGCGCCTCGGCGAGCTCCGCGCTCAGGGCGGCATTCTGCTCGCGCAATGAGGCGACATTGGAGAGGCTGTCGAGGGCGTTGGCCACCGGGGTCACCACGTATGCGGCCATCCGTTGCAGCGGCGAGACGATCGCCTGCGTGCCACTGCGCAGCACCCCGACCACTCCCCCGCCTTCGAGGCGAACGTCGAAGGTCATCAGCAGCACGCCGATCACAAGGAGGGTGATGAAGGTGGGGAGGGCTCGGTCGGATCGCTTCGTCGTCAGCATGGCTCAAGACGGGTCGGGGACCTCAAGGCCGGGACGACGACACGAGCACGTTCTGCAGCGTGTCGAACTCCTCCAGGCACTTCCCCGAGCCGAGCACCACCGAATGCAGCGGCTTCGCCGCCGTGACGATGGGCATCCCCGTCTCGTGAGCCAGACGATGGTCCAGTCCTACCAGGAGCGCTCCTCCTCCGGTGAGCACGATCCCCCGTTCAACGATGTCCGCCGCCAGCTCCGGCGGCGTCTTGTCCAGGGTGTACTTGACCGCATCGACGATCGCCTGAGTCGGCTCCTCGATCGCCTCACGTATCTCAGGGCTGGAAAGGAGGATGGTCTTGGGCAGACCGGAGACGAGATCCCGCCCGCGGACCTCAGCGGACGGCTCGTCGGCGTAGGGCCAGGCGGAGCCGACAGCGAGTTTCAGCTGCTCGGAGGTTCTCTCGCCGATGAGCACGTTGTATTCCTTCTTGACCCAGTCGATGATCGCGGTGTCGAGCTCGTCGCCACCGACCCGGATGGAACGGGAGACCACGATTCCTCCGAGAGAGATGACGGCGACCTCCGTGGTCCCACCACCGATGTCCACCACCATCGAGCCGGCCGGCTCGCCGATGGGCAGACCCGAGCCAATGGCGGCCGCCATGGGCTCCTCGATTGTGTAGGCCCGACGTGCCCCGGCGTGATAGGCAGCCTCTTCCACGGCGCGTCGCTCCACCGGGGTGATGCCCGAAGGCACACAAACAACGATGCGGGGTCGGGCCCACTTCCTGCGATGGACCTTCTGGATGAAATAGCGGAGCATCTTCTCGGTGACGTCGAAGTCGGCGATGACCCCGTCACGAAGTGGCCTGATCGCCGTGATGTGGGCCGGGGTGCGCCCGATCATCCGCTTGGCCTCCATGCCCACCGCGAGTGCCCGACCGTTTTGGGAGTTGATGGCGACCACCGATGGCTCATTGAGGACGATGCCACCTCCCCGCACGTAGACGAGGGTGTTGGCGGTACCGAGGTCGATAGCCATGTCCTGGCCCGCAAAGGAAAGAAGGGTTTCAGCCATAGCTGATGATGTCTCCCGCGCTGACCCCGGGAGTGTAGGTGAGCACCCGATCTTGTGCCAGAGACACCCTCATGCGAGAAGCGACCGGGACCTGCCTCATCCGAAAAAGACTTCCAACTCCCGCTTGGCGCTCTCCGGCCCGTCTGAGCCGTGGACGAGGTTGTGTGTGACGACGAGACCGAGGTCGCCCCGGATCGTCCCCGGCGACGCCTGTTTCGGGTCCGTTGCCCCCATGAGGCCACGACACACCGAGATCGCAGACTCTCCCGACCACTCCATCGCTACGACGGGCCCGGATGTGATGAAGTCGAGCAGTTCGGGGAAGAAGGGCTTCTCCACATGCTCCTCGTAGTGACGTCTGGCCAACAGCTCGTCGATGGTCAGCTTCCTGATCCGCTCGAGGGTCAAGCCTTTGCGCTCGAACCGACTGATCAGCTCACCGACCAGGCCCCGGGCCACCCCGTCGGGCTTCACCATGATGAATGTGTGTTCGATTGCCATCACGGAGGAGAGTAGTGGCCCCCAGAATCCCGGAATCAGGCGGTCAGAAGGGCGCGCACCTCACCGACCAGATAGAGCGATCCCGCCACCAGCACCGCGCCATCCAAGCCCGCAGCCGACCGTGCCTCGTTCAGCGCAACCCGGACGTCGGGAACTATGGCCACAGGCACGTCCACGAGACTCCTGACCATTTCGCCGAGCTCATCGGGCGAGACCGCTCGTTCGGACTCGGGGGCAGTGACGACGATCCCGTCACAGAGTGGCGCGAGCTTCCCCACCATTGCCTCGATGTTCTTGTCCCCCATCACCCCCAGGAGTAACTGCCATCTCGTGGTCGGGAACTCCTCCTCCAGTGCCTCGACCAGCACCTCGACCCCATCGGCATTGTGGGCTCCATCGACCAACACGAACGGATTGACCGCCAACGGCTCCATCCTCCCGGGCATGGTCGATGCAGCAGCCGCTTCACGCACCGATCCGACATCGAGCCTGCTTCCCAGCAGCGCCTCTGTGGCGGCAATCGCATTGGCCAGGTTGGCCAGCTGATAACGGCCATGGAGTGGAAGGAAGATGTCTTCATAGGTTTCTTCGGCACCGCTGATCGTCGTCAGCCATCCACCCACGGCACGCTCGGCATCGAGGACCGAGAAATCCTTTCCATAGTGCCGGTGATGGATCCCGAGCTCCCGCGCTCGAGTCTCTGCCACCTCGAGAGCAGCATCAGGCAACGGACCGGTGACGAGAATCGAATTGGTGCCGGCAATTGCCACCTTCTCACCGGCGATCGAAGCCACATCCTCTCCCAGGTACTCGGTGTGCTCGATACCGATGCTGGTTAGCACACAGACCTCGGCATCGACGACATTGGTGGCGTCGAGACGCCCGCCGAGGCCCACCTCGAGAACCGCCGCGTTGACCGCCTGATCGGCGAAGAAGGCGAAGGCCGCGGCCGTCGTCAGCTCGAAGTAGGTGTTGGGCTCGTGGCCTTCCTCCTCCCGAAGGCGGGCGAAGACAGCCACATCGGACACGGCGAGGGCGAACTCGGCTTCAGCGGCCTGGCGCCCGTTGACCGAGAGTCGCTCTTCGACCCGCTGCAGATGCGGCGAGATGTATGTGCCCGTGGTGAGCCCGTGGGCCACCAGAATGAGGGTGCACAAACGGGAAGTGGACGTCTTGCCGTTGGTACCGGCGACGTGGATGATCGGATAGCCCTCATGGGGCCGGCCCATGTAGTCGAGGAGGCTCTCGATGCGCTCGAGCCCCGGCTTCACGCCCAGGGCGATGTGACGATTCAGATATTCGAGGGCATCGTTGTAGTCCATGAGAAGGGCCCCGGGAGGTTAACCCGGGGCCCACTCACCTCTCACCAAGGCAGACGTGAAGTCAGCCTTCCTCCCGCCGTCTCGCAGTCCTGATCAGTACCCATCCCGTTCCCAGCAGGACGGTCGCCGCCCCGAGGAGCGCCTCGGTGCTCAGACCGGTGAATGGCAACACCACGAGCTCCTCGACCTCGTCAGGCACGATCTCCTCACCCTCGACCTCATCCGGGCAGGCAGCCACTGTGAAGCTGCCCGAGCCGTCACCTGCCACGGTGTAGCCCTCCACCGCTGCGGTGACCCAGTTGTAGGCGCCGGCCACGAGCGACTGAGACCCTCCCGGCCCGGTGAAGGTGGCAACAACCTGGGCGCCACTGTTGAGGATCGACACCGTTGCCGCAGCCGCGGGATCGATCTCTACGGTCACCGACCCGAAGGCGGTTGAGGCGCCTTCGATGCAGTTGCCGTGGGTGACGATCACGGTGCTTACACAAGGATCGATGGTGAATTCACCCGACGTCGACTGTCCTTCCGGGAACTCGAATCCTTCGCCGGGGATCGCCTGCCAGGTGTAGGTCCCCGGTGCGAGCTGGCTCGAGCCACCGGTGCCGACGAACTGTGCCGCCAACTCGAGCTCCCCGTCGTAGACGTTCACGGTGGCCCCGGACTCGACATCGATGAACACGGTCACCGAGCCATGCGGCCCGTCGAGAACTTCGCACTGACCGTGGGCGACGACGACTGCGGCGTCGCATGGTTCGATGGTGAAGTCGCCAGTGGCGTCACCGGTCAGCTCGAACCCGGCTCCGGCGGTCGCCATCCAGCTGTAATCCCCTGGTGCCAGCTCCTGGGAGCCGCCCGAGCCGGAGAAGTTGTACGGACCGCCCGGGCCG
>Ga0105100_10001580_pt1 | contig 13306 bp, 10 predicted proteins | sample PPLLak12cMay2015_2_FD_87033 | JGI IMG/M metagenome (GOLD analysis project Ga0105100, IMG submission 87033) | Freshwater sediment microbial communities from Prairie Pothole Lake near Jamestown, North Dakota, USA - PPLs Lake P8 Core (1) Depth... | ecosystem: Environmental > Aquatic > Freshwater >... | reverse complement strand
CTATCTCCTCAAATCTCTGTCATTTGCGCGCCTCTTTGCCTCGCCTGCCGTACTCTATCAAATTCTCCGTGTCCCCCTCCACCTTCGGGTCCAGGTTGTTTTTCAGCATGCGATAAGGGGCTTCGATCAACCAGTTTTTGCAGTGTAGTGTTGTGCCGCGCGGCGCCTGAATGTGGTGTGCCATGAAATCCTCCTCGATGTCCGTTTGCATTAATTATACAAGACAATGCCCTTTCCACTGCCACTGCATGGCTGCCGGGGAAAATCAACATGGATGCACAGGATTTACAGTATATCCAGGAAAAACCGGTTTTTTAACCTGAACATCCTGCCTATCCATGTAAATTCACCATCATCCGCTCCTGCATCAAAAAACAGCCGGCGACGAGAAACCCTCGCCACCGGCTGTCCTATGCATCCGTCCACACAGGCGCCTCAGCGCCCGGCAGAGTTGCTTAGGGCTTCGTCACCGTCACACTGGTCACAGTCGGGGCATACGTATACCCCGCCAAAGCCACATTGTTCACCGTATACGTAACAGACCCAACAGTCTTGGTGGAAGCGGTGACCGTGACCGAACACTGCCCCGTCGAGCCGGTCGTGCAGCTCGCCGCAGCCCCACTGCTCCACGTTCCGCTGACCACCGCCCCGCTCACAGCAGGACTGACCGTAGCTGTCACCGTCGCCCGCCAGAAATTCTTGTTGATGGTTGTACTGACACCCACCAAAGAGACCACCGTGACCGTACCGCCGGTGCCGCCCGCTTCAACCGTGACCGTCACCGTGTCGCTGCCAGATAAACCGCCTGCATCGGTCACCAAAGCGGTCACCACGTGCGTGCCTGCGCTCAATACTGCGCTGACGGTCGCACCTGTACCGATTGCGCCATCGATATTGGAGCTCCAGGCCAGGCTGCTGCTCAGGTCGCCGTCTTCAACATCACTTGCCGTGCCGCTGAAGTTGACCGTGGCGCCTGAATCATAGCTCGCCCCATCCGCCGGGCTGCCGATGTTCACGCCGGGCGGGGTGTTGCTCGTCCCGCTGGTTGGAACCAGAACCGGAACGAAGCCAGTCACATCCAGCAGGGGCTCTTTGATGCCATCGCCCGAGTCGTCGGTCCAGTTGTAATTACCCGTGCTTTTGATCTGGTTGTACAGGTTGTAAACATCCGCGGCGCCGCCCGGATTATTGGCGCTCGCCAGCAGAGCCAGCGCCCCCGCCACGTGCGGGCTGGCCATCGACGTGCCGCTGATCGTGCCATAGCTGCCCTTCTCGAGCGGGTAGGTGGAGAGAATGCACACGCCCGGCGCAGCCACATCCACTTCCGGACCCCAGTTACTGAAGCTCGCCAACGTGTCATCCACGTCCGTGGTGCAGGTCGGCGCAGCCCCGCCGCCCGGCAGGCCGTTGAAATCGGCCAGCGCGCTCACCGAGAGCACGTTATCGAAGCCGCCCGGGCTGTAATTATTGGCGTCGTCGTCCTCGTTACCGGCGGCCACCGCAAAGGCCACCCCTGCATTCACCGCCCCCTGAATGGCGTCGTATTCCGCCTGGCTGAATCCCGCCCCACCCAGGCTCATATTGGCTACTTCGATGGTGCCTGCATTGGCAGCCACCCAATCGATCCCGCCGATGATCCACGAGCTGTAGCCACTGCCGCGCTGGTTGAGCACCTTCACCGCCCACAAGCGCGCACCGGGCGCCACACCTACCACGCCATCGTTGTTGTCCAGCGCGCCGATCGTCCCGGCCACATGCGTGCCGTGGTAATGATCGTCATCGCCGCCTGTATAGCATTCGGTGAAGACCCGGTCTACAGTGCAGTTCACCCCGCCCATCACGTTCAGCTCGGGGTGCTGGAAATCGATACCCGTGTCGATCACCGCCACGTCCACATCCACGCGGTAATCGTCCGTGGCGTCGATATCAATGTTGGTGTTGGAATCGGCAAAGATGCGCTGGATGCCTGTGGGCATGCTCTGCGCGTCCACCGTGCGCACGTAATCTTCGACCACATACGCCACGCGCGGGTCCTTCTGCAGGGCTGCCAGGCGCCCGTCCGGCACCTGCGCCGAAAAGCCCTTCAGGGCATGCTGGTAAACAAATCCGGGCTGCAAGCCATACGCCTGCGCCATGGCAGGCACGGAAGCCGGCACGTCCACGCTGTCTTTAAAGACAATAATATAGGGTTTGGCGCTGGAGGCTGCCTGGGTAGGCGCCGCAGTAAATGTGATGGCGGCGATCACGGCTAAAATCAGGATGGTTGATAAATGGAACTTGAGTTTCACGGTGCTCTCCTTAGTTGGCGAAATGGTTAAGCATGCATAAACCCCGGCTATGTACGACCCACAACGAATGTATCGTCTAAATTGTTGCTCCTTTCGGATAGCGATGTTTACAAACCCGTTTCCCCATTAAGTTTCCCCCCGGACACTGGTGCTGGCGCGCTCACCCTGGTACACGCCAGGCGCGGATATTCACTTATAGATGACATTCGAGCGGTTAAATTCGCCAATTATCTCATCCGATAGCCAATCCTGTCAATGTGTGAAATCTTGCATTATTGTTAGGTTCTGGTTAACCATATATCAAACCCCCTCCCGCGTAGGGGCGCAAGGCTTGCGCCCCTACGCCAGACAACTACATCCCCACCCACCGTGGACAAGCTAAAGATGATCCTACTTCATGCTACGGTCAGACGTCTGCACTCTTTTCCCCCCATCTGTGAGAATCTGTAAAGATCGGTGGTCAATATCCCCATCCCGCGTAGGGGCGCAAGGCTTGCGCCCCCACCTGCCAATTTCCCAAATACTCTCTGCCTCAGTGCACCACCCCCGGCAGGAACAGGTAACGCACCTGCCGCAGGTGCCAGTCTGGATCCTTGGCCGCCAGCAGCTCGTGCAGCGGGTTCCCCGCCACCGGGTAGCCCTCCGGCACATTCAGCGAGTTGGCGTCCAGGTTGAAAGCATCCTCTCCATTAAAGCTCCCCGGATCGCCCAGGTTCACCAGGTTGACAAAACTCTCCGGCACATCCCCTTCCAACCGGTTTTCCTCCAGCCGCAGGACTCCCAGCCCCGCCAGCTCGCCTAGCTCTGTGGGGATCTCCCCCACCAGCAGGTTTATCCCCAGCGTCAGCGCCCCCAGGTTGCTCAGCTCGCCTAATTCTGGCGGGATCTCCCCACTCAACTGGTTATCATGTAGGTACAGGCTTCGCAGGCTCGCCATCCCGCTCAGCTCCACCGGGATCTCCCCGCTGAGCTGGTTATCGAATAACCCCAGCATCTGCAAGTTATCCAGGTTCGCCAGCGCCGCCGGGATCGCCCCGCTTAATTGGTTGGCCCCTAGCTGCAGCCTCTCAAGGCTGCCCAGGTTCGCCAGCTCCAGCGGGATCTCTCCACTCAACTGGTTCCAGCCCAGATTGAGCTGGCTCAGACCGCTCAGCTGCCCCAGCTCGGGTGGAATCGCCCCCGTCAGCCGGTTGTCGAACAGCCGCAGCCATTCCAGGTTGGCCAGATCGCCCAGTTCCGGCGGGATCGACCCGCTGAGCTGGTTGGCGTACAGGTCCAGGTAGTGCAGCTCGCCCAAAATGCCCAGCGCCGCCGGTATGCTCCCTGTGAGCTGGTTATCACCCAGGCTCAGATTGGTCAGCTGGTCCAGCCCCGCCAATTGCGGGGGGATGCTCCCGGTCAACTGGTTATCCGACAGGCTCAACATGAGCAGGTTGTCCAGGTTTCCCAGCTCCACCGGGATCGACCCGCTGAGCTGGTTGGTGTACAGATCCAGGTTGTACAGACTCGCCATCCCGCCTAGCTCCGCCGGAATGCTCCCCGTGAGCTGGTTATCACCCAGTTGCAGATTGGTCAGCTGGTCCAGCCCCGCCAATTGCGGGGGGATGCTCCCCGTAAGCTGGTTGTAGCCCAGGATCAGATCGGTCAGCAAGTCCAGGTTCCCCAGCTCGGGCGGGATCGCCCCCGTCAGCTGGTTCTCCTGCAGGTACAGCTCCTGCAGGTTGGTCAGGTCTCCCAATTCCGGCGGGATCGACCCGCTGAGCTGGTTGTTATTCAGCTGGAAGCGCACTGCCACCGTCAGGTTTCCCAATTCCGACGGGATCACCCCGGTCAGTTGGTTGTTGTACAGGTCGAAATTATGGGTGTTGATCAGTCCGCCCAGCTCGGGTGGGATCGGCCCGCTCAACAAATTGTCGTACAGCTCAAAAAACAGCACACCGGTCAGGTTCCCCAACGCCGGTGGGATGTTCCCGCTTAGCTGATTGTTATTCACCGCAAAATCCCACAGCCCGCTCAGGTTGCCCAGCCCGGCGGGGATATTCCCCTCCAGCAGGTTGTGCGAGATGTCGATCTGCCCCAGGTTGCTCAGGTCCGCCAGCTCGGTTGGAATCCAACCGCTGAGCTGATTGTAATTGAGCTGCAAAACTCCCAGGAGGCCCAGATTCCCGATCTGCGGCGGGATCGCACCGCTGAGCTGGTTGTAGCCCAGGATCAGCTCGGTCAGCAGGCTCAGGCTTCCCAGTTGGGACGGGATCGCCCCCGATAGCTGGTTGTGCGCAAGATTGAGGGTTTTCAGGTTTGCCAGCCCGCCCAGCTCTACTGGGATCGAACCGCTCAACCCGTTCTCTTGCAGGTGCAGATCCTCCAGGCTGCTCAGATTCCCAATCTCCGACGGGACATTGCCTGTAAGCTGGTTGTTTGATAGATCGAGCAGGGTCAGGTTACTCAATTGCCCCAGCTCAGCCGGGATCTCCCCTGTGAATAGATTGCGCGCCATGCGGATGTTCGTCATAGCGGTCACTGCCCCCAGCCAGGCCGGAACCTCCCCGCTGAGCAAGTTATCATCCAGGTTCAGTTCCGCCAGGTTGGTCAGCCCGGCCCATTCCGGCGGGATGCCTCCCTCGAAGCGGTTCTGCCCAATCCCCAGCGCTTCCAGGTTGCTCAGGGTGTTCAGCTCGGACGGCAGGCTCCCGCTGAGCTGGTTGTTGTACAGGTACAGGTGCAGCAAGCTGTTGATCTGCCCTAATTCGGGTGGAATGCTGCCGGTAAGCTGGTTCTCCGAGAGCGCCAGGTTCCACAGGTAATCTAGCTCGCCAAGCTCCGGCGGGATCGTCCCCACCAGGTTATTGGTTTCCAGCCACAGCCCACCCACATGCGCGCCGTTGAGATCCACCCCGTACCAATCATCGACAGCGGTTGATTCCAGCCAGTTGGTATGGTTTGTCCAACCATCGCCTTGGGTATCGTTATACAGCATTACCAGCACCTGGCACTCGCTGGCCGGGACGTCGGTAACCGTGCTGCATTCAAAGGTCGTCTGCGCGACCGCCGGCGCGGCTGGGCGCGCCCATACGTCACCCAGCAAAAGCGCCGCCAGGAGCATGCCTACGAAGATTCGTTTCATCGAAGACCTCTATTTGGATAACCCGGCTGGTTCTTCCCCCCAAAGAGAACCAGGAAACGGATGCTTGCCAATCGGAAAATCAGGTGTTGGAACAGCTGCCGGGCCAGCGCTGGCTCCGCTCTTGAGAGCCGCCCGGCAGCCTTGGTTGCATTGCTTATCCTTTCAATAGCACCACCACGTCCAGGTCGTGCGGTTTTTGACCTTGATCTCCCCGCTCATCGCACCGCAACTCCCCGAACCTGTGTAATCGAACAGCCCTTTCCACACGGTGATCTTGGTTTTGCCTGCCGGCAGCGTGAAACGATAGGTGGTCGGTCCGCTCAGATTCAGGTACAGCGTCCCGCCGGTCAGGTTATTGACGTTGATCACGGCTGTCGGGCAGGTGGCGGTGTTTAACTTCAGCGTCCCGCTCACGTTGACCTTCTTGACCTTGGTCTTTCCACAGGCCGGGTACTCCAGGCTGTACTTACCCTTCTCCACGCTGAATTCCGTCTTCCCCGGAGCGACATTGTAGAAGGTATAGTTTTTTTCGATGGTCAGCCCGGTCAGCACCAGCTTGTCAATTTTCACCCCCGTCTTGTTGTTGAACACCAGCCGGACGGTCGCAGCCAGCGGCGCCAGCGTCTGGCTGAACTGCCCCTCTGGCTGTACTGCGGCGCTGACCTGGGCAGTGGGCAGCCCCCAGGCCAGTGCCAGTGACGCGATCAGGATCGAGAATAAGATCGTACGCAAAACTTTCACAATCCCCTCCAGTTCTTCATGAACCTTTTATGTTTTTGGCAGCCAGTGCGCTGTTCGGGCTGCTCGCTTCCTTTGATAACAATATAGCAAAAAAAGCCTGGCGACGCAATGAGTATTTACAAATGTGCAATTTTTTTGCAACTCAATCGCTCTACAAATTTGCAAACCTCACCCCCCTCTCGCGTAGGGGCGCAAGGCTTGCGCCCCCACCCGCCCGGCAACCCCATCCCCACACCGTAGGCTGGCCTTAAAGCCAGCGCACTTCTGGCTAATCCGACCACCTCCCACCCGGCAACGACATCCTCAACTACCGTGGACAAGCTAAAGCTTATCCTACTTCGCGCTGCGATTCAGCGCGCAACCAGACCGATTCTGCGCGATAATGGAAAGGATGCCAGCCCTCTGGCTCGCGCAACCCATCCCTACCGCGCCTTCTTCCCAAGGAAAAAATCAATGAACACCAGGCTCATTACCCGTTACGCCATCCGAGAGACCATGGGGGTCATCATCGTGGCTGTGGCCTTATTCTGGTCCGCTGGTCGCCTGGACTGGACCCCCGCCTGGGTGGTCGTGTTCATCACCGCCGCCTGGACGATTGCCACCGCCTCCGTCATCCTGCGCATCAACCCCGCCCTGTTGGCCGAGCGCTTGGGCCCGCGCAAAGGCGCCAAATCCTGGGACACAGCCATTATGTCCCTGCTGGGGCTGCTCCAGCTGGCGCGCTACATCCTCGCCGGGCTGGGCCAGCGCTATGACTGGAACTCCGGCTTCCCGGATATCGCTCAGATCATCGCCATCCTGGTGACCATCGCCGGCTACGCCCTGTTCGTGTGGGCCATCGCCTCCAACGCCTACTTCTCGCAGATCGTGCGCCTGCAGGGCGAGCGCGGGCATGCTGTCGCCAGCGGTGGGCCTTACCAGTTTGTGCGCCACCCCGCCTATATCGGCTCGATCCTGGTTGAGCTGGCGCTGCCCATCCTGCTCTCTTCCTGGTGGGCCATGCTCCCCAGCGCCATCAATGTCGTGCTGCTCATCTTGCGCACTTCCCTGGAAGACCGCGCCTTGCAAGCCGAGCTGCCCGGCTATGCCGAGTATGCCAGCCAGACGCGCTTCCGCCTGCTGCCCGGAGTCTGGTGATGGATAATCCCGTGCTCACCGCTGACTCGGACCAGTCTGTGCGCCTCCCCAGGGGGGTCCTGCTGGCGGTCTTCTTCCTGCTTGAAGCCCTGGTCTTTGCTATCCTGCCCCTCTCCGAGCGCTACCCAATCCGCCCGATGTTGTCCGGTCTCGCTGTCCTCACCGGGCTGCTTTTGATAGCTGCCTTGCTCTTGCGTCGCAGCCCGCGAGGCAAAGCTTACTGGATGGTGGCTTATGTGCTTTTCGTCGCCGGCGCGGCTATCCTGGTGAGCGTGCATTTTAGCGGCAGCTTGCAGCAGCTCTTGCACCTCTCCCCCACCAACCCCCAGGGCATTGCGGCCGCCAAGCTCATCGAGAGCGTGCTGCGCGTAGGCGTGATCCTGCTGCTGGTGGCCCTGGCCGGCGTGCCGTGGAGCTCCCTGTACCTCCACAAAGGCCGCCTGTGGCTGGCGTTGGGCTTGGGCAGCCTGGGTTTTCTGGCGCTTGCCGGGGTGGCTTTTCTGCCCCTGCTGGTCCAGCCTGGCATCACCCGCCAACTCCTCCCGCTTACGCCCTGGATTCTAATATTTATCTTCTCTAATGCCTTCATGGAAGAGCTGCTGTACCGCGGCCTGTTTCTCAAGCCCTTCGCCGCCTTCCTTGGCCCCGGCCTGGCCAACTTGCTGATCGCCATGGTATTCACCCTGATCCACATCCAGGTGAACTATGTGGCCGATATCGCCCTGTTCCTGGTGGGATTATTCCCCCTGGCGCTGCTGTGGGGCTACCTGATCCAAAAAACCAATACCCTGTGGGGCGCGGTGCTTTTCCATGCCGGCGCGGATTGCCTGATCATCCTGCCGATTTTCGCCGGCCGCTTGTAAGCCTGGGAGTGATCCATTACAGGGAAATTCATCCAGATGTTGTGTGAGTCCTGAACCAGCCTGTCTGGCGCCGTGAAAGAATCCATCCCTATCCGCCAACTGGCGCAGAATTTTGATATACTTAAAACGCTCATTCTGCTGGTCTTCTCCCGCATGCCTCCCCAGGCGCGCAAGCCGCTGGAGCGCGGCGGCGAAACTCATCGCCAGCAAATCAACTGCAACCGGCGCTTGTGACCACCTGATTCTAGCGAACTCTGATCGATGACCCGCTGCTTTCCTCCTAAATACCTGCTTTTACTCCTGGCATTGCTGCTCGCCTGGCTGCCTGCGCCGCTGCGCACCCACGCCCAAACCGAAACCCCCATGGATCTGGTGAACGAGGTCAATGCCCTGCGCTCCTCGCTCGGCCTGGCGCCCTACCAGGTCGATGCGGGGCTGATGCTGGTCGCCCAGGCGCACTCGGAATATCAGGCCAGCATCCAGACCAGCACCCACCTGCACTCGAATGGCTCTGCCCCGCCCGATCTGGGCCTGGTGGAGAACGTGGCCGGCGGCGACAATGGCTACGTAACCATCGCCGTCGTGGTCCATGAGATCTGGTCCGACGAAGGGCATCGCAAAACCCTGACTGGCTATCCTTCCGGCTGGGTGGGGGCGGGCATCGCCTTAGATGCCAATAACACCCTCTATTACACCTTCGAGCTGCTCCCCGGCGATACCGCCGCCGAGCTTCCCGCCACCTCTACCGGGGTCGCCATCAGCCAGTCCGGTAGCGCCGGCACCTTTGTCCCCTACCTCACCAGCACCCCCGCCGCAGATGGCTCGATCAGCCACACCGTGCAATCGGGCGAAGCCCTGTGGAGCATCGCCATCTCCTACGGCGTCACCGTGGACCACATCCGCAGCCTGAACGCCATCCCCGCCGATTCCACCACCATCCAGATCGGGCAAATTTTGGTCATCCAGCCCGCCGGTTTTGTCGCCACCACTCCTACCAGCGCAGCTACGCTCAGCGCCACCCCCGCTGCCCCAGGCCCAACGCCCACCCTGTCGCTCAGCGAGCCAGCCTCTGCGCTAACTGCTGGGACCCCTATTGGGGAGTCTGCGGCCCCGCCTGAAGCCACCGCCCAACCAACCCCGGACCAGACCGCCACGCCCACCAGCCCTCCCCCTCTGCGACCCTGGGAAAACCCATATTTCATCCCGGTAGGCGCCATCGCCCTGGGGATATCTGGCTTGATCATCATCCTGCTCAGCTACCGCAAGCGTTAGGAAGGTCTTCCATGCGTATTCTGGTGATCTACGATTCGGTATTCGGCAATACCGAAAAGATCGCCCAGGCCATTGCCCAGGCAATTGGCCAGGCGATTGCCGGTGGGCTAGGCGCGCCGGCGGAGGCCGAGCTCCTGCACGTCGCCAAAGTCCAGTCCTGCCGGATGGAAGACAGTGATCTGCTGGTGGTGGGCTCGCCCACGCGCGGCTTTCGCCCCACCGAGGATCTCGCCAACCTGTTGGAGCGCCTGGCCCCCAACGCCCTGCAGGGCCGGCGCGTGGCAGCCTTCGACACGCGCTTCAAAGCCGACGAGCAGAAATCAATTGTTACGCGTTTTGTCGTCAAGACCGGTGGATACGCCGCCAAACGCATCGCCGACCGCCTAAAGAAAGCCGGCGCGGTCCTGATCGTCCCCCCGGAAGGCTTCTACGTCGCTGATATCGAAGGCCCGCTGAATGATGGCGAGCTGGAGCGCGCCGCCGCCTGGGCCAAAAGCCTTTTAAAGTAGGATAAGCTTAAAGCCAGTGCACTGCTGGCTAGCTTGTCCCTCTCCTGGCTAGCTTGACTCACCTGGACAATTTGAAACTTATCCTATGATTCATTCGTAGATCAAGCAGAATGACAGCCATCTTTTGGTCCGTCTGAGAGAAAGCACTGAGCGCAAGCACAGCAGAGAATTGTTAATGTCTTTTTTATAGCAAACATAACCGACTAATCAGGGTTAAAATACCAGGATATCCATACGAAAGGAGTTTTACCATGGCAGATTTAATCGATTACAAGATTATTGGCGATGACCTGCAGCTTGTCGAGATCGAGCTGGATCCAGGCGAAGGCGTGCGTGCCGAGGTCGGCACGATGACCTACATGGAAGATGGCATCGAGATGCAGACCGGCGCCGATGGCGGCATCTTCTCCGGCTTCAAGCGCATATTCACCGGCGAAAGCTTCTTCATCTCGACCTTCCTGAACAGCGGGCAAACAAAGCGCAATGTTGCCTTTGCAGCCCCCTACCCCGGAAAAATTGTCGCCTTCGACTTGGATGCTTTTGGGGGCGAGGTGCTGTGCCAGAAGGATTCATTCCTGTGCGCGGCGCGCGGCACCGAGATCGAGGTCGCCTTCACCAAGCGCCTGGGCGCCGGGTTTTTCGGCGGAGAGGGCTTCATCCTGCAAAGATTGAAGGGCGATGGCATGGTCTTCGTGCACGCCGGCGGCACCGTGATCGAGAAGGACCTGGCTGCCGGCGAGCACCTGCGCGTCGATACTGGCTGCCTGGTCGCCTTCGCCACTTCCGTTGATTACGATATCCAGTTCGTAGGCGGCTTCAAAAATGCCCTGTTTGGTGGCGAAGGGCTGTTCTTCGCCCGCCTGACCGGCCCGGGCAAAGTCTACCTGCAGAGCCTGCCTTTCGCCCGTCTGGTGGACCGCATCAAGCGTGGCATCACCTTCACCCAGAGCGGCGGTGAAACGCGCGGCATTGCCGGTATCGGCGGCGACCTCTTGAAGGACATCCTCAGCGGCAATAAGTAAGCCATACGCTCTCGTACCGGCGCAGCGGAACACACCCGGCAGCTGCCCTGAAACAATCCGCTGCGCCCCTGCCGCTCTTCCGTAGGTTGGGCTTTCACCTACGAGCGGTAGGGGCGGACGGCGTCCGAACGCTTGATCACCCCACCGTTTGATTACCCCGCCACGGATAGGTGCGAGGCATGCCTCGCACCTATCCGTCCTCCTACCAGGCATGCTGAGCTGTAGGGCGGGCTGCAGCCCGCCTTCTGGCTCAAGGCCATGCGCCGCAGTCGCAGCGCAGCCTGCAACCGCTCTCCCACCCGCCATCTCCATGCCTAATCCGTGTAATCCGTTACCAATCCGTTGACAGCCTGTCCTCGCCTTCGAGCTGCAAAGAGCGCAGCTTGCGTAAGACCACCGCTGCGCCGCTCAGATCGCTCAACTTCCAATCAACAATCCTTCACCTCCTCGCCACTTTCGGGCAAATTCATCTCCCATTATCCAGCCTATTTCGATATAATTTATCAGTATTTTCCCGATTGTTCGACCAAACCAACCCAACCACCTCCAGCCGCCCCATGATAGAGCCCACCTCCCTGGCCTAGGATGGGTACCCCCACCCGCAGGAGCGACCGCGTGCACCAAAGCTTACACCCCCTGTTTTGCCAATGACATCAAAGCGCTCCATCGCGTCAAGAATCTGGAGCCAGCCACCCGCAAGCCATGCGCGCCGGGTGAATCTTATAATCCAGGCAGGTCATTGTAGCTGCTTGAGATAATTTTTTATTCTTGTTTTTACAACGGGTAATCCATCAGGTACAGGGAGAAATAATGACCCACTCACAAGTTGCGCACTTCAACCTTCGCTCATCAGGCATCCGTAAATGCTTTTTGATCCTGACCATACTCATCCTGTTAACCCTGCTGAGCAGGCTGCCTGTCTCTGCTGCCACCTTCACCGTCACCACAAACGGCGACAGCGGTCCTGGTTCGCTACGCCAGGCCATCCTGGACGCCAACGCCAATCCGGGTTTCGATACGATCGCCTTCGCCATCAGCGCAAGCGGTAGCCAGCATACCATTCAACCCGCCAGCGCCTTGCCCACCATCAGCGACCCCGTCCATATCGATGGCTGGAGCCAGGGAGGCCCTGGTTATGTTGGCCCACCCCTGATCGAGATCAACGGCGCGCTGGCTGGCAGCAATATCGGTGGTTTGACCATCACCGCCGGTGGCAGCACCGTGCGCGGCCTGGTTATCAATGGCTTTCTCGGTACATCTGCCAGCGGCATCCGCTTGCAAACCGGGGGCAGCAACTGGCTGTACGGCAACTACATTGGCACCAATTTCAACGGGGATACGCGCAGCGCCAACCAGCGCGGCCTCTGGATCGATGGCGGTTCCAGCAACAATCGCATCGGCACGGATGCCGATGGCGTCAATGATAGCGCTGAGCGCAACATCATCTCTGCCAATATCGAGCAAAACATCTGGATCTACCAGCCTGCCACCTCGGGCAATCAGATCATGGGGAACTATATCGGACTCAACGCCAGCGGCACGGCTGCGTTGGGCACGAACAACAGCACGGTACCAGCACGGGTATCCTGGTACAGGAATCCAGCTACACGATCATTGGCACGGATGGCGATGGTCAGGGCGATGCCCTGGAAGGCAACGTCATCAGCGGTAGCATCCTAAACATCAACCTGACCGGAACAACCAACCTCAACGAGAGCCACAACAACCGTATCTCCGGCAACCTGATTGGCACCAACGCCAGCGGCACGGCCAGCGTGGGTATTCAGACGGAAGGCGTACGCGTCTACGTTGCTTACGACAACCTCATCGGCACGGACGGCGACGGCATCTCCGACGAACTGGAAGGCAACTTGATCTCCGGCAATATCGATTTTGGGATTATGCTCCAGCAAACCGGCGCGCTGAACAATGTCGTCGCCGGGAACAAGATTGGCACGGATATCAGCGGTATGGCTTCCATCCCCAACGGAACTGGCAGCGCGCCGCGCGCCGGCATCCTGCTGGGCGGCTACGGCAACCGTATCGGCACCAACCACGACGGACTTTCCGATGACCTGGAACGCAATTTGATCTCGGGCAACTCCCAGGTTTCCATTTCTGCCATTTACTTCAACAACCTGCCCAACCCCGACGCACCCGCCACCATCATTGCCGGTAACTGGCTGGGTGTGGACGCCACCGGCGTGGCGGCATTGCCCAATAATTACGGCATCAGCGGGACGTCTGAAGTCCCGGTCATCATGCGCGATAACGTGATCTCTGGCCACACCATTGAAGGCATCAGCACCCATTCATCCAACATGCTCTTGACCGGCAACCACATCGGCGT
>Ga0105100_10001579_pt1 | contig 13309 bp, 6 predicted proteins | sample PPLLak12cMay2015_2_FD_87033 | JGI IMG/M metagenome (GOLD analysis project Ga0105100, IMG submission 87033) | Freshwater sediment microbial communities from Prairie Pothole Lake near Jamestown, North Dakota, USA - PPLs Lake P8 Core (1) Depth... | ecosystem: Environmental > Aquatic > Freshwater >... | reverse complement strand
TGCACCTTGCACGGCACCACGGGATCGGCTTCGCCGCGGCCGCGAGCCTCGATCCTGTTCAAGTCGATGCCGCGACTGGCCAGATATTGCCGGATGTGTTCGGCGCGTGACGTGGACAGGGTATGGTTATAGACATCAGAGCCGAGCCGGTCGGTATGGCCGGTGAGTTCGATGCGCTCCAACTGCTTCCAGGTTTTTAGTTCATTGGCCAACTGGTCAAGCTTCTGGCGCCCGCCCTGCACCAAATATTCGACGCCGGCGCGATCGAAGGCGAACAGGGTGTCGGTGGTGAGGGTGCGCTTTTCGACGACGATGCGTTCGACCGGCGTCGGCGTGTCCGTGACGGCCTGGGAGGCATGCTTCAGGGCGCAGGCATCGAGCGCGTGCTGCGCCTCATACGCCAGGTTTTCGGCAATGCGGGCGTAGGGCTCGGCGTGCATCCAGCCGGATTCCCATTTTTCGTGACCGGTCCACACCAGTTGCACTTCCAGCTCGGCGATCTTGCGTCCGGCGCAGGAAAAATCCGGGTGGCGTTTCAAGGTGTCGACCTTTTCCCACAGGTCGGGACGCACCTTTTCGCTGGCGTAGGGGAGCGGAGTGGCGGCGGCGTCATAGGCCGGGTTGCGTGCCAGACCATCAAGAATAGACGTGGCCTCGGTGGTGGCGTCCTGCACGATGCCGGTGCGATCCTTCTCGTGGTATTCATCCAGCGCCAGATCAAGCCAGGCGCGGGCCTTGGACACAGCGTAGTGATTCGCGCCGAGCGTGCCGAAGCCGAGCGTGTCCACCTGCCGCTGCAGTTGTTCGATGGTTGCCAGATCGGCGGGTGTGGTCGGGCGATTGTCCGCATGAGCAAGGGGCATGAGACAGGCGCAGAGCAGCGACATCACGGTCTTGTTCATGGTGTTTCCGATCCTGGCTTGGTGCGGGTTAACAGGCTGTTACCCCGGTCGTTGAGTTTGAGCGTGTCCTGATCGACCTTCATGCGGATTGCGACGTAGGGCCCTTGAGCGCGGTATTCGGCGCCGGAGAAATCCTCATCGTCAAAGCCGACGAAATTGTAGCCGACGGCCAGCCACATGTTTTCCATCAGGTTGTAGCCGACTGACGCGCCGAGGCCGTAATCCTTCACGCTGGAATCCCAGGTATGCAGCATCGAGGCGTGGGCGCCGATGTCCCAGTCGCGGCCGAGGTCGCGCCGGATCTCGGCGCCGATCAGGTCGGTGTAGCCGCTGTAGGAGTTGCCGTCGAGGGTGTCGAACACATATTTGGCGCCGTACTGCAGGGCGACCTGGGAGTGCCGGTTGGGCATCCAGTTGGCATTGAAGTTGTTGATCAGCTTGCGCGCATGGCTGCGATCGGTGGGGCCGCTGACGAGTTCGTCGATGTACTCGAGCCGGTCCAGCCAGACCCATTCGCTGTCCCACGGGCGATGGGCATAGGACAGACGGGCTTCGAACAGACGCGACTGGTCGGTTGCGGATTGCGTGTCGGTATAGCTGAACCCGGCTGCGAGCACGCGGCCGGCATCGAGGTTGCGCTGGAAACCAATAAGGAAGTTGATCCTGTCGTTGTCGTCGCCTTCACGCCATTCGAGACGGCTGTTGGCACCCCAGACCGAGTCGTTGTAGTTTGCGCCCAGACTGACGGCGAGGTAATCGCCCGTCATCGAGACCGAGGCGAGTGGCACATTCGGATTGAGTGGCTGTGCGCCGGTGTTGCGCAGGGTCTGGGCGCGGTCGATGGCGAAGTCGGTCTGCCAGAATTCGTTGATCTGCCAGCGTTGCACCAGCCCGAGGTTGGCGAAGATGCGGCCGCTGTCGAGCGAGGCCTGGCTGCCCAGCGAGGCGGCCATTTCGCCACCGGTCCAGGGTTGAACGCGCAGACCGACTCGGGTCGTGTTGGAGGTGAATTTCTCGCCGTGGGCGAACTCCTGTTCGGCAAACAGCTTGCTCTGTTCGGTGAGCAGGTAATCCACGCCGAGCAGGACGCGGTCAGGAAAGTCGACGCTTTCGGCGTTGCCGAACGCAATTTCGGTGGCGGCACGCAGGATCAGTTTCTGGTCGGGCATTTCGTAGGACATCCCTGCCACACCCTGCTTGCTTTGGTGAGTCACGCCCTGCGCGTCGACGTCGCGCACGAAACGGCCGCCGTAATAAGTCGTCAGTTTGTCAAAGCGCTGGTTGGCGACTGCCTCCACCAGGTCGCGCTGGGAGCTTGTCACCGCCAGGTTGTTGTCCTGACGGTAGGCCTGGCCCTGAATCTGCAGCGTATCGGAAAGCTTCAACTGGAATTCGGCACCATACTTGCGGGTGCCGATTTCGTTGTTCGACTGCTGGCCGAACCCGAAGCCGGCTTCCTGTTCGCGTATGTAAGCGAGGGCGTTCAGCTTCTCGCCCTGATGCAGCGCTTCGACCTTCCATGCCTTGCCGTCCAGCTTGAGGTTGGACAGCTCACGATTGCTGCGCGCGACTTCCGCCTTGATTTGGGTCTGATCGCTCAACTGATAGGTGAAGTCCACACCGCCGAGCTTGCCGCTGGCGCCGACATTGCCTTCGCTCACGAAGGTGGCGCCGATTTCGGTTTGGGCATTGGGCATGAAGGCGGCGCGTCCGCCGGCGGTCAGTTTCTTGTCGGCGTCGCTCACTGATTCATATTCGGCAATGATGTATACGGGGTTGAAGGCAGCATCACGCACCGGCACCGGCGACTTGAAGAACAGCGTGCCCTTGAGGTAGTCGATCTCGTAATCCAGATAGCGGGTCAGGGTCTGGCTGGACACGATCACCTGCGACTGGAAACGGTCGCGCGTCTCGATGCGGATCTTGTCGGAGTTCCCGATGAGGTTGCTGCGGGAGAGACGGTACAGGCCCGAGGTGCCGTTGCCGGGAATCTCGTCCTTGATGTAGGCCTGCGCGGTCTGGCTGGCAAAGGCGTTGTAGGCGAACTTGTCGCCGCGGTATTCGGATTTCAGGCCGGTCAGGGTGCGGCTGTAACGCGAGAACTCGGTGACGGTCAGGCCGGTGTCGTAATCGCCGAACATGGCGTAGAACTGGCGGCGTTCGATCTTCAGGTAGAGCTTGCTACCGCTGGCGGCGTCGAAGGCGGGCTGGGTGGCGTCGGCATACAGGGTGTAAAAGCGGTTCGGGTCGATCGCCTGTTTCAGATTGGCGAAAGAGCCGGCGTCGCCGCTCTTCTTCGCGGTGTCGTAGGCCATCGTCAGCAGGTAGTCGCCACGGATGCTGCCCTTGGCGTAGAAGGCAATGCGGTTGCCATCGAACAGGTTCTCATCGGCATCGGCGTCCTTCAGCGCCTGCATGTTGCCGGACAGTTTCTTGTGGCCTAGCGTGCCCTCGGCAAAACCGACCAGAATCCAGTCGCGCTGGCCGGCTTCCAGCCAGGTACGCAGTTCCTGGGGACCGCCTTCGTTGAAACTGAAATTGAGAATGGCCTCGCCAGACTGCGTGGTCGGCTCCAGTTCGATCAGGGCGATCCCGTCCTGGCCGACTTCATAGCGCGGCCGGTTGTTGATCTTGGCGGCCAGCGGGTCGCGCTGGATGGCTTCGATCTGGTTGGCCGAAGCGTAGGGGCTGTTGAGCTGGAATTCGCCGTTGACGCCGCGCCGCATCTTGTAACCGTCCTTGTCGTAAAAGCGCACTGCGATGACCGGGCGGGTCTTGCCGTCGGCGATCAGGCGCGAGTGGGCAGGCACCAGTTCGACCCGATGCGGGCTGACCGAAAAATGGATCAGGCGGCTCTGGCGCAGCACTTCGGCGCCGGATTCGTCAGTCACGACCAGTTCGAGCTGGTTGTTGCCGTCCTTGATGTGGATGCCGCGCCAGGTGGCCAGGGCGACCGTGTTGGTGGCGTTGGTCGCCGTGCCGTCGTACAGCAGGGGGCTGACTTCCTCGCCGTTCAGCTTCAGCACGGCGCGCTGCTTCGGCGCGAGTTTGACCGCCGCCTTGATCGCGGGCAGGGCGGGCAGGAAGTTTTCCTGCGGGTGCAGCCACTCGGTGCCGGGCGCAGCGCTCGCCAGCCAGTCGGCGTCATACGGCAGTTGCTCGACCAGGCGGGCGCGGTCGTCGGCGCCGACCGGCTGCGGCGTGGCATCGCTGTTGAGGGGAACCGTACGCTGGCCGCGATCCTGCGCGCCGGGCACATTCGGGGTTTCATGGTGGGGCTGCGGCTGCGGGATGAGGGCTGCATTCTCGACCTCGACCGCCTGGCCCTGCAGCACCATTTCAGCGCGCGGCAGGGAAATGCCCTGCTGCCCGGATGCGGCAAAGCGTGTCATCGCCACCAGCTTGAGGGCGTCCTGGTTTGCAGCACGCAGTTCGACGTCCAGCGTGCGCGACCAGGCGCCCTGCTGGGCGGGCAGCCGCAGCGTCAGGAAGCCGTCGCCGCCTTCCAGTGCATCGGTTGCCGCGCCGTCCAGACGGGCGCTGCCGGCAACCAGGCTGACGCCGGCCGGCAGCATGAGGGTGGTGGACGCCTGATTGATCGCGCCGTCGCCGCGCAGGATCAGTTTCAACTGCACCTGGTCGCCTGTGCGGCTGGCGGAAAGATGCTGGGTGAGATGCAGTTCCCGCGGTGCTTTCTTCTGCACATGGAAGTCGGCGCGCCACAGGCTGCCGCCGCGCACATTGACGAACTGCGAATAGCTGCGGCCGGCGAAGCGCGAGTTCTTCTCGCAGGCCACCACTTCGTAATCGGCAGGCAGCGAATCGAGGTCGAGCTGCACCACGTGGGTGCCGGGACGGATGTTGTCGGCATGCCAGCGCCCATCCTGGTCGGTGAGGATATAGGTGCCGTCCTCCAGCACGATGCGGGCGTTCTGCAGGCCATGCTCATCGTTGTCCACATGATCGTCGCAGGAGCCGATGATGACGCGGCCCATGAGAATGGCGCGCGAGCGCATCAGGTCCTCGCGCACCGTGACGGTGGCACGCGCCGTGTTCGAGGTGTGTGCGCCGGTGGCGTAGGCCAGGTTCTCGGCCTGGCCGGTTTTCGCGCCGGCGCTGACCACGGCGACATACTTCAGCGTGCTGGTGCCGCCGGCCGCGATGGTGCCCAAGCCAAATGTGAGGGTGCGGCCGTCGGCGGAAATGGCGGGATCGGGCTGCAGCGAGCCATTCAGCCGCCCCGATCCGGCCTGGTAGCGGAAGCCTGCTGGCAACTGGTCGGCGATCTGCACCGCAAGCGCCGGACTGCTGGTGTCGTTGTTGCGGATGGCCAGGGTGTAGGGCACGAACTCGCCTTCGCCGACCACCGACTTGCCCGCCGCCTTGGCGATCTGCAGGTCGCCGCTCGCCGCATCGACCGGGATGTCGATGTGAATCGCCGGGCCCGGATTGACGACGAAGGAGGTGCCGTAGGAGGCACCGTTGCCGGGCACGCCGACCACGGCAAAGCCGGGCGGCAGGCTGGCCGGCGGAATGGTGGAGGCAAAGCGGTAACCCGCTGGCGGTTCGACGCTTAATACATAGTTGCCGGGGTAGATCAGCGGGAAGCGGTACATGCCCGAGGGCAGCGCGACCGTGCTGCCGCAGGCGGCGAAGGTCGACCCGGTGATCACCGGGTTGGGTGCGTATTGCGTGCCGTCGTCGCAGAAAACCCTGGCCGGCTGGCCGCTGCCGGCATCGATTAGCGTGACCCGGGCGCCGTCGACCGGCAGGCCGTTGACCGAATCGAATACCACGCCATACGGATCGACCAGGGCGGAGGCAGCCACCGTTACGGAGGTGACGTCACGCTGATAGGTGGTGGTGAGCACGGTGTTGATGGCGACTGAAAGTGCACAGTTGTTGTCGGTCGGCGGCAGGGCGGTGGTGCGGATCGCGCCGACGAAAACGCCGGTATTGGCGCCGGTCTCGGTCAGCAGCAGGGTTTCATGGTCGGTGGGCGCGATGGCGCTGGTGATGGTCACCCCGACCGTTTCGGCCAGCGCCGGATTGAGATTTTTGGTTTGGTCGGTGACCTGCACGTAGATGTTCTGGTCGCTGCCATACAGCGTGGCCGGGCTGAGCGCCGCCGACCCGGCGGCGATGCCGCCGCTCAGGTCGAAGGGTCCGCTGGTGGAACCCGACGAGGCGCATTGCGAGGCCCCCACCGGCGTGGAAATGCCGCCGGGCGTGGCTGCCATGAACTGGATGCCCGCCTCGGTGACCACCGAAACCGAAGCGCTTGCGCTGTAAGCCGTGCCGGCAATGCGGTAGCTGGCCGCTGCCGAGTTGGTGAGGGTGGTGCCGGCCGGGGTGGCGGCCAAGGCGGTGGTACCGGCCAGCCCGAAAACCGAGCACAACAATATAAGAGACGCTTTGTTGTGGAGGCGACGACCCGGGGTCGATGCCTCCACAACAAAGCGGGCTGCCCCGGCAAGCCGGGACAGCACACGCGCAAAAACCCCTTCCGCCCGTTTTGCCGGGTGGAAGGGGTGAGCGAGCTTGGCTGGTGTGGCCATTCGCCCTTACTGGAGGGTGACGTTGAAGGTCACGGTGGCGCTTTCGCCCGCCTTCAGCTCGCCTGCCGCATAGCCATCGCCGGCATCGATCGGCAGCGCAGCCGCGAAGTCGATGGTGACGGCCTGACCAGCGATGGTGGCGCCGTCAGCGTTGGCCGTGCCGGTCATGTAGCCACCGGTGCCGCCGACTGCGCGCGCAGGAATGCTGTACTCGATCTGGAAGCCGCGTCCTGCCAGGCTTTCAGGCGTGCCAGTCGCAGAGGAGCAGGTTGCGGCATCGGTCGGGGCGACCAGGTTGGCGTCATGCGCCATGGCGGCGTTCAACGTGTCCGTGATCGTCGACAGGGTGGCCGAGGTCGAGCCGGTATTGCTGACCTGGATGGTCCAGCGCACCATCGCACCCGGGATGTTCTTCGGGTTGGTGATGCCGTTGAACGGGTCGCACAACAGGGTGTACGTTTTGGACACGGCGATGATAGCCGAGGTCACCCGGTAGCCGTCACGCGCCGAATGCGTGCCGCTGCGCGCGATGTCGTCGCTGCCGGCCGCATCCGCAAACACCACCTGCACCGCGCCTGGAACATCAACCCCGTTATCCTGGGCTGTCAGGCCACCCAATCCTGCGGCGCCCCCAGTGTGGGTCGTTGCTGTCAGGCTGACCAGGGAGACATCGTTGTTGACCTGGGTGTTGGGCACGTTACACACCACATATACCGTTGCGCTTCCATCGGCGGCCAGTTCGTCGATCGAGGTGGCGATGTCCTCGCCAGCCAGATAGCCCCCATTGGCACCGCTTTCCACGAACGCGCTACAGGCCGTGACGTCGAAGTTGTCGGTGCCGCCGAACAGGATCTGACCGCTGGCGATGGCGTTGTTGACCGTCAGGGCGTAATCCTGGACGGTGTTGCCGTTGTTGGTGACGGTGAAGGTCGTCACCACGCTGGTCGCGCCGGGTACCACGCCTGCAGTCGTCAGCGAGCCGCCGACTTCGGCCACGGTCAGGTTGACCTTGTTATCCACCAGGAAACTGGCCGAGGTGGTGGTGATTGGAGTCTGGCCGACGCTGCCTACCGCGTACGACAGGGTGGCCGTGTTGTCGATGGACGTGCCGGAGGCCGTGCCTGCCGCCATCGCGTTTTGGGCCGCGCCGAAAACCATGCCGGCGGCAATAAACGCCGCGAGCCGGGCTTTCGAAGGGGCGCTTCGATTGCTGTATTTCATTTTGATCTCCTTGAAAAACACAAATAAAAACTGCACTTCTAAAAACCATTCAGGGCGGGGCGTGGCCTAAGGGTGGCCCGCGTCCCGCCCGGGGACTTCGAATCCACGGCGGATCGGTCATTGGTTCGGGCAGCACAAAGCGGCGCCGCTGCGCCGGATTGCTGTTGCCGTGAATGAGGGGGTAAGCCATGGCTGCCTTGTGGGTGGGTGCGCTGATTACTTGATCACCGCGCGGAAGGACACTTCACCCGACTTGCCGACGCCGAGTTCACCCTTGTAGGTCCAGCGGATGTGGGTGTAGTCGGATGCCAGGGCGGGGCGGGTCTTGCCTTCCGGGGTTTTGACGGTGAGTTTGTCGGCCGTGGCGTACTGCTTGCCGCCATCCACCGAGAAGGTGATTTCGGTGTTGGCGCCGCGGGCGCTGCCTCCCTTGTAAACCATGTCGTTCGGCACAGGGTTGGTAATGGCGATATTGCCGACCGGCTTGTCGATCTGGTTCTTGAAGGTGGTGGTGTAGAGGATTTCCGAACCCGGGACGGCCTTGTCGACGGGCACGCGCTTGATGACTTTCTTGCCGTTTTCGACCACCTCGACTTCCTGTTCGGCCACGCTTTTGACTTCCACGGCATCGGCCGCGAAGGCGTTCAGGTGCAGCGCGGAAGCGAGCAGTGCGGTGCAGAGGGCGGGAATCAGTCGGTGATTGAACATGTTGGATCTCCTGTCAGTTGATGAGGGCGCGAAAGCTGAACCAGGTCGATAGCGGTGCGCTGACGCTGCCTGGTGAAACGGTGACGGTGTTGGGCTGACTGATGCCGAAGTCGGCCAGGTCGGCGTCGGCGGCATCGGTTCGGGCTACGCCGTCGACGACGATGCTGCCCGCGACGTAGCTCATGTTTGCGGGAAGGGGGTCGCTGAGGACGAGGCCGTCGAGCGTGCTGCTGCCGCTGGCGACGACGTCGATGCGGTAGGTGAGCATGCTGCCGGGAACGATCCTGCAGCCGCTGGCGGCGCTGCACCCGAAAGGATCCTGGACGTTGATTACGCTTTTGCTCAGGCTGAGCAGGGCGCCCACGCGGTAAGCGTCGCGGGCAGAATGCCTGCCGTCGCGAGCGGCTTCTTCGCTGCCGGCGATATCTGCAAAAACCACCTGCACCGTCGCCGGGTCATTCGCTGAGTCCTGCATGACCACCGCGCCCTGGACGCCGGGCGCGGTGCCCGCCAGCGTGGTGGCGCTGAGGCTGACGATTGCTTGGTCGCTGGCGCTCAGGCCTGCTGGAATACTGCATGCGACATAGACGGTCCGGCTGGCGTCGGGCGCCAGTTCGTCGATGAAGCTTGTGGTATCGGTTGGGTCAAAGCCGGAAACAGCACCGCTTTCAACGCGGGCGAAGCAGGCGCTTGCGTCGAAATTGTCGATTCCGCTGAACAGGCTGGCTCCGCTGGCGACGTTGGCGACGGCGAGGGCATAGTCCTGGGCCGCATTGCCGTTATTGGTGACGGTGAAGCGGGTGACTGCGGAGGCCTGGCCGGCGATGACCGGCGTGGCGTCGCCGTCGCTTTCGGCAACGGTGACATTGACCTTGTTGTCGACCACGAAGGATGGGGTGTTCGATGTGGTGCCACCGGGCCCGCACAGATCACACTGCAGAAGCACCGTGTTGGTAATGACGATACCGGCCGGCGTGCCGGCCCCTTGGGCTGTCGCCGTCCAGGTCACAAAGAAAGCCAGCAACAGTGCTGGAAGGCGATTCAAGGTATTCCTCCGCTAATAATTATTGTCTTGGGCCGTTATCGGAAGCATTTCCGATTTTCTTAATAGAAATTATTAGCAAGGGTCATGCCATGCCTTATCTGCCCTTGGAATCCGGGGGATTTGAGCACCTTGATCACGTGCGCTGACCAGGCGTGACAAAAAGGGCAGGAATCCGATGCGTGCGGGAGTGAGGGGCGTGCTTGTACAAGCGGGGTGTCGATCTTCGTCACTTTTCTGATGGGGTCCCGTAACGGGATTGCTAGGCAGGGACAGGCGAAACGCATTCGGCCTACAGATAGACGCCACAGGGGGGCGCGCAGCGGATCGCGCAGGCGCGGCCGGAGTGGATTCCATTGGGGAGGTTTGGCGGATATGAGGCAGGGCGCAATTTTAGCCGTTCTGCCGAAGAACTTCGCGCGGTTCCGGCGCGCGGGGCCCCTGTTTTTCTGACTCAATCGCACTTGCAGTCGGTTGGGGTTTGCGCTCCGGCACCTGCTGAAAACAGGCGGATGGCCGATATCAACTAGGCAATTTTTATGCGAGACATTCCTTTAGCCTTCCGGAACACGTCCGATAACGTGTGGGTAGAGTGTTGCCGCCTTATTTGGCAACATTCATGCCAGCATGGAAGACGAGGCAATTTTCCCCAGTTTGCGCAATTGACTTGATTCAGGAAAGCATTTGGATATCCCCGGGCAGTCCGAGAGTGTCATAACGTATGAAGACGTCGCGGGCTGTTGTCACGCGTGTTTCGGCGGCGTCCGGTCATGCCTTGAGCCCTTGCGTTCCTGCCCCGGTCTTCCAGTTGCCCGGTAGCGTCATGACGAGTTATCGACTGTTCGCTGGAAAACCTGCCTCATGGCAGTCGGTCGCTTTGCTGGTTTTCAGCGCGAGTCTGTCTTTTGCGGGCGTTGAACTGGACCGGATGCTGTCGCTGGCGGGCCAGCGTTACGGTGACAGCGGGGTGGCCTCGGTGGCAGCCTGGCGTGAATTGCTGAATCAGACTGCCAATCAGCCCGACGCTGTCAAGCTGCGGTGGGTCAATGATTTTTTCAATCGCAGAGTCCGGTTCGGCGAGGACAGCGATATCTGGGGCAAGCAGGACTACTGGACGACGCCGCTCGAGGTGCTGGGCCGCGCGGAGGGCGACTGCGAAGACTTCGCCATTGCCAAATATGTGACGCTCAAACTGCTGGGCATTCCCTCCGAAAAATTGCGGATGACCTACGTCAAGGCGCGCATCGGCGGGCCGCAAAGCACGATCGTCCAGACCCACATGGTCCTGAGCTATTACCCGGCTCCGGAAGACGAGCCGCTGGTACTGGACAACCTGATTCCGGATATTCGACCCGCATCCCGCCGTACCGATCTGACCATGATTTTCGGCTACAACACCGAAGGGCTGTGGGTGGGCGGAGTGAATCCCCGTGCGGCCAGCGCTTCGCAACGGCTATCGAAATGGCAGTCGGTCATTGCCAGGATGCGGGAAGAAGGAATCGATTGAAACACCTCTGGCTCAGGGAAATGTCATGTCACTAACCAAGCTACTCTGGCTTGCCATTGCAGCGATCATGACCATTGCGTTCGGGATCAGTTTTCTGGTCAGCGCGTGGTCTGCAAAAGGCTATCTGGAGGATCAGCTGCGATTGAAAAATATCGACAATGCCACCTCGCTGGCCCTGTCGATGTCGCAGATCGAGAAAGATCCGGTGCTGATCGAATTGCTGCTGTCCGCGCAATTCGACATCGGCCACTACAAGCAGATCAAGCTGACTTCGCCGACCGGCAAGGTGATGGTTGACCGGGTCAGCGATGTCGTGATCGACCAGGTGCCGGCCTGGTTCGTCAACCTGATCCCGCTGCAAACCGAGCCCGGCATCGCCCTGGTGCAGGATGGCTGGCGCCAGTACGGCACCCTGACCGTGGCCAGCCATAACCGTTTTGCCTACCAGTCCTTGTGGGAGGGCAACCGCAGGCTGCTGGGCTTGTTTCTGGCCAGCGCGCTTCTGTGCGGCCTGCTGGGCACGCTGATCCTGCGTGCCATTACCCGTCCGCTGGGTGAGGTGGTCAATCAGGCCGAAGCGATTGGCGTGCGCCGCTTCATCACCATCCGGGAACCGCGCACGCGTGAGTTTCGCAGTGTGGTTCGGGCCATGAACGCGCTGTCCAGCCAGGTGCGCAGCATGCTCGACGAGGAGACCGCACGACTGGATCAGTTGCGGCGCGACGCCCAGCATGACGCGCTGACCGGCCTGCTGAACCACGAGCATTTCCTGAAAAAGATCCAGCATGCGCTGGCGGATGAAAACGCAGCTCCGACCGGTGCGCTGTTCATTCTCCGCCTGCCCGACCTCGCCAAACTGAACCAGGAACTGGGACGCGAGGCGACCGACACACTGCTGAAGCGGATGGCTGGCGCGTTGCAGGCGTCCTGTCCGGACGAGTCCTGTCAGATCGGCCGCCTGAATGGATCCGACTTTGCCGTGCTCGCGCCCAACGGGGATTCGGTCGACGAACTGGCGCACCGGATTTTCGCCGGCACCCGGCTGTCGATCAACGACCCGAGTGCGGCCACGCAGCACAGCGTGCTGCTGGGGGCCGCCGCTTATCGCCATGGCGATCCGGTATCGCAGGTGCTGTCGCGTGCCGATGTGGCACTGGGCCGCGCTGAGCAGGAAGGCGGCAGCGCGGTTGAGATGGGTGATCCCGATGTCGAATGGAAGCCGGTGCCCAGTCTGGTTGCCGCCTGGCAGGTTGATCGAAACAGCCCTGAGGCAGAAGCGGGTTCAGTTCGTGACCTACCCGGTACTGAACCCTCAGGGCGGTCTGGTTCACTATGAGGCCCCCGCACGCATGCAGAACATCGAGAGCGACCAGTGGATGTCTGCTCAGCAGTTCATGCCCTGGGCCAGCCGGCTGGGCCTTGCCGAACGCATCGACAGGGCGGTGTTCGACAGCGCGCTCGACTGGCTGGAAACGAACGCGGGGCCCCTGTGCATTAATGTGTCACCGCAGTCCGTGTGCGACCCCATGCTGACCTCGCGCTATGTTCGGGCGCTCAAGGGCAGCCGGCGTCGTGCGCAAAAACTCTGGATCGACATTCCCGAGTTTGTCGCCTACCGCCACGCCAAGGAATTTCGCGTGTTCTGCGACACCCTCAAACCACTGGGCTGCAAAATCGGCCTGGAGCATGTCGGCAACCATATTGGCCATATTGGCGAACTGCATGACGTGGGGCTCGATTACCTGAAGATCGACAGCGCAATCATTCGCGACATTGATCAGAGTGTCGGTAACCAGGCCTTCCTGAGGGGACTGTGCGCCATCGCGCATACCATGGGCATGATGACCATCGCCGAAGGGGTTTCGAATCAGCAGGAGCTCGCGTGCCTGAAGGAGATCGGCTTCAAGGGCATGACGGGTCCGGGCGTCATGCTGGGCTAAGGGGATTGGGCAGGTGTGCCTCGAATGGTTTCATTCGCACCGCCCAGCAGGTGGAGCGCGCCCAGCGACTGGCGCATCGAACACCAGAAGCGAGTTTCCGTTGTGCCGCTGTCCGGGGGATGCAGAAAAGAAAAAGCCCGGTCAATTGACCGGGCTTTTTATGTGTGGTGCGCCGGAAGAGATTCGAACTCCTGACCCCTTGGTTCGTAGCCAAGTACTCTATCCAGCTGAGCTACCGGCGCTTGGAAGCTTGCGAATTATACGCAGCTTTGCTGATCTTGGACAGGCCTGAAACCTGTCTGTATTGAATTTGGCGGAGACGGAGGGATTCGAACCCTCGATGCAGGTTTAAGCCCGCATGCTCCCTTAGCAGGGGAGTACCTTCAACCTCTCGGCCACGTCTCCGAACCGCCGCGAATTGTATCGGAATG
>Ga0105100_10001578_pt1 | contig 13310 bp, 12 predicted proteins | sample PPLLak12cMay2015_2_FD_87033 | JGI IMG/M metagenome (GOLD analysis project Ga0105100, IMG submission 87033) | Freshwater sediment microbial communities from Prairie Pothole Lake near Jamestown, North Dakota, USA - PPLs Lake P8 Core (1) Depth... | ecosystem: Environmental > Aquatic > Freshwater >... | reverse complement strand
GAAGATCGGCCTGGAATTCGGCCGGCCGCGCCCCGAGCGTCGCGGGCTGACCGTGCTTGCCGAGGCCTATGACGGCGCCGTGCCTTTCGGGCAGTTCACGAGTCGCGAGGTGCGCTACTACGGCGTCGGCCTGCAGTTCGATTTCTAGGGAAATTCATGCGCCGGACGGGGGTCTACGCGGGAATGGAATTTGCACCGGGACAGCGCCATGACCGCTAAGACCCAGTACCGCGTCGGCATTACCGGCTCCTACGGCGGCCTCAACCTCGGCGACGAGGCGATCCTTCAATCGATCATCGCCGAGCTGCGCCGCGAGCTGCCGGAGGTCGAGATCACGGTGTTCTCGCGCGACGCCGAGGACACCAAGCGCCGCCACGCCGTGGAGCGCTCGATCGCGGTGCGCAAGATCTCGCGCGCCGAGGTGGTGCCGGAGATCCAGCGCCTCGACCTCCTCATCTTCGGCGGCGGCGGCATCCTCTACGACGCCGAGGTCAAGGTCTACCTGCGCGAGGTGCTGGTGGCGAAGGAGCTCGGCGTGCCGGTGATGGTGTTCGCCGTGGGCGCCGGGCCGCTCAAGGATCCCGCCGCGCAGGCGGCGGTGCGCGAGGCGCTCGAGGGCGTGCAAGCGATCACGGTGCGCGAGCGCTCGGCGCTGCAGGTGCTCGAGGAGGCCGGGGTGCACCGCGACGTGGTGGTCACGGCGGACCCGGCCCTGCTGCTCAAGCCCGCGCCGCTGCCGCGCGGCTTCCTCAAGCGCGAGGGGCTCGAAGGGCGCCGGCGCCTGATCGGCATGTCGGTGCGCGAGCCCGGCGTCGCCGCGCCCGACATCGACCAGAACGTCTACCACGGCCTGCTCGCGAACGCGGCGGACTTCATGATCGACCGCTGGGGCGCGGACATCGTGTTCGTGCCGATGGAGCGCTCGGTGCTCGACACCCAGCACAGCCACGCCGTGATCGCGATGATGCTGCGCGCCCAGCGCGCCACGGTGCTCAAGGGCGAGTACAGCTCGGCCGAGATCCTGGCGATGATGGGGCGCTTCCAGTTCGCCGTCGGCATGCGGCTGCATTTCCTCATCTTCGCCGCGCTGCGCGGCACGCCGTTCGTCGCGCTGCCCTACTCGGGCAAGGTGAGCGGCTTCCTCGAGGACCTGAAGCTGCCCGCGCCGCCGCTCAACCTCGTCAACCCCGGGCGGCTGATCGCCCACCTGGACGAATCCTGGGACAAGCGCCGCTCGCTGCGCGCGCAGCTGCAGAAGTCGGTGCCGCCGCTGCAGGAGCGCGCCAGGGAAACGATCCAGATTGCAGTGAAGCTTTTGAGAGAGAAGAACTTCACGGAAATCAAAGCGGCCGCGTAGTGGAGCCCGAGTGCCGGCGCTAGCGCGACCCGAGACGCAAACGCGGCTGTGGCTGCCGGCCCGCGAGGCGCGGCTCGCGGCGGAAACCGACGTGCTGGTGGTCGGCGGCGGGCCCGCCGGCATCGGCGCCGCGGTCGGCGCCGCCGACGCCGGCGCGCGCGTCGTGCTCGCCGAGCGCTACGGCTTCCTCGGCGGCAACGCCACGGCGGCGCTGGTCATGCCGCTGATGTCCTTCCACACCCAGCAGCCGGTGGCGGAGCAGAGGGGCGCGACGACGCTGCTGCCGACCGACCACGGTCCCGGGGAACCGGTCATCGCCGGCGTATTGAAAAGGTTCATGGAAAAGCTCGTAACGACCGGCGGCGCCATCGCGCCCTCGCTCGCCACCGGCTACGTCGTGCCCTTCGACCCGGAGTGGTTCAAGCTGGTCGCGCTGGAGCTCCTCGACGAGGCGGGGGTGCAGTTCCTGTTCCACGCCCTGGCAAGTGGAGTCATCGAAGACAAGAGCAAAGTGCAGGGCGTCGTGTTCGAAACCAAGTCCGGGCCGCTCGCGATCCGCGCCCGCGTGGTGATCGACTGCAGCGGCGACGGCGACATCGCGGTGCAGGCGGGCGCGCCGCACGAAGTGGGCCGCGCCGACGGCCTGGTGCAGCCGATGACGCTCATGTTCCGCATCGCCGAGTTCGAGCGCGCGGCATTCGACGCCTACGTGCGCGAGAACCCGAAGGAATGGCGCGGGGTGCACGGCCTGTGGGCGCTCGTGCGCCGCGCCACGGAGGAGGGGCGCCTGGAGCTGCCGCGCGAGGACATGCTGTTCTTCGCCACGCCGCACGAGCGCGAGGTGAGCGTCAACAGCACGCGCGTGACGCGCGTGCTCGGCACCGACGTCTGGGACCTGTCCTACGCCGAGTGGCACAGCCGCATGCAGATGCGCCAGATCGCCGCGTTCCTGCGTCGCTACGTGCCGGGCTTCGAGCGCTCGTACGTCGTGCAGAGCGGCGTCAACGTCGGCGTGCGCGAGACGCGGCGCATCCTCGGCGACTACCAGCTCACCGCGGAGGACGTGCTCTCCGCGCGCAAGTTCGACGACGCCATCGCGCGCGGCTCCTACCCCGTCGACATCCACAACCCGAAGGGCAGCGGCACGGTGCTCAAGCGCCTGCCGCCGGGCGAGGCCTACGACATCCCGCTGCGCTGCCTCCTGCCGCGCGGCACCGAGGGCCTGCTCGTCGCCGGGCGCTGCCTGTCGGGAACGCACGAGGCGCATTCCTCGTACCGCGTGATGCCGATCGTCATGGCCACCGGCCAGGCGGCCGGCGTCTGCGCGGCGCTCGCAGCGCGTCGTGCAGTTTCGCCACGTTCAGTTTCTGTAAAAGAAGTACAAGCCGAACTGCGCCGCCAGGGCGCGAGCCTGCGCACGTAGTCGAAATAGCGATATTTCCGCCCGCGCGCCTCCAGTACAGTAAGGCCCGGATGACAAACGAGAAAGAGCTTCGGCTGGTGCTGGACGCGCTGCCGGCCGCGGCGCTGCGGTGCGACCGCGAGGGCCGTTACCTGTGGGCCAACCCGCTCTACGCCCGCTGGGTGGGCAGCACGCCCGAGGCGCTCATCGGCCGCACCATCGCCGAGGTGCTGGGCGAGGCGGGCGCGCGCGAGCTGGAGCCTTACCTCGAGCGCGTGCGCAAGGGCGAGGAGCTGCGCTACGAGCGGCTGGCCGAGTACCCCGGCGTCGGCCCGCGCTGGATCAGCGCCACGCTCACCCCGACGTTCAACGCCGCCCGCGAGCCCGACGGCTGGGTGGCGATCGTGCTCGACATCCACGACCGCAAGCAGGCCGAGGAGGCGCTCAAGCAGGGCGAGGCGCGCAAGGACGAGTTCCTCGCCGCGCTCGCGCACGAGCTGCGCAACCCGCTCGCGCCGATGCGCAACGCCGTGGCGATCCTCGGGCGCAAGGGCCCGCTTGACCCCGAGGTGGCCTGGAGCCAGGGCGTGATCGAGCGCCAGATCGACCAGCTCTCGCGCCTGATCGACGATCTGCTCGACATCGAGCGCATCTCGCGCGGCCGGCTGCAGCTGCGCCGCGAGCTGGTGCCCCTCGAGGCCGTGGTCGACATGGCGCTCGAGCTCTCGCGCCCGCAGGTCAACGCCACCGGCCGGCACCTGTCGGTGCTGATGCCGAGCGAGCGCGTCACCCTCGACGCCGACGCGGCGCGCCTGGCGCAGGTGTTCTCGGCGCTGATCAAGAACGCCGCGCGCGACAGCGCTTCGCGCGAGGCCATCGGCTTCAGCGTCGTCGCCGAGAACCGCGAGGCGGTGGTGTCGGTGGACGGCGGCGCCGGCGGGCTGGAAGGCCTCGGCATCGGCCTCGCCCTGGTGCGCGGCATCGTCTCCCTGCACGGCGGCAGGCTCGAGCAGCGCGGCACGGAATTCGCGGTGCGCCTGCCGCTCGCCGCCGCCAGCGCGCAGGCGCGCGAGCGCCCCGCCGCCGCCTACCTCGCGCCCCAATCCCCCGGCCTGCGCGTGCTCGTCGCCGACGACAACCGCGACGCCGCCGACTCGATGCAGCGCATCCTCGCGCTCTTCGGGCACGAGGTGCAGGTCGCCTACGACGGCTCGACGGCGCTGCGCCTGGGCGAGCAGTTCCGCCCGCGGGTGGCGCTGCTCGACATCGGCATGCCCGGCACCAACGGCTACGAGGTGGCGCGCGCGCTGCGGCGCAGCCAGGGCCCGCGCGTCACGCTGGTCGCGGTCACGGGGTGGGGCCAGGAAGCCGACCGCCGGCGCTCGTCCGAGGCCGGCTTCGACCACCACCTCACCAAGCCGGTCGATCCCGGCGCGCTGAACAATCTGCTGGCACAGGTCGCATCGAAGTAGCAGGGCGCATCGAAGCAACCGGGGAGTAGACGCATGCGGTACTTGGTAGCGGCCTCGCTTTGCCTGTGGTCGGCGGCCGCGGACGCGCAGGGCACTGCGCTCGCCGCGCGCGATCTCGCCGACCTGTCGCTAGAGCAGCTCTCCAACGTGGTGGTGTCGTCGGTGTCGCGGCGCGACGAGCCGCTCGCCCGCGCGCCGGCCTCGATCTACATCATCACCGGCGACGACATCCGCCGCTCCGGCGCCACGAGCCTCCCCGACGCGCTGCGCCTCGCGCCCAACCTGCAGGTGGCGCGCGTCGACTCGAGCCAGTACGCGATCAGCGCGCGCGGCTTCAACAACACCAGCGCCAACAAGCTGCTGGTGCTGATCGACGGGCGCACGGTCAGCACGCCGCTCTTCTCCGGCACCTTCTGGGACGCGCAGGACGTGCTGCTCGAGGACGTCGAGCGCATCGAGGTCATCAGCGGCCCGGGCGCCACGCTGTGGGGCGCCAATGCCGTCAACGGCGTGATCAACGTGATCACGAAGAGCGCTTCGGCTACGCAAGGAACGCTCGCGAGCGCGGGTCTGGGCAACACGGACCGGCAACTGGCGATGCGCCACGGCGCCGCGCTGGAGGGCGGCGGCCACTACCGCCTTTACGCGAAGGCGGTGCGCCGCGACGAAACGTCGCTTCCTGGCGGGGCGTCCAATCGCGACCAGGCCGACCATGCGCAGGTCGGCTTCCGCGCCGACTGGGGAAAGGCAACCGAAGGCTTCACGCTGCAGGGCGACCTCTACGGCGGCGAGATCGACCAGGCGACGAACGCGGCGCGCGGCATCGACGGCCTGAACCTGCTCGGGCGCTGGGCGCGCGACTTCGGCGACGGCGGCCTGGTGCGCATCCAGGGGTACTTCGACCATACGCATCGCGAGCATCCCGGCACCTTCAAGGAGGACCTCGACACCTACGACCTCGAGGTGCAGCACGGCCTGCGCGCCTACGGGCGCCATCGCCTGCTGTGGGGCATCGGCCTGCGCCGGCACGAGGACAAGATCGAGAATTCGCCCGTTCTCGCCTTCCTTCCGGCGCAGCGCACGCTGAACAGCGCGCACGTGTTCGTGCAGGACGAGATCGGCCTGCGCCCCGGGCTCGACCTCACCCTCGGCGCCAAGGCCGAGCGGAACAGCTACACCGGCACCGAGTTCCTGCCGAGCGCGCGCCTCGCCTGGCAGCCGACGGCGAACCAGCTCCTGTGGACGGCGCTCTCGCGCGCGGTGCGCGCGCCGGCGCGCCTGGACCGCGAGCTCTTCGCGCCGGGCACGCCGCCGTTCACCGTGCTGGCCGGCGGCCCCGACTTCCGCTCGGAAGTCTCGAACGTGCTCGAGGTCGGCTATCGCGCGCAGGCCGCGCAGAACCTGTCGTTCACGATCACCGCCTTCCACCACGAGCACGAGAACCTGCGCACGCTGTCGCCCTCGCCGGCGGGGCCGGTGATCGCGAACGACCTCGAGGGCCGCACCTCGGGCATCGAGGCCTGGGGCACCTGGCGCGGCGCCGACTGGTGGCGCATCGACGCCGGCGCGGTGCGCCTCGACCAGTCGCTGAAGCTCAGGCCGGGCGCGACCGACCTGCAGGCGCAGCCCGGAGGGGTCGCGGACCCGGAGAGCTGGGGCAAGCTGCGCGCCGCCTTCGACCTCGGCGCCTCGCGCGAGCTCGACTTCATGCTGCGGTATTACGGCGAGATCGAGGGCCGCAGCGTTCCCTCCTATACCGCGCTCGACGCGCGGCTCGCCTGGCACCCGCGCCGCAACCTCGAGGTCTCGCTCCTGCTGCAGAACCTGCTCGACGAGCGCCACGTGGAATGGTCTCCCGGCGCCGAGTTCGAGCGGGCGGCGTTCCTCAAAATCCGGATCGGTCTGTAGTGAGGGAGCTTTTCAAAAAGCTTGTTGTTCTAGTTCTTCTCGTGCCCCTTTGCGCCTTCGGCCAGGCGCTCGAGCACGAGGTGAAGGCGGCGTACCTGTTCCGCTTCCTCGCCTTCGTCGAGTGGCCGCAGTCGAGCTTCCTGCGGCCCGACTCGCCGATCGTCATCGGCGTGCTCGGCGACGAGGCGGTGCTGGAGGAGCTGCGCGCGATCGTGCCGGGGCGCGTCGTGCAGGGCCGGCCGGTCGCGGCGGTGCGCCTGCGCGAGGGCGCGAGCCTCGCCGGCGTGCACGTGCTCTTCGTCGGGGGCGAGGCGAGCGCGCAGCTCGCGCGGCTCGCGCCCACGCGCGCCATCCTGGTGGTGAGCGACGCGGAGCGCGGCCTCGACCAGGGCGCGGTGGTGAACTTCGTGCGCGCCGACGGACGCGTGCGCTTCGAGGTGGCGGTCGACGCCGCCGAGCAGCGCGAGCTCAGAATCAGCTCGCGCATGCTCGCCGTGGCGAGCAGCGTGCGACCGGGGAAATTGTGAAGCAGGGCAAGCTGTGACGCTGCTGCGCTGGATCGGCGCTTCGGTGCGCCGCAAGACCATGGCGGTGGTGATCGCCACCACCGTGATCGCGCTGCTGGTGAGCGCCGGCACCATGCTCTTCTACGAGGTGCGCGCTTTCCGCCAGACACACCTCACCGACCTGCGCACCCAGGCCGAGATCGTCGGCCGGGCGAGCGGCCCCGCGCTCGCGTTCAAGGACCCCAAGGCGGCGCAGCAGGACCTGCTGATGCTGCGCGGGCGGCCCGACATCGAGCTCGCCGCGCTCTACGCGCTCGACGGCACGCTCTTCGCGTCCTACGCGCGCCCCGGCCAGAGCGGCATCCCGGAGCGCGCCGGGCCGCCGGGCTACCGCATCGAGGGCGACTCGGTGACCATGTTCCACGCCGTCACCGACGCCGACGAGGACCTGGGCACGGTGTTCCTGCGCTCGAGCGCCGGCCTGCGCGAGCGCGTGCAGGACTACGTCCTCATCCTGGCCAGCGTGCTTGCGCTCTCGCTGGCGGTGGCGTGGCTCGTCTCGGTGTGGCTGCAGCGCGCGGTGACCGGCCCGATCCTCAACGTCGCGGGCGCGGCGCGGCAGGTGTTCGAGCGCCGCGACTTCTCGGTGCGCGCGGAGAAGCGCACCGAGGACGAGATCGGCATGCTCGCCGACACGCTGAACCGCATGCTCGCCGACCTCGAGCGCGAGATGGCCGAGCGGCGCGAGGCCGAGGGCGCGATCCGCGCCGCCGACCGGCGCAAGGACGAGTTCCTCGCCACCCTCGCGCACGAGCTGCGCAACCCGCTCGCGCCGATCCGCAACGCGCTCTACATCATGCAGGCGGCGCGCGACAACCCGGCGGCGGTGGGCGAGGCGCGAGCCATCATCGAGCGGCAGCTCGCGCAGATGGTGCGCCTGGTCGACGATCTGCTCGACGTGTCGCGCATCACCACCGGCAAGCTGAACCTGCGCCGGGAGCAGGTCGACGCGCGCGCCGTGGCGCAGAGCGCGATCGAGGCGGTCGAGCCGCTCGCCCGCGCGCGCGGCCACAGCTTGCGCGTCGCGCTGCCGCCGCCGGGCGTGACGCTCGACGCCGACCCGACGCGCCTCGCGCAGGTGTTCCTCAACCTGCTCAACAACGCCGTCAAGTTCACCGACCCGGGCGGGCGCATCGACTTCGAGGTGGAGGTGGCGGCGGGCGAGCTCGTCGCCCGCGTGCGCGACAGCGGCGTCGGCATCGCCGCCGAGATGCGCGAGGAGATCTTCGAGATGTTCGCGCAGGCCGACCGCTCGCTCGAGCGCTCGACCATGGGCCTGGGCGTGGGCCTTTCGCTCGCGCGCCGCCTGGTCGAGCTGCACGGCGGCACCATCAGCGTCTCGAGCGCCGGCCCGGGCAAGGGCGCGGAGTTCGTGGTTCGCATCCCGGTCTCGGGCGCGAAGGCGATGGTCCCCGAGGCGCCGGACCCGGTGCTGCGGGCAGCGTCGGGCAAGCCGCATCGCATCCTGCTTGCCGACGACAACCTCGATTTCGCGAGCAGCTTCGCGACGCTGCTGCGGCGCATGGGCAACGAGGTGCGGGTCGAGTACGACGGGCCGGCGGCGCTCGCCGCCGCGCCCGAGTTCCAGCCGGAGATCGCCTTCCTCGACATCGGCCTGCCGAAGCTGAACGGCTTCGACCTCGCCCGCCGCCTGCGCGAGCTGCCCGCCACCGCGCGCAGCCGCCTCGTCGCGGTGACCGGCTGGGGCCAGCCGAGCGACCGCCAGCTCGCCTCCGAGGCCGGCTTCGACGACTACATGGTGAAACCGGTCGAGATCGAGCGCATCCAGGCGATCCTGCGCGCCTAGCGCGTCAGTGGTCTTCGATGCGCGGGACGGAGTCCTCGGCGGGGCCGCCGGTATCGGGGTCGATCCACTCGGAGATGCCGAGCTCGGACTCGGTTTCCTGCAGCACGTCGGGGTCGCCGACTTCCGGCGCGCCGCCGGAGAGCATGTCGGCCTCGGCCTCGGCGAGCGTGGCGAAGGGGCCGTTCAGCTCGCCCTCGGCCTCCCAGTAGAAGCCGTCGGGCCGCTCCAGGATGCGCCCGCGCGGCAGCGCTTCGGCCTGCTCCTCGGCCTGCTCTTCCTCGCGCGGCTCCTCGGGCGCTGGCTTCGGCGTCGTGGGTTGTTGCGTCTTTGGGTGTTTCGATTTCACGCGGTCATGTTACGCCACAATGCCCCGCGTGAGTCAAGACAGGGCAGCACTCGATCCCACCGCGTACGCGGTCATGATCCTGCTCACCGCGCTGTGGGGATTCCAGCAGGTCACGGTCAAGGCGATCGCCGCGGACGTGTCGCTCGTCATGCAGGCGGCGATCCGCTCCATCGCCGCGGTGCTGCTGCTCCTCGCCTGGGCGCGGCTGCGCGGCATCGCGCTCTTCGCGCGCGACGGGACGCTATGGCCCGGGCTCGCCGCGGGCGTGCTCTTCGGCGTGGAGTTCGTCTTCATCTACGTGGGGCTCGAGCACACCGACGCCTCGCGCATGTCGGTCTTCATCTACCTCGCGCCGCCGCTCACCGCGCTCGGGCTGCATTTCTTCGTGCGCGGCGAGCGCCTCGTCCCGGGGCAATGGCTCGGCATCGCCGTGGCCTTCGCCGGCATCGTGCTCGCCTTCCGGGAAGGCCTGGGCGCCTCGCGAAGCACGTTGATCGGGGACGTGTTCGGAATGATCGCCGCGGCGCTCTGGGCGGCGACCACGGTCGTCATCCGCGCCACGCGCCTCGCGCAGTCGAGCGCCGCCAAGACGCTCTTCTACCAGCTCGGCGTCTCGGCGTTGATCCTGCCTGCCGCTTCGGTCGTCCTCGGGGAAAAGGGCATCGTTGCCATTACCCCGCTCGTGATCGCAAGCCTGGCCTACCAGGGCGCCATCGTCGCCTTCGCGAGCTACCTCGCCTGGTTCTGGCTGCTCAGGCGCTACCTCGCGGCGCGGCTCTCGGTGCTGTCGTTCCTCACGCCGATGTTCGGCGTGCTGTTCGGAGTGCTGCTGCTCGGCGAGCCGCTCAGCGCGAGCTTCGCGTTCGCGGCGGCGCTGGTCGGGACCGGCATCATCCTCGTCAACCTGCGACGCTAGAATCGCGCCATGGAGCCCACGCCCGTCGACGCCGAGCAGTTCAAGGCCGGCATGCGCACGCTCGCCGGGGCGGTGAACATCGTCACCAGCATCAACGCCGGGCATCGCTACGGCATGACCGCGACCGCGGTGTGCTCGGCGGCCGCGGAGCCGCCCACCGTGCTCGCCTGCATCAACAAGCTAGCCTCGACGCACGGCGCGGTGGCGAAGAGCAAGGTGTTCTGCGTCAACGTGCTGCGCGCGGAGGACTGGGAGCTCTCCACCAGCTTCAGCGGCGCGCACAGCGGCGAGGGGCGGTTCAATTCGCGCGACTGGACGCGCCTCGCGACCGGATCGCCGGTGCTGATCGACGCGCTGGTGTCCTTCGACTGCCGCGTGGTGAAGAAGCTCGCGCACGGCACGCACACCATCTTCCTCGGCCTCGTGGAGCAGGTGGCGTTCGGCAAGAAGGGCAAGCCGCTGCTCTACTCGGAGGGCCAGTACGCCAAGCTCGCTTCGCTCACGCTGGGCGAGCCGCTGCCCGAGGGCCTCGACTACTGGGGTTTCTAAGCCTCGACCGGCGCATCCGCGTCGTCGTCGCCGCCAACTTCCTGGCGGTGGCGGCGCGCATGAGCGTGGTCACCTTCCTCGGCATCTACTTCGTACGCGTCGCCGGCATCGACCTGGCGGTGGTCGGCGCGGCGTTCCTGCTCGAGAACGTGCTGCGCGGCGCGCTGTCGCCGCTCTTCGGCGCGCTCTCGGATCGCGTCGGCCGGCGCGCGCTGCTCATCCCCGCGGCTGGCGTCACCGCGGTCGCGCTGCCGTGCTTCCTGCTCGTGAGCGGACCGGCGAGCCTCTTCGCGTGGAGCATGGCGATCGGCGTCGCGGGCGCGGTGAACATGCCGGTGGCGAGCGCGCTGCTCCTCGACCTCGCGCCGCCGGAGCGCCGGCAGGCGGTGCTCGCGCTCAACTACACCGTGATGAGCGTCGCCTACACGCTGGGCGTGACGCCGGCCGGCTATGTCGCCGAGCGCAGCTACGCCGTCCTCGCCGGCATGAGCGCCGTTGGTTTTCTCACCGTTGCACTTCTCTACTACCTCGCCCTGCGCAGTCCGCTCCCGTTAGAGGCGGCAAGGCAATCCGGCGTGCTGCGCGAGACCGTCTCCGCCTTCACCGACCGCACTTTCCTGCTCTTTGCGTCGCTCGCCGTGGTGTTCCCGCTGTCGATGGGCCTCGTGGTGATCGCGAGCCCGATCTTCGGCGCGGAGCTCGGGCTGGGGGAGGGCTACATCGGCCTGGTGCTGGGCGGCAACAGCATCATCGTCGCCGCGCTCGCGGTGCCGGTGGCGACTCGAATCGAGCCCTCCGGGCCTTTCCGCATGCTGGGCGCGTCCGCGCTGCTCGTCGCGGCGGCCCTCGCCTGCTACGCGCTGGTCCCCGGCGCGGCGGCCGCGCTGCTCATCGGCACGGTGGTGTTCAGCTTCGGCGAGCTGGTGTTCAGCTCCGCCGTCCCCGCGGCGATCGCGCGCCTCGCGCCCGCCGGCCGCCGCGGCGCCTACCAGGGCGCCTGGGCGCTGGTGGGCTCCTTCGCCATGGGCAGCGCGCTCGTGCTCTCCAGCGCGCTGCGCGAGGCGCTGGGATGGCCGGGCGCGTGGCTCGCCTACGCCGGGCTCGCGCTCGCGGCGGCCGCGGCGCTCTTCACGCTGCGCGAGCGGCTGCTGCGCGCGAGTCAGAACGCGTAGAACGCGGTCGCGCCCATGCCCCAGTCGGGGCTGCCGTCGGCGAGCCCCTTGAGGAAATAGAGCTGCGCGCGCCACGGGCCGGTGAAGCGCCGCGTCCAGAAGCCGATCAGCTCGCGCTGCTCCGCCGAAGCCGCGGAGACGCGCTCGCGCCCGTCGAGGCTCAGGCCGGCGCTGTCGCGCGCATCGAGCCGGTAGCTCGCGCCGATGCTGTAGTTCATCGCATCGTCGAGCCGCACGAAGCTCGAGTCCCCGAAGAAGGTGTAGCCGATGCCGAGGAACGGCGTGAGCCGGTCGAAGGTCGTGTACGCGTCGAGCTGGAAGCCGAAGTCGGTCTCGCCGGTGCCCAGGCCCTGGTCCGCGTCGGCGGTCGGCAGCTTGACGCGCGCCGTGCCGTCCAGCCCGGAGCCGCCGCCGGAATAGATCGCGTAGGTCGCGGCGCCGACGATGTCGCCAAGGCCGGTGGCGGTGCCGCGCGACGCGCCGCCGCCGCCGCGGCGCCGCGGGTTGGTGTTGTTCACGTTGCCGACCCCCGGAAGCACGCTGCCGGGACCCGTGACTTCGAGATAGGGCACGGTGAGCTTGAAGCGCCAGGGTCCCGTCTCGCGCTGGGCAGTGAACGCGAGCGAGGTGATCTCGGTATCGCTGCCGGCGCCGTAGTCGCCGGTGCTGTAGTGCAGGCCGCCGCCAAGAGTCGTCTCATCCGCGCCAAGCGCGCAGGTCGCCGCCGACGCCAGGCAGGCAGCCGTCACCGCAATTAGGAGTCGCATCAACGCCCCGGGCGCTCAGGCCGTTCGGGTTTCGCCGGGCGCTCCGGTTTCTCGGGCCGATCCGGCTTCTCGAGTCTTGCAGGCCTCTCGGGGCGCGCCGCCACCCGTTCCCCGGCCTTCGGCGAGCGCATCACCTCGCCCAGCTTGAACCCCATGGACTGGGCGATCTGCCCCCAGCCCTGGCCGTCGGCGCGCTGCGCCAGGATGCCGGGCTTCGCGGACGTGCCGATCAGCGCGGCCTTCAGCTGCGCCGGCGTAGGATTCTCGGGAAGACTTTTCTGTGCAAGGGCGAGGGCGATGTCCACATTGCCGTAGCCCATCTTGCCGGTGGGCGGGTCGAAGCTGGTGGAGCCGATCTTGAAATCGGTGCCATCGCGCAGGCCGTTCACCAAGGTCTTTGCGTTGGCCTCGGAGCCGCCGACGAGCGGCTGCCACTTTCCGACGAGCTGCGATTCCGACTGTGCCAGCGCCGCGAACGGCAGCAGGGCGAAGAACAGGACGAGCAGGGGTTTCTTCAGCATAAAGGTCCTCCTTTCGACTGCCCGCATGCTAACCGCCGGCCCCGCGCCCGCACAGGCCGCCCGTCACGGCGGCCGTAGTCCTTTCGAGCTATCTGTCGCCGGCAGCCGACAGCGTTTCGAGAAACACGACGAGATCGTCGACCTCGCCTTTGCTCAGGTCGAGCCTGCGCAGGATCTTCTCGCCGTCGGCGTGCAGCCGCTCCTCGTTGAGCTCCGAGTAGTGCTTCACCACGTCGCGCAGCGCGGCAAGGCTGCCGTTGTGCATGTAGGGCGCGGTGCGCGCGACGTTGCGCAGGCCCGGCACGCGCCACTCGCCGAAATTGCGGTGCTGCGGCTCGACGTGGCGCGTGCCGATGGCGGTGCTGCGCGCCGCGTCGTCGTTATGGCGCCCGAGCAGATTGAACCTGCTTTTTCGCAGGACTTCCAATCCATGGGCGCGACCCGGATCCACCTTCCCCGGCGCGACGAAGAACGGCACGCCGACGTCCGCGAACTCGCCGTTGGTGAAGAGCGGCCCGAAGTGGCAG
>Ga0105100_10001577_pt1 | contig 13316 bp, 13 predicted proteins | sample PPLLak12cMay2015_2_FD_87033 | JGI IMG/M metagenome (GOLD analysis project Ga0105100, IMG submission 87033) | Freshwater sediment microbial communities from Prairie Pothole Lake near Jamestown, North Dakota, USA - PPLs Lake P8 Core (1) Depth... | ecosystem: Environmental > Aquatic > Freshwater >... | reverse complement strand
CGGGGTAGACGTCCGGTAGCGGAATGAAATCCTTGAGCGTGGCATGCTGGCCATCTGGGCTGAATTGACACACGACGCCATACGGCTTGTTGAACAGGATCAGGCGCGACATGAAGAATCGACAGGATAGTTGGGGCAGACATTATAAGCCCCGGCTATCCTGTCTATTTTTTGCGATATAAGGGAGTGGTGATGGTTCAGCATATTCAGATTCCGGCCCAGGGCGAGAAGATCAGCGTCAATGCCGATGGTTCGCTCACGGTGCCGGCGCGGCCGATTATTCCGTTCATCGAGGGCGACGGCACCGGCGTCGACATCACCCCGGTGATGCGCACGGTGGTCGATGCGGCGGTGCAAAAAGCCTATGCCGGCGCACGCCAGATCGCCTGGATGGAAGTGTTTGCCGGCGAAAAAGCCACGCGCGTCTACGGCGCCGACCAATGGCTGCCGGAGGAGACGGTGCAAGCGGTGCGCGAGTTCGTGGTCTCGATCAAGGGCCCGCTCACCACGCCGACTTCCGGCGGCATCCGCTCGCTCAACGTGGCCTTGCGCCAGATGCTCGATCTGTATGTCTGCCTGCGCCCGGTGCGCTATTTCACCGGCGTGCCCAGCCCGGTGAAACAGCCGGAAAAGACCGATATGGTGATCTTCCGCGAAAACACCGAGGACATCTACGCCGGCGTGGAGTGGGAAGCCGGCACGCCGGAAGTGCAGAAGGTGATCACCTTCCTGCAGCAGGAAATGGGCGTGACGAAGATTCGTTTTCCCGCGTCCTCCGCCATCGGCATCAAGCCGGTGTCGATCGAGGGCAGCGAGCGCCTGATCCGCAAGGCGATCCAATACGCCATCGACAACAAGCGCAGCTCCGTGACCCTGGTGCACAAGGGCAACATCATGAAGTTCACCGAAGGCGGCTTCAAAAAGTGGGGCTACGAGCTGGCCAAGCGCGAATTCGGCGCGGTCGAGATCGACGGCGGGCCGTGGATGAAGTTGGCTGATAAATATGGTGGCATCGTAATCAAGGACGTGATCGCGGATGCTTTCCTACAGCAAATCCTGCTGCGCCCGGAAGACTATGCGGTGATCGCCACCCTGAATCTGAACGGCGATTACGTGTCGGATGCGCTGGCGGCGCAAGTCGGCGGTATCGGCATCGCCCCCGGCGCCAACCTGTCCGATTCGGTGGCGATGTTCGAGGCCACGCACGGTACCGCGCCCAAATACGCGGGCCAGGATTATGTCAACCCCGGCTCCATCATCCTCTCGGCGGAAATGATGTTGCGCCACATGGGCTGGCTGGAAGCGGCGGATCTCATTATCAAGGGCATGGAAGGCGCGATTTTGGCGCAACAAGTGACTTACGATTTCGCCCGTCTGATGCCGGGCGCGACCCAGGTGAGCTGCTCGGCCTTCGGCCAGCGCATCATCGCGCACATGTAAGTTCAGTGCGGCTTGGACGGCGCGGCCGGCGTCACACCCGCTTCACGCAACGCGCTGATGATATCGTCAGCGACGCTGCCGAGTTCCTCGCGCAAGGCTTCCAGGCCTTGCAGCAGGTTTTCGGCATCGTTCAAGCGAGTCGCCGGCGGCGGCTCCACGGGCTGGGTCTTGCGTGGCATGGCGGTTCTCCGCTTATCCCCTCGGCCGGGCTGCATAATGCCGTGCGGCGCGATAAGGCATAAGCCAAATCTAGCACAGGGCTTTGAATTTGCCAGCGCCGTCTTAAGCCGGAAACAATCCCTTTTGTTTTAAGTGGTTAAGAAACTAAACTGTGGTATCTTGTAGGCGAATTTTGGCTTGGTTCTCGCCCCTGATCCGCGTGGAAAGCAGACGATGAATGCACCCAACGTAAAACTACACCCCAGCGCCCAGCCGCAAGTCGCAGCCAAGCGCCATGCGATCGTGCTTGCCGGCGGTTCCGGCACGCGCTTGTGGCCCTTGTCGCGGTCTTCCAAACCCAAGCAGCTGTTGTGCTTGAATGGCGCGGAGAGCCTGTTGCAGCAGACCGTGCGCCGCACCTTGCCGATGGTCAATCCGGCCCATGTGTGCACCGTCACTTCCGCCGAATACCGCTTTGAAGTGGCGGGCCAATTGCTGGCCCTGGATGCGGCGCTGGCGGGCGGCGTGCTGGCCGAACCGATGGGGCGCAACACCTTGCCGGCCATCGCTTGGGCCGTGGCGCGCATTGCGCGCGAGACGCCGGACGCCGTCATCGGCGTGTTCTCCTCCGACCATGCGGTGGCGGACGACGCCGCCTTCCTGCGCGCCTGGCAGGCGGCCGAGGCCGCGGCCAAGGAAGGCTATATCGCCTTGTTCGGCATGCGGCCGACCGAGCCGGCCACCGGCTATGGCTATATTCAAAGCGGTCAGGCGCTGGCGGGCGCGAACAGCGGGCCCTTGTCCGAAGTGCACCAAGCGCTGCGCTTCGTGGAGAAGCCCGACCTGGCCACGGCGCAGGGCTATCTCAGCGCCGGCGGCTATTATTGGAACGGCGGCATGTTCGTGTTCCGCGCCGACCGCTTCATGGACATGTTGCGCCAGCATCAGCCGCAAATCTTTGCTGCCGCGCTCGCCCTGGCGGAAAAAGACGAACTGCAGGCGGATGCCGAGGTGTACGCCAACATGCCGGATTTATCCATCGACTATGGCCTGCTGGAATTGGCCGACAAAGTGGCGGTGGTGCCGGTGGACATGGGCTGGAACGACCTGGGTTCCTGGGAGGCGATTTATCAGCAGCGCGACAAGGACGCGCAGGGCAATATGACCCAAGGCGATGTACTCGCCATCGACAGCCAGGACAATCTGCTGTGGAGCGATCATGGCCTGGTGGCCACGCTCGGTGTGGCGAATTTGGCGGTGGTGCAAACGCGCGACGCGACCCTGGTCTGCCCGCGCGAACGGGTGCAGGATCTGAAGACGCTGGTGGCCGCGGTCAAGCAGGAGCATGCGCACCTGACGGAAATCCACCTGACCGTGATGCGCCCCTGGGGCAGCTACACCATTCTGGAAGAAGGCCCGGGCTACAAGATCAAGCGCATTTTGGTCAATCCCGGCGCCAAGCTGTCGATGCAAATGCACTACCACCGCTCCGAGCATTGGGTGGTGATCGAGGGCACCGCGCGCATCACCAACGGCGACCAGGAAATCTATCTGGAAGAAAACGAGTCCACCTATATTCCCAAGACCAATCGCCATCGCCTGGAAAATCCGGGCAAGGTCGCGCTGCAAATCATCGAAATCCAAAGCGGCCCCTATCTCGAAGAAGACGACATCGTGCGCTTCGATGATGTTTATGGCCGCATTCCCGGCTGACCCGGCTGATTAGGAGAGCCCGTTGAGCGCTTCCCCGCTTGCAATACTGCCCACCTGGTTGAAGGATTTTCGCGCCATTGCGGTAGCGCTGATCGCCGAGGATGGGCGCATCGTCGAAGCCAACGAAGGTTTCCTCATGACCTTGGCCGGCATCTCCGAGGGCTTCTCCACCTCGAACTTCATCGAACCCAGCTTCAATCTCCTGTGCCGCAGCCCGGCGCAGCCGAATGGCCTGATCTATCACGGCCTGCTGACGCTGGGCGCGCCTGAAGGCGCAAAGCGCACCTTCTCCGGCCGCGTGTATCGCATGAACCAAATGCTGTTCATCGCGGCGGAAATGGACATCGCCGCCTTCGAGCAGATCCACGACGAAAACGACAAGCTGAAAAAGGAGCTGGACGACGTGCGGCGCCAGCTCTCCAAGCGCAACCATGCGCTGCAGGCCGCGCTGGAAGAAATCACCGAACTGAAGCAGCACGACACCGTGACCGGCTTGCCGCACCGCGTGATGCTGGATATGCGCATGGAAGAAGAAATCGCGCGCTGGGAACGCTCGCGCCGGCCGCTGGCCTTGATGCTGATGGATATCGACAACTTCACCAAGCTCAACGCCGACTATGGGCGCGATGTCGGCGACGAGGTATTGAAGCATATCGCCACCCTGTTGAAGCAAGCGGTGCGGACGGTGGATGTGGCGGTGCGCTACGGCGGCCAGGAGTTCGCCATTCTGCTGCCGGAGACCAATGAAATGGGTGCCATGATCGTCGCCGAGCGCATGCGCATGGACTTGTCCGGCCAGTTGATTCTGCCGCTGCTGGAACCGATCACTGCCAGTTTCGGCGTGGCGATCTATCTCTCGGGCGAGGAACGCGAAGAGTTGTACGCCCGCGCCTGGCGCGCCCTGAAACACGCCAAGGCGCATGGCAAGAACGCCATCACCATGGCCGGCGTGGTCGGCGAGTGCGATCACTTGTATCAGGGCGGCTCGATGGAATTCGATACCGCCGATGTATAAGACCATCGAGCAATGCGTGGGCAATACGCCCTTGGTGCGGCTGCAACGCATGCCGGGCGACACCACGAATACCGTATTGTTGAAACTCGAAGGCAATAATCCCGCCGGTTCGGTCAAGGATAGACCGGCGTTGTCCATGATCGTGCATGCCGAAGCGCGCGGCGACATCCAGCCCGGCGATACCCTGATCGAAGCCACCAGCGGCAACACCGGCATCGCGCTGGCGATGGCGGCGGCGATGCGCGGCTACAAAATGATTCTGGTCATGCCGGAACACATGAGCATCGAGCGCCAGCAAGTGATGCGCGCCTTCGGCGCCGAGCTGGTGCTCACGCCCAAGGCCGGCAGCATGGAACAGGCCATCGATACCGCCAACCGCATGCAAGCCGAAGGGCGCGGCCTGATCCTCAACCAATTCGGCAACCCGGACAATCCGCTGGCGCACTATGAGGGCACCGGCCCGGAAATCTGGCGCGACACCGCCGGCCAGGTCACGCATTTCGTCTCCAGCATGGGCACCACCGGCACCATCATGGGCTGCTCGCGCTATCTCAAGGAACAAAATCCCGCGGTGCAAGTGATCGGCGTGCAGCCGGAAGAGGGCTCGTCAATACCCGGCATTCGCAAATGGCCCGAGGAATACTTGCCGAAGATTTACGACGCACAGCGCGTGGATCGGATCGTTTATGTCACCCAGGCCGAAGCCGAAGAGACCACGCGCCGCCTGGCGCGCGAGGAAGGCATCTTCGCCGGCATTTCCTCCGGCGGCGCGCTGGCGGCCGCGCTCAAGATCTCCAGCAGCGTACAAAACGCGACCATCGTCTCCATCGTGTGCGATCGCGGTGATCGCTATCTTTCGACTGGTGTCTTCCCCGCTTAAAGCATTGTGTTTTGCCGGTGCGTTGGTGCTCTGCCAGGGCATATCCGCACAAGAGCTGCAACTGCGCGTGGACGACATCGTCGCGCCGAACTTCCGTCTGCAAGGCATCGTGGCGCGCGTCTCGCTGGCGACGCCGGCGACTTTAAATCTCAGCATCGAGCAAGCGACGTTCCAAGGCCGCGCATGGCGCAAGCTCAGACTGCATTGCCCCAAGGCCCTGATCGAGCGCAACCTGATCGCTTGTCCTAAGGGTTTGCTGGAAGGCGTGCCGGACAGCGTCGAAAAAATACCGCTCAGCTTTCAGTATTGGCCGGCGCAGCGCAGCTTGGAACTGGTCTTGCAGCCGGCAGCGGGCGAGCGCTGGCAAGCCGCGCTGAACTGGCGCAGCGGCAAGCTGACGGCGAACGTGCAGGTGGTGAGTGGCAAGGCGGTGCGCATCAATGACGGGTTGCCGGCACAGGGCATACGCGTTGGCCAAGGCGCACTGGACCTGCGCGCCACGCTGGAATCGCAAGATGCAGCACGCAATCGCATCGATGTGACGGCTACCTTGCGCAATGTGGCCTTCAGCGATGCCGCCGGCAGCCAGGCCGGCGAAAAACTTGATGGCGCTTTCAGTTTGCAAGCCGAGCAAGCCGATACCTGGCGTTGGCGCGCCAAGGTGGATTGGCGCGCCGGTGAAATCTTTTGGCAGCCGTTTTATTTCGCGCCCGGCGTGCGCAGCTTAAGCGCGCAAGGCACGCTTTCCGCGCAGCAAGCGGTGGTGGAACAAGCTGCTTTGAACTGGGCCGGCATCGGCACGGTGGCGTTCAACGGCGTCTGGGATCGCAAGCTGGCCAAATTCGAGCAATTCGCCTTGTCCGGCAAGACGTTGGCTTTGGATGGGCTGTACCGCACGTTTCTGAAACCGATCGCGCCCGCCGGCATGCTGCGCAGCCTTGCGCTCAGCGGTTCCAGCAGCGGTCAATTGCGCTTCCAGCAAGGCGCCATGCAAGAGGCGACGCTGACGATTCAGCAGGGCGGCATTCGGCATGAAACCAAGGAATTTTCCCTGGCCGGCATCGATGGCGACTTGGCTTGGCATCGACTGCAGGCGCGCGACAATCGCCTCAGCGTCTCCGGCGCCAAGCTGGGGAAATTGGCTCTCGGCGCATTCCGCGTCGATGCCGCGCTGGCGCCGCAGCGTGTGACGGTTGCGCCGCTGCGCATCCCGATCCTGGATGGCGCACTCAGCGTGGATGGGGTCGAGGCGCGACTGGTCGATAACAACTGGCAGTGGAGCCTCAGCGCCGCCGTGCAGCCGATTTCCATGCAGGCGCTTTCAACAGCCTTGCAACTGCCCACCATGCACGGCACCTTGTCGGGGGTCATTCCGCAGGTGCGCTATGCGCGCCAGTCGCTGCAGGTCGACGGCGCCTTGTTGTTCAAGGTGTTCGACGGCACGGTGGTGGTGAAGGATTTGTCCGCCAGCGATCTGCTCGGCCCCACGCCGCATGTGTACGGCAATATCGATATGCGCAACCTGGATCTGGACTTGCTGACGCAAACCTTCTCCTTCGGCAGCATGCAAGGGCGCCTGGACGTGACGGTGAGCGACCTGGAAATATTCGGCTGGAAGCCGGTGCGCTTCGATGCCAAGGTCGCCAGCAGTCCGGGCGATTACCCGCGCAAGATTTCCCAGCGCGCGGTGCAAAACATCACCGCGCTGGGCGGGGGCGGGGGCGTGGCGGCGATCCAACGCAGCTTTTTGCGTTTCTTCGACCAATTCGGCTACCAGCGCCTCGGCTTAAGCTGCCGCCTGACCTATGGCGTGTGCGAAATGGGCGGTGTGGCCGAGGCGCCGACCGGCTATGTGATCGTGCAAGGCGGTGGGATACCGGCTTTGACGGTGATCGGCTACAATCGAAGAGTGGACTGGGATGAATTGTTGGCGCGCATCCAGCGCGCCACCCAGGGCGGCACACCCATCGTGCAATGAGGATCTGTATGCAAAAACGTCTAGTTGGTACATTCGCCGCTGCCGGGCTCATCCTGGCCGGTTGCGTCACCATCAATATTTACTTTCCGGCCGCGGCCGCGGAAAAAGCGGCGGACAAGATTATCGACGAAGTTTGGCAGCTGAAACAGGATGCCAAACCCGCCAAGCCGGCCGGAGAAAACACCGGGGAAACTAAAGGGGATGTGAAATGAACGCCATGAAAAATTTATTCTGGGTATTGCTGTTGGCGTTTGCCAGCAGTGCGCTGGCGGCGGCCGATTTGGAAGTGAACACCCCGGCGATTTCCACCATCAAGGCTTCGATGCAGGCACGGCACAACAAGCTGGCGCCCTTTTATGCCAGCGGCGCGGTGGGCCTGACGCGGGACGGCAATGTCGCGGTGCGCGACGCCAGCCTGGCGCCGCTGGCCGAGCGGCAAAGCATGAATGCTGCCGTGGCGGATGAAAACCGCGATCGCGCGGCTTTATATCGGGAGATCGCCCTTGCTAACAACCATCCGGAGTGGGAGGCCGAGGTGCGCAGCACCTTCGCGCAGCGCTGGATCGATAAGGCGGCCGGCGGTTGGTGGGTGCAGAATGCCGGGGGCGCCTGGATCAAGAAATAGCCGTCAGGAGACTGCCGGGCCTGCCTCGGCCGCATAGGCCCAGACATCGACGGCCAAGCTGGAACGTCGGGGCGGGTATTCTTCCAGCAGCAGATCGTTCAAGAATGTCAATTCCAGCCAGGTGTCGTTGGTAAACCCATGACGCTCGGCGCGCGCGCTTTCCTTGAATAACAGGGCATCGAGATAATCGCAGGCTTTTGCACCATCCAGCCAGACTTCGGTCAGGCGCGAGGCAATATGGGGAAAACGTTGTTCGAGTACGCTTTGCATGAGCAATCTCCTCTTCAAGTTCGATTCAAACGTCATATTTAAGGCTGATTCTTCGCCAATTTCTATAAGATGTCAACTTTGTTACACATGGGGTAAAGATGATCCCGGTACTCGCGTTCGATATTGAAACCATTCCCGATACCGCCGGCCTGGCCAAGCTGTATGACCTGCCGGCCGACACGCCCGCCGACCAGGTGGCGGAGATCGCCTTTCAGCGCCGGCGCAAGACCGCCGGCAGCGATTTTCTGCAACACCCGCTGCATCGCGTGCTGGTGATTTCCTGCGCCTTGCGCTCGGACGAGGGCTTTCGCGTCTGGTCGCTGTCGGGCGAGGAAGAGGCGGTGAATATCCAGCGCTTCTTCGACGGCATCGAAAAATACACGCCGCAACTGGTGACCTGGAATGGCGGCGGCTTCGACTTGCCGGTGCTGAATTACCGCGCCCTGGTGCATGGACTGTCCGCGCCGCGCTTCTGGGACATGGGCGAGGACGATCGCGATTTCAAATGGAACAACTACATCAGCCGCTACCACACGCGGCATCTGGACTTGATGGACGTGCTGGCGATGTACCAGCCGCGCGCCAATGCCGGCCTGGACGACATGGCCAAGCTGGTCGGCCTGCCCGGCAAGCTGGGCATGGACGGCTCGCAAGTGTGGCCCGCCTATCAGCGCGGCGAGTTGGCGGCCATCAGCGATTATTGCGAGACCGATGCCGTGAACACTTATCTGGTGTACCTGCGCTTTCAGCTGTTGCGCGGCCAATTGAATGCCGAGCATTACCAGCAGGAATGCGATTTGGTGCGCAGCCAGTTGCAGAGCCTGGATCAAGCGCATTGGCACGAATTCCTGGAGGCCTGGGCATGAGCGTACTGATCGAATCGCTCGACCATGAAGGGCGCGGCGTGGCGCACGACGCAGGCAAGGCGATCTTTGTCGATGGCGCGCTGCCGGGCGAGCGCGTGACCTACAAAATTTACCGCAACAAGCCCAGCTTCGCCTTCGCGCACCTGGATCAACTGCTGCGCGAAAGCTTTACCCGGGTCACACCGCGCTGCCGCCATTATGGCGTGTGCGGCGGTTGCTCGCTGCAGCACATGGACGAAGCGGCGCAAGTCGCGGCCAAGCAGCGCATCCTGGAAGACAACCTGTGGCACATCGGGCGCGTCAAGCCGGATCAATTGCTCTCGCCGATCCACGGCCCGACCTGGGGCTATCGCTATCGCGCGCGCATGTCGGTGCGGCTGGTGGTGAAGAAGGGCGGCGTGCTGGTCGGCTTTCATGAGCGCAAGAGCAGCTTCATCGCCGACATGCACCACTGCGAAATTCTGCCGCCGCGCATCGCACGCCTGATCGACCCGCTGCGCGCGCTGATCGGCCGCTTGTCGCAGCCCGACCGCTTGCCGCAGATCGAGATCGCCCTGGGCGACGATGTGGATGTGCTGGTGTTGCGCGTATTGGAGACGCTCACCCCGGCCGACGAAGATCAATTGCGCGCCTTCGCCGATGCGTACGCGATTCAATGGTGGCTGCAAACCAAGGGACCGGACACGGTGGTTCCGTTCTATCCGCTGAATAGCCCGGCGCTGTGCTATCGCCTGCCGGAATTCGACATCGAAATGCCGTTCAAGCCGACCGAATTCACCCAGGTGAATCCGTTCGTGAATCGCATCTTGGTGCGGCGCGCCATGGCCTTGCTCGACCCGCAGCCGGGCGAGCGCATCGGCGACCTATTTTGCGGCCTGGGCAATTTCACCCTGCCCATCGCCCGGCGCGGCGCGGCGGCGGTGGGATTCGAGGGCAGCCCGGCGCTGGTGGCGCGCGCCACCGCCAACAGCGCGCACAACGGCCTGAGCCAGCGCGCCGAATTTAAAGTACAGAACCTGTTCGAGGTGAGCGAGCAGGACATCGCCGCCTGGGGCCATTTCGACAAACTGCTGATCGACCCGCCGCGCGATGGCGCGGCCGAAGTGGTGAAGGCGCTGTCGGGCGAGTTGCCGACGCGCATCGTCTACATCTCCTGCAATCCCGCCACCCTGGCGCGCGACGCGAATATGCTGGTGCACGTCAAAGGCTACCGGCTGGCCAGCGCGGGCATCGCCAACATGTTCCCGCACACCGCGCATGTGGAGTCGATCGCGCTGTTCGAACGCTGAAAATAAAACGGGGCGGTCAAGCCGCCCCGTTGCGCGAGAAGCTAAAAGAATTTAATCGCGCTCGCCCATGAAAGCGCCGAGCAGATGCAGCAGGCTGGTGAACAGGTTGTAGATCGAGACATACAGGCCGATGGTGGCCAGCACGTAGTTGGTCTCGCCGCCGTTCACGATTTCACCGGTTTGCCACAGAATCATGCCGCACATGAGGAAGGCGAACATGGCCGAGACCGTCAGCGCCAACGCCGGCATGGGGTAACCCACCATGGCCGCCACCAAGGACACGATGCCGGCGACGAAGGCGATCAACACGCCGATCATCAAGAAGCTGCGCATGAAGCTGAAGTCGCGGCGGGAAACCAGGGCATAACCCGACAGGCCGGCAAATGCGACGCCGGTGATGCCCAGCGACAGCATGACAATCTGCGTGCCGTTGGAAAAGCTCAGGTAGTGGTTGATCATCGGGCCCAGGCCCACGCCGAGCAAGCCGGTAATGGCGAAAACCGTGATGATGCCGGCGCTGGAATTGGCCGTGCGCGGCATCACAAACCACAGCAGGCCGATCGCGACCAGGCTGGAAACCAGGCTGACGCCATAGGGAAGGTTCATCGCCATCGAGACACCGGCCATGGCCGCGCTGAAGACCAAGGTCATGGCGAGCAGCATATACGTGTTACGCAGGACTTTTTGCGTGTCCGACACAAGCACTTGGCCGCCGGCAGTGGTGGCGCCAAATTGATATTGGTTCTGGGGTTGCATGGAGCGACTCCTAAGTAAGATGAAAAAGCGTAGGTAAGACTACCCAAGAGTGCTAAAAGTTTCAATAGCTCATTGGGAACCCATATTGGAACCATGAGCCCGTTGCGGTTATGATGCTAACCGCGATTTTGCCTAGCAAGGCGTGAATGCGCTTAGGAGCAAAACCAGCGAATCGGAAAGTGTTTGGGAGGTGTGGCCGAGTGGTTTAAGGCACTGGTCTTGAAAACCAGCGAAGGGGTAACTCTTCCGTGAGTTCGAATCTCACCGCCTCCGCCAAAACGAGAGTCCGTTGCAGCAGGTATCGATACCGACCCAGCCTGCCGCTTTCCTTGTGTGGAAAATAATCAAGCCAGATTTGCCGAGCGAGACATCAGCAAGCTAACTGCGGATGTGCAGAATTCCCGACGGATACCCCCCTCTTTGTTTTTGGCACGTTACTTGCTGCTATAAAACCCATGATTGTCGTATTGTTGTTAACGAGCCGGTCAATGGCTTAGCGGGGTTAGCGATATGGGCGCGTTTCCAGGGCAAGAGGCGAGTGTCGAGCTCGCAACGATCTATGAAATCAGTAAGATATTGAGTTCCTCCCTCGACTTGAACAAGACGGCGCGGGAGGTTCTTGGCGTGCTTTCCTCGCATCTCAAGATGCGGCGGGGCATGGTCAGTTTGGTGCAGTCAAATGGCGACCTGCACGTTGTTGAGGCAACCGGCATGTCTTCTGAGGCTGCCCAGCGCGGGCGCTTCCGTAAGGGGGAGGGGATTACCGGCAAAATTCTCGAAACCGGGGTGCCCATGGTGGTGCCCGATGTGACGCAGGAGCCGCTGTTTCTGAATCGCACCGGCTCGCGCAGCATGGCGGAAGGGCGTGTCGTGGCCTTTATCGGCGTGCCGATCAAGGTCGGACGTGAAACCGTCGGCGTGCTGAGCGTCGATCGCGAGGTCGACGACATACCGTCCAATTTTGAATCCGATGTGCGCTTTCTGGCGATGGTCGCCAATCTGATCGGGCAGACGACGCGCCTGCACGATAGAGTCGCAGCCGAGCGCGAGGAATTGATGCAGAGCCAGCATCGCTTGCAGAAGGAACTGCAGGGCAAGTACCGCCTGGACAACGTCATCGGACGCAGCAAGCGCATGCAGGAAGTTTTCGCCGAAGTGCACCAGGCGGCGCCGGGCAAATCGACCGTGCTGTTGCGCGGCGAGAGCGGCACCGGCAAGGAAGTGATCGCGCGCTCCATTCATTATCTGAGCCCGCGCAAGGAAGCACCGTTCATCAAGGTCAACTGTGCCGCGCTGTCCGAGACGCTGCTCGAATCCGAGCTGTTCGGGCACGAAAAAGGTTCGTTCACCGGCGCCACGCAAGAGCGCAAGGGCCGCTTCGAAATGGCTCATGGCGGCACCTTGTTCCTGGACGAGCTGGGGGAAATATCGGCCGCGTTCCAAACCAAGCTGCTGCGCGTGTTGCAGGAACGCGAATTCGAGCGCGTCGGCGGCAACAAATCGATCAAGGTGGACGTGCGCCTGATCGCCGCCACCAACCGCAATCTGGAAGAAGACGTGGCGAAAGGCGTGTTTCGCGCCGACCTGTACTATCGGATCAACGTGGTGAGCATCTTCCTGCCGCCGTTGCGCGAGCGCCGCGAAGACATTCCTTTATTGATCGACTACTTCCTGGACAAATTCAACCAGGATAACCAACGCAAGCTCGCCATCTCGCCGGCGGCGCTGGAGGTGATGCTCAAGTGCAACTGGCCCGGCAATGTGCGCGAGCTGGAGAACTGCGTCGAGCGCACCGCCACCATGACGCGCACCAACACCATTCAGGATGTGGACCTGCCGTGCCAGCAGAACAAGTGCTTTTCACAGGTGCTGCAACACTATGGGCAGGCGCAGCAGGTGATCCCGATCGCGCCGGCTGCCCCAACTGCGCCTGCTGCGCCCGCGGCGGCCATGCCGGATATTCCCGACGCCGGTTCCGGCGAGTCCTTGGCGCTGGACGACCCCGCCTACATGACCGAGCGCGAACGCCTGGTGTGGGCCATGGAACAATGCGGCTGGGTGCAAGCCAAGGCCGCGCGCCTGCTGAATCTGACGCCGCGCCAGATCGGTTATGCGCTGCTGAAATACAACGTCGAAGTCAAAAGGCTTTGAGGCGTGATGCGTGAGGCGTGAGGCGTGAGGCCACCCCCTCAGTCCTCAGTCCTCAGTCCTCAGCCCTCAGCCCTCAGCCCTGTAGTCTTCCCGACAATTTCCGCCGCGCCATTCTCCCTTTGTCGCATGTACGACAAACCGCCGGCTTGCGCTAAGTGCTTATATTTCGCGGTG
>Ga0105100_10001575_pt1 | contig 13320 bp, 9 predicted proteins | sample PPLLak12cMay2015_2_FD_87033 | JGI IMG/M metagenome (GOLD analysis project Ga0105100, IMG submission 87033) | Freshwater sediment microbial communities from Prairie Pothole Lake near Jamestown, North Dakota, USA - PPLs Lake P8 Core (1) Depth... | ecosystem: Environmental > Aquatic > Freshwater >... | reverse complement strand
GTTTGCCATCAAACTCAATGACATATGAATTTCCGGTTCCGGTGCATTTAATTAATCCACCATCTGCAAGGGTTACATCAGCTATTTTGGTTCCAATATCCGGTATTGTTATTTCCGGAGAGTCTCCCGACCATTTGAGGATATGGAGGTAGACTTTATTCTCCTTCCTGGTACTTACACCCCAGTCGGCCGGTTTGAATGGTCCGCCACGCGTCCCATAAATTGAGTATCCGTATTTATTCAGCCACTCTCCCATCTCCTTCAGTCTTTCAACCTGAAGCGGCTCTATTGTTCCGTCCGGTCGCGGACCAACATTAAAGAGAAGGTTACCGTCACCTCCTGCAGAACGGATGAGATTATGAAGACACTGCTCCAGTGACTTAACTTCGTCATCTGGTTTCCAAGCCCACTGACGTCCGATAGTCATACAAGTTTCCCATGCCCGGGTAGTCTGAAAATTTCCTACCCTTTGCTCGGGAGTGTCAAAATCACCCTTTGCTCCCGTCCGGTTATTTACAAGTATATCCGGCTGAATTTTACGGATGTGGTCAATAACCCCCTGTCCCCTGACAGAATCAAACTGTTGTGGTACATCATACCACATAACCAGAAGTGGACCGTAGTTTTTTATAATTTCAACTGACTGATTTTTAAGATACTCTGTGTATCTGTCAAGGTTAAAGGTTTCCCTTTTTACGCTTCCCCCCGGGCTGGTAAGGGGAAAATCCGGATGGTGCCAGTCGCAGGTAGAGTGGTAAAATCCCAGCGCTATTCCCTCCTTTTTACATGCTTCGGATAATTCTTTCATGACATCCCGTTTGAAGGGTGAATTCATAATGTTGAAATCGGTATACTTTGTATCCCACATACAGAATCCGTCATGGTGCTTGGAAGTAAAAACAATGTACTTCATACCGGCAGCCTTTGCTATCCTGACCCATTCAAGTGCATTGAAATTAACAGGATTGAACTGCTTATAAAGGGTATCATATTCTTCGACAGTCCATTCCCTGCCCCTTGACCATCCAATTTCAGTACCCTTTATGCTGACCGGCCCCCAGTGGATGAACATCCCGAAACGGGAATCTTTCCACCATTCAAGCCGCTCTCCTACAGTAGAGGAGGGCTGCCTGTTGTTACAGGCAAGTAAAACCATACTTAAAATAAACAGGATAAATTTCTTCATGTTGACAGAATAATGAAATTAAACTATAATAATAGTAAAAAATCAGGATTTAAAGAAGTAGAGATCAATACTGTTAAATAAAAGTCAGCTTATTAGTTTTCAACATTGTGGTTCACTCAATTTGTAATTGTTAATTTTGCCCCACCCTGTATACTGAAATTCTGATAAAACAAATGGTCCAGGACTATCTTAACGATCTGAACGACGCTCAGAAGCAGGCAGTCATTAACACGGAAGGACCTGCCCTGGTGATTGCCGGTGCCGGTGCAGGCAAGACACGTGTGCTTACCTGGCGCATTGCAAACCTGCTTCAGAAAGGCGTCCAGGCCGGAAAGATACTTGCCCTGACATTTACAAATAAAGCGGCAGGTGAAATGAAAGAGAGGATCGCCGGTATTGCCGGAAATGAAATTGCGCGATTCCTCTGGATGGGGACATTTCATTCAATTTTTGCCAGGATACTCAGGATCGAGGGTGACAGGCTGGGATACAAATCAAATTATACAATCTACGATTCCGTTGATTCAAAAAGCCTTATCCGTACAATTATAAGGGAGCTTAATCTCGAAGATACCATTTACAAACCCGGAATGATCTCCTCAAGGATATCCACCGCCAAGAATAATCTTGTCACAGCCAGTATGTATGCAGCCAATAATTCGACTCATGAATATGACAAAGCCAACAGGATACCGTTACTGGCTGAAATCTACAAAATATATGCAAGCCGCTGCTTCAGGGCTAACGCAATGGATTTTGATGATCTGTTGCTGAATACCAATATTCTTTTCAGGGATTTTCCTGATGTACTGGCATCCTACCAGGAGAAATTCAGATATATACTTGTGGATGAGTATCAGGATACAAGCTATGCTCAGTACCTGATAATTAAAAAACTTGCAGCCAGCCACAGGAATGTCTGTGTGGTGGGAGACGACGCCCAGAGCATCTATTCATTCAGGGGCGCCAGGATCGAAAATATACTTGAATTCAGGAATGATTATCCCGAATACCATCTCTTTAAGCTTGAGCAGAATTACCGGTCGACCCAGACCATCGTAAACGCTGCCAACGGGATCATTGCGAACAATGAGGGACAGATCCATAAAACTGTCTTCTCAAAGAATGAACAAGGAGAAAAGATAATGGTGATGCAGGCAATGACAGACACCGAGGAAGGATTCAACATCACAACAGATATTTTCGATAAACGCCTGACACTGCAGATGAAATGGGAGGATTTTGCAATTCTCTACAGAACCAATGCCCAGAGCAGGATATTTGAAGAGACTCTCCGCAGGAAAAACATCCCTTACAAGATCTATGGCGGCCTTTCATTTTATGAGCGCAAGGAGATAAAAGACATCCTTGCGTATTTCAGGATGGTTATTAATCCGGAGGACGAAGAAGCCCTTAAAAGATCCATCAACTATCCGAAAAGAGGAATCGGCGATACTACAGTCCAGAAGATCCTGGATCTTGCCGGGGAAAGAAATGTACCGGCCTGGAATATCATGACGGAATCGGCAAAATATCCTGGTTATTTCAATCCGGGAACAGTTAAAAAATTGTCTCTTTATGCTGATCTTATTACAACATTATCTCAGAATACCGGTAAAATGGATGCGTACTCAAAGGCTAAAGAGATCGCTTTCGGATCGGGGATAATGAAAGATCTGAGGGATGGCAATCTGCCTGAGGAGGTAAGCCGTTATGAGAACATGCAGGAGTTGCTGAATGCCATAAAGATATTCACCGAAGCCGCTGAAACAAACGGTGAACCCTCAATCCTCGAAGCGTACCTGGCAAATGTCGCCCTGCTTACTGACCAGGATAATGAAAAGGCCGGAGATCGTGATAAGGTGACACTGATGACAATGCATTCGGCTAAAGGTCTGGAATTCAACTATGTGTATATTGTGGGCATGGAGGATACTCTTTTCCCGTCTCCCCTGTCGGCAGGCAGTTCCAGGGAACTTGAGGAGGAGAGGCGTCTGTTTTATGTGGCACTTACCAGGGCAAAGAAGCAGGCTGTCTTCAGCTATGCGCTGAACAGATATAAGTGGGGAAACCTTGAAAGAAGCAATCCAAGCAGATTTCTCCGTGAGGTCGATCAGAGTTTTCTTCATTATCCGCAGACAGGGGGAAAACCGTTTCGGCATGGATCTGGCAGGGAGGAAAAACCATATCGCTTTAGTGAAGAACCGGTCCTCTATACCCCGGCGCCAAGACTGAAAAAATTCCGGACACCATCAGAATTACCAGCGACTGCTTTTTCCGGTTCATCAGGTATCGATCCGTCGGAATTAGCCGAAGGTGATCCAGTGCTGCATGAAAGGTTCGGAAATGGTGTTATTGTTTCCATCGAAGGTGAACCACCGAATACGACAGCGTCTGTTGAGTTTGAAAATGGTGGCAGAAAGAAGCTGCTGCTGAGGTTTGCAAAACTGAGGAAGAAATAACCCTGCCTTTATTTCTTTGCCCCTGCCTGTCCGAAAATCATTTTTATCAATGTATATCCTGCAGCAGATATTGAATGATTCTTCAAAAGGACTTCATTATTGCTCATGCCGGTTACTGGTGAGTTTGTAATCAACGTTTAATAAAACGTTTAATAAAACGTTTTATTAAACGTTTTATTAAACGTTGATTAAAAAATTAAACAACCCTTACCGGCTATCTATGCTGCCACAGCAACTTCAGTTGGTTTTTCTTTTTCAAGAAGCACCGACTGATACAGTGATGCGAACGAACTCTTTACCCAAATCAATGCAGGCAAAATACCTACTATCATAAGGATCAGGCCAAACATCAGGATAAAGAATGATACAAAACCCATCAGGAATATTGTCCAGCCATGGCCTTTTGTAAGCTTCCAGCTAAGTTCAACAGCTTCAATCGGATCAAGCTTCTTGTCCATTACTATATACCCGGTAAATGCAAGCCGGCATCCTATTATTATCCCGGGAACAATAAGTGCGAACAATCCCAGAACCACAAGTGCAAATACCATCAGGTTTGCGAGTATAATATTAAGGTAATTCTCCCAGAATCCTTTGATAAGCAATTCAAAATCCGGCTTTACCTTTCTGACAGCCTGAACGAAGATCATTTTGCCGCCATACTCGACAACAGGCCTGGCCAGGAATGTGTAGAGCAAAGCAATGAGTCCGATAAATACTGCAAAGACTCCCAACGATGCAAGTCCGAATATCTGCTCCCAATTACCATCCCATTTCCAGGGAAATCCTTTAAAATTCGATTGGTCAAGCTTAAAATCTATCCCGCTCATCGGGCCTGACAGAATAGTCAGGACAAAAACAACAAGGAGAAGTCTCAGGAAGTTATCCGACATTACCCGCCATCCTGTGCCGAAGGCATCACCGAAGGTGGGAAGCAGTTTGTATTGATTTTCATTTTCCATGGTTACTTTTAATTTAAATTGGTGAATATTATGTGGCAAATGTAAACCCTGATTTCTTTATGGAATCAATACTATTGTAGTGTTTTTCAGGAATCCTACCAAAGTATGGAAAGCAATACTTAAGTAGTGTCTGCCTTTATACCGGTATTATTTCCAATTTTTATACCTTTATATAATTATGCTCACAATCCTGGTTTATCTTCTTTTTATGTTGTCTGTGGCTCTTGCCTCAGGAGGAATTATTCTGGCATCCAGATTAAGGACTAAATACAGGACGGAGCTCTTCTCCACTCTGTTATATTTCCTGGTCTTCATTTACACATTTGGTTTTTATGGTATCTGGGGACAGGTACTTATCAAGGCTTTTCTGGCTCCGTACATAAACGCGGGACTAAATGAAAGGTTTTCAGATATTGCAATGTTCATGGGATTGCCATTCCTGGTATTCGCCTGGCTGATGCTTGTCCAGTTTGCTTCAGGGATCTCAGGATGGAGAAGCAGCAAATGGTTTATTTTCGGGTTTCTTTTTTTCAATTTCTCCATGCTGATACTGCTGGGCTATCTGATTGCCCGTGAGGAAACATTTGAACCTGCAACACTTATCATGAATTATTTTATTGTAATGAATCTGTTATATTCAGTACTGGCATCCTATATAATCCATTTCCCGAAACAAAGCCGCACCATAATCCACGAATATGACAGAAGGATAATTGCTCCGGTCCTGTTTCTGATAATGGCGACACAGGGAACTCCATTATTGTTCTATAAATCGCAACTCTGGCTGGGAGCGATATTTATCCTGGCATTTTTTGCCGGCAATACTTTCCTTCCGGTCTGGTTCACCTACGGAACACTTTTATCCCTGAGTTCTGCTGAACCGCTAAAGGATGCTTCATTTGGAGAGTTCTGCAGGAAGTATGAAGTATCGCCACGGGAATCGGAAATTATACGTGAAATATGTAACGGACTCAGTAACAAAGAGATATCTAATAAGTTATTTATAAGCCTTCAGACAGTAAAGGACCACACTCACCGGATCTACATCAAAACCAATGTAAAGAGCCGTGTACAGCTTATTAACCTGGTAAAAGAGCTTAAAATGATTTGATCTATTCAGGGAGCTCGAGGTAAACGATTACCGGACCTCCGGAGAATTCAAGAATAAAGCTTTCTCCGACTGCCTCATTAAGTGTTGCATTCCACCAGTTTTTCAGTTTCCTGTTTTTGAGAGGGTATTTCAATCCCTTTGAATTTAAAACGGTATCAGGGTCAATCGAAAAGATTGAAACCTGCTGTCCGGGGAATGACGGGACCTTGCAACTTTCAAGGAAAGGACGTAAAATCCCGGTATCGGTTATCATTATAATATCCGCATCTTTTACATATTCTGCAAGCAATGATATATTTCCAATTGTATGATCTTCTCTTTTGCCCGTAGCGCCCAGGATAACGAGATCCCTGAAATCCCTTTTTATACACCAATGTACTGCCTTAGTCAGATCGTTAATATCCTGATCCTTATCACGATAAATGCGATCAGAAAATCTTTTTGCTATTCCCTTTTTGAGGGAATCCATATCACCCACAATTGCTTCTGGTATCATTCCCGCATTTATCAGGGTTTCGGCGCTTCCGTCGCAACAGACTATCCTTTCGGCATTTTTAAGGTAGCCAAGAGGTATTTCATGCACAGGGAACCTGCCGTCAGCGAGTATGATTGTTTTTGCAGACATGTGAATAAAGATACGTTATTTCCTCGAAACTCTTTTTTGTTATATTTTTGAAATGTTTAACGGATTAATCATGCGCATTGTTTCAATATTTATAATCCTTGCGGGCTTTTTGGCAGCCTGCACGCATGGCAGGGGAGGCAATTCTCCGGAGGCGACAGCCAGAAGCCAGGTAATCACTGTTGCAAAGGAATATGCATTACATATCATGAAGGATGCAAGAGTGTCAACCGACAGAGATGGTATCATCACACTTTCCACGGACAGAATGAGGTATGTGATCGATCCGGCTAAAATTGTCATCAGTGAGATTGATGAAGATCCGGAAAAGGATGCCATTGTTCCCCTGACCCTTCTGCAAGGACAAAAACTTATAATGAGAGAGCATCTGCTTATCTTAACTACAGGGGAGAAAATGGTGATTGACACTGTGTTATATGATATCATCAGTATCCTGAAAGTGGAAGACAGGATAATTAATGCCGAGATTTCAAAAGTGGGGATTGACTCACCGGGATATGGATGTGCTACATGCATGGAGATTGCCAGATATAAGTTCAGGGGCGGCAAGTTTGCAAAAACTGAATGATACAGGATAAAAAGAAAGAGGCTGTCCAAATGAAACAGCCTCTTTTATTTAAATAAAATAATCCGATTCTACCAACCGGTATTTTGCGTAAGAACGCCAGGTTGAAGATCTAATTGGGTTTGAGGTAATGGCCAGTATTCATTTTTATTAGCAGCGAATACTGCTGGTTTTACACCTCCCAACAATGATCTGAAATGTCTGTCCTGAGTTAAATACATATTAATTGTGGGTGCGGCGATGCCCCAGCGGACAAGATCAAAAAACCTATACCCTTCCATTGCAAATTCCAGTCTCATTTCATACCGTATTGCCTTACGTGCAACATCCACGCTGGCAAAAGTAACCGGATATGGATTTACTAAATAATTTGCGGCTGGCTTTGAATTATCAACATATGGTTCAATTGCCGTCTGGGTAGTCTGCAGTTCGAACAACCTGCATCTTCCCATTAAAACATGGTTAGCTGCTCTGGTGCGGATTTGATTTACGAGTTGGGTTGCTGTCGCAAGATCTGCCGGAGTAGATTCAGCAGCTACCTCAGCTCTCCAAAGCAGAATATGGGCATACCTGATAGCCCTGTAACTGTTTGAATTTACACCTGTAGCCCATCCTGTGGTTGTTGACAGGGTTCCTTTATCCTTTTTCAGAAACATGTTCTTCTTATTAACGTAAGGACCTGCATTACCCTGGTCACGAATCCACGTTGAGCCACGCATAATTCCCCAATCCAGATAAGGAACCCCCCTGCGGCCCACTGTCCAGTCCAACCTTGGATCTACCGTAGTTACCGTATCCTGGACAAAGAATTGGTCGGAGGTAAGTTTCATATCATTTTTAAAGTTTGCGAGAGTATCCGCATCCAGGAATGGTAAACCAGTCGCAGGATCAACTTTAAAGGCATTTACCAGATTCTGTGTCGGTTGATAAAATCCACAGCAGGTTCCGGTACCATCAATATCTACCGGGAAATTAAGTGCATCTCCCCAACCGGCATTCGGTGAACCACTTGCTCCGTCATTTACACTGTACTGAATCTCAAAAACTGATTCTTTATTATTCCTTTTGGCAGCAAGGAAGTTATCATCAAAGTTGGGTGTAAGTTCATATTTAAGACTTGAAATTATATCATCCAACAATGGTTTTGCATCGTTCCATTTCTTCTGGAACATATAAACTCTTGCCAAAACAGCCTCTGCAGCATACCTGGTAGGACGACCTACGTCAGCCTGAGTTGTCGGAAGGTTTGAAACGGCATATTTCAGATCATTCTCGATTAACGGCCATGTATCAACTGTATTAACCACAGTAACGGCATCAACATCATCGGTTATGTATGGAATATTGTTATATACCCTTTTCAGCTCAAAATGAATAAATCCTCTGATAAATAAAACCTGTGCTTTAATACTTGCCTGGACAGCATCCGGGAGAGGAGGGTCACATAATGCCATTACTTTAAGCACATCGTTAGCCCGTGATATACCGTCATAGTTAACATACCACTTATCGGAAATATATCCGTTTGTGGCATCAACCGAGTAGTTTTCAATTGGATTAATAGTAGACTGGTCACTAATATCTGACCCCTTGGTAGCATCATCCGATGCCACGCCGCCCCATACCCAGTTGGATACTGAGCCTGCCCAGGATGCACCTGCTGTACCGCGAGTTTGCCCATCAATTGCAGCATAGGCACCAATTAAAAGGGCATTAACACCTTTTTCATTCGCAAGTACCACATTATTTGCCGATGCAGTTGGTGTTGTATTCAGGAATTCATCAGAACAGCCGGCCAACAATGCAATCAGTAATCCGACAGCGATTGTAGAAAATATAATATTCCTTTTCATATTCTGTTTATTTTTATCGGTTTTCATCACATCAATTTGCCTATATATCAAGCCTGATTCCAAATACAAACTGCCTGGCTGTAGGCCACTGACCATCATCAACACCAAGATTAACGCCTCCTCTTGAAACTTCCGGATCGAGTCCGCTGTATTTTGTCAGTGTAAAGAGATTAGTTCCCTGAATATAAACTTCCATATTGTTCAAAGTTAGCTTCTGGCTAATCGATTTCGGCAGAGCATACGATAGCTGTAAAGTTTTTAACCTTAGGAAAGAACCATCTTCAAGAAAGAAAGTTGAAGGATATTGGCTAACAGTAGTCTCATCGGCCAAAGGCAGAACTGCATCTGCATTATCATCAAGATATGGGCTCCCCCAGGACCTGTACAGACGGTCTTTTGTGCGGTCGCCGGTAAACTGTGTAAAATCAATCCAGCGTCTGACATAGTTACACAGTTTGTTACCATAACTTGAATAAAAGAATGCACTTAAAGAAAGACCTTTATAGCCCAGGTCAGCATTAAACCCTCCGGTAAATTTAGGATGTGGACTACCTATGTAGGTACGGTCATTATCATTAACAATATCATCTCCGGATATATTACGGTATTTAAAATGACCGGCTACATTATAAGTACCTCCATACATTTCGGCATACTCATCAGCTTCATCCTGGGACTCTAAAAATCCGTCAACAATTAATCCATAAAATTCCGGGAAGGAAGTACCTTTTGTTGCACGTGTATAAACCATCTGCCTGAAATCACCACCACCTATAAATTCAGCTTCTTTACCTGAGATCTTAACAATTTCATTCTTATAGTGCGACAGGGTTAAACCTACATTATAAGTTAAATCACCTCCCAGAGTACTATTCTGATAGCTTATATTCAGGTCAAAACCCTTATTATCCATATCGCCGATATTGACTGAAGGAGCTGAAGCAGCACCAACTACACGGGGAATAGCAACTGCGAAAAGCATATCTTTTGTTTTTCTTACCCATACATCAAGAGTTGCGGTAAGGGAATTGTTTAATGCAGTAACATCGATTCCAACGTTTGTAGTTGTTGTCGTCTCCCATTTTGCGTCCGGGTTCCCAATTGCAGATGCATAGAAACCTGATGCCAGGGAGCTGACACTACCGTTAATTGAATAAAAGGAATAATCATTTCTGGACCCGAATGTTGTAAAGCCATTATAGTTACCTACTTCATCATTACCCGACATTCCCCATCCTGCACGGATTTTGAGGTTATCAATATAGTCTCTGGAGTTCGCCATAAAGGACTCTTCCGATATTCTCCAACCTGCTGAAAAAGCAGGGAAATTACCCCAGCGACTGTTGGCTCCAAACCTTGATGAACCATCACGACGAAAAGTAACTTCGGCCAGATACTTCCCACTATAATCATAATTAATCCTTCCGAAGTAAGACATCCATCTTACTTCACTGCCACCTCCGCCGCTCGTCTGATCTTTCTCACCTGCATTCAGGTACATATAAATTGCATCATCAGAAAAGAAGGTTGACCGGCTGGCGCTGACGTCTTTACTTGAAACAGAAACAGCCTCAGTACCGGCGAGGAAGTTCAATGTATGCACACTTGCAAAGGTTTTAATAAAATTAATCGTATTAGTCCAATTCCACTGAGTAGTGTAACCACTGTTCATAGTCAGGATATCGGATGGTTTTGATTCCTGAAATTCCGGGTTTTGACGGAAAATATCCCTGCTGTCGTTAGGTCTGTAGTCAAATCCAAATAATGATTTAACCCTTAGCCCATTAATTATCTGGACTTCACCATATACATTACCTATTCCCCTGAGATTATGCGAGTAATCATCCCTGTCACGGTATAAAACAGCTAAAGGATTTTCCCCGTTTCCGGTTCCGGTCGCTTTTGTTCCTGCAAAATTACCCATGATATCATACACCGGGATAATGGGTTGCATACGATAAGCTTGTGAAATCGGAATTCCTTCACCAAATTCAGACCGGTTGCCTTTACCTACAGTATAAGATATACCCAGGGATTCTCCCAGTGTCAGCCATTTGGTTATTTTATTATCTGCATTTGAACGGAGGGTATAGCGGTCAAAACTGGTGTATTTGATAATTCCTCTTTCGCTAAAATAACCCATGGTGAAAGCATGAGTACCTCTATCGGTACCACCAGTAAGCGACAGATTATATTCATTCATGATCCCTGGTTGAAGTATTACATCATACCAGTCAGTTCCCTCCTTGTTAGCCATGGTAATATTGTAAAAAGCAGCACCAGGTGTATGATTATATTTGGCCGGATCAGCCAGCGGATCCCCCAGCATCTTACCTGCGGGAACAACATAGTCAGGTATTTGTGGAGTAGTCCCCGTACCATAAAGAATATTGGAGGGTGCTTTACCCTGATTTTTAGCTTCGAGCCAAAGCAATTCACCATATTCCTGTGTATTAAGCAGGTCATAATAATTTGAAAAACTGCTGATGCCAAATCGGGCATTTAATGTAACTTTCGATTTTCCGGCAGTTCCATGTTTTGTAGTTATTAAAATAACTCCATTAGCACCACGAGCTCCATAGATTGCAGCAGAAGATGCATCCTTAAGAACTGTTACTGTTTCAATTTCATCAGGATTTAGCTGGGAAATAGCAGATTTTGTCGGCACTCCATCTATAACGTACAGAGGGGAATTGTTATTAATGGTACCCAGGCCACGAATAGTTACTTCGGCACCACCACCGGGCGCTTTTGCATTAATGATATTAACTCCGGAGGCTTTGCCTTGCAACCTCGTAATAGCATTTGCCGTGGTTTCTCTTGCCATTTCATCAGCACTCACAGTCGAGACAGCCCCCGTTAAGGATTTCCTCACCTGGGTTGTATATCCGACAACAACTATTTCTTCAAGCCTGGAAAGGCTTTCAATGAGGGTAATATCAACAGAGTTCCGGGAACCGACAACCACTTCCTGTGTGCTATACCCGATAAAAGAGAATACAAGGGTGGAATTTGTCGAAGCTACTGTGATGGAATATACTCCATCAGCATTTGTTATTGCACCGTTAGTGGTTCCCTTTTCAATAACATTTACCCCGATCATGTTATTGCCGGATTCATCAATAACACGTCCGGTTATAGCTCTTTGCAGCAGATTGTATGAGGTTTCATCCCCGTCAACGTATGCTAATGCTGTCAACCGGAACGCCCCCAACAATAAGATAAGGGTCATTAGTCTCATTACCGGCTTTTTCCTTAGGAAGTACCATGGCAATGAAACAGATTTTCCAAAGTTTTTTGTCATACTTTTAAGGTTTTAAGATTTAAAGTCTAAACATGAAATATATTGTTCAGGTATTACCTGAATAAACCGGGAAAGGCATAGCTTCCGGGAAGCTCTACCATTTTAGAAAGTAACGTAGAGGATTTGGGTAGATTTTTTTCATAGGCACATCAGGTTAGATCAGGTTTAGGACAGGCCAACAAAAAATCAAAAAAAGTAGAATCTTACTAATTTACAAAGGATAAATGAAATTTCCAAATAATTTGGAATCAATTTACTGCAAAGTCAGCCTCCAGGCTTTCAGCCCTGCGAATGACATGATCAGGTATATAATATAAAGTAACGTGGTTGGATATAAACCCCTGAAGAAAAAGAGACCGGCAGCTACGGTATTAACAATGATCCACAGAAACCAATGCTCATATATTTTCCTGGCCAGCATCCAGGTAGCTATTATCGAAAGGGAGGTAATGAATGAATCCCATCCCGGCACGGGAGAATCTGTCAGCCGGTCCAGCACCAGCCACATTACTGAGAATAATAAGGTAAAAACAACGCTTAGAGTAATTCCTGTTCTCAGTTTCAGGCGAGAAACCTTTAATCTCTCAGTCTCTTCAAAACCCACCCCTTGCCCCTCCCGGGAGGGGAGTTTTGAAGCCTCAGTCCCTTCGTCTCTCAGTCTTTTAGTCTCAATAGGTCGCCCCCTCCCGCCCTCTCCCCCTCTCATCATCCTCTTCCTGACCCACCAATACCACCCCAATACACTGATAACCAGATAATATCCCTGCAGACCCATATCAGCGTAAAGTTTCCCGCTGAAAAAAATCCAGATGTATACCGCTGAAGTGATTATCCCGACCGGCCAGAGCCAGATATTCTGCCTTATTTCAAGGAAGACATAGATAATTCCGGTTATGGCTCCGAAGATCTCTATATAATTATTTGATATCCAGTCTGTTATTTGCATGATAGATGATTAATTGGCAGAAGGCAGAAGGCAGTAGGCAGTAGGCAGTCGGCAATTATTAGACTTTGCCAATTGCTTTTTACCAATTGCCAACTTACTGATTCCATTAAGAAATGTTTCTATAAACTCAAAAAGTAAAACTGCCCCTGAGCATAAAGTGGATGCCGGCCTGCGGAAAGTAGTATGACCAGGTTTTTTCAATGCCATCCTCATACCAGTTGCCTCCATAGGCATTGCTTTCATATTTATGATTCAGAATATTATTGATAAGAAGCTGGAATTCAGTGC
>Ga0105100_10001572_pt1 | contig 13324 bp, 10 predicted proteins | sample PPLLak12cMay2015_2_FD_87033 | JGI IMG/M metagenome (GOLD analysis project Ga0105100, IMG submission 87033) | Freshwater sediment microbial communities from Prairie Pothole Lake near Jamestown, North Dakota, USA - PPLs Lake P8 Core (1) Depth... | ecosystem: Environmental > Aquatic > Freshwater >... | reverse complement strand
TATTTCATATCAAGAGATCAAGACTGACGGAATCGACATTTATGAAGATGCATATGGATTGTGCCAGGATTTCAGTGATGTGATCGGATTGCTTAAGCAGGTAAAACCTGCTCCGGGAAAACGGCTGACACGCCGGCTGATTGCGAAAATCAGAAAATACTGAATTAAACTTTAACACTGAGAAGGAATAATCATGAGCCTGCCTGTTAACTACTCAGAGGTTACGTCTGGTTAATAAAGTAAACCGAATGGCAGGCAGCAATGCCTGCCGTTTCTGTCCTTAACCTGCTTGGACCAAGGTGAACCGGGATATACCCTTTTCCGGTAGCAGTTTCAAACTCGTCAACGGAAAAATCACCTTCGGGACCGATAAGGATCACCGCTCTTTCACCTTTTTTATAGACTTCTCCGATCCCTCGCCTTGGTATATTTGTTCCACAATAGGCTATCATCAGAGTTCCCTGCCTCTCCTTATTTATAAAGTCGTTGAACGAACATGATGGATTCAGGATACTCCTTCGTGCTTTCAATGACTGCTTCATGGAGGAGATGATAAGGTTCTCGATCCTTTCCTGTTTGATTCCCGGCTTTTCCGTATTCCTGCAGATAACCGGTGTGATCTCATCAATACCTATTTCGACACTCTTTCCTACGAACCATTCAAATCTTTCCGGATTCTTAAGCGGTGAAATTGCAATATGAAGGGCCCAATCCCTCTTTTCAAAATCATTGATTGTTTTCAGTATGCTGATTGCGCAGCCTCCCGGGTCAGGATCGGTTATTACTCCTTCATACAAATTACCTCTGCCATCGATCAGCCTGACCGGTGTACCTTTCTTCATCCTCAGTACTCTGATGGAATGCTTCGATTCTTTTTCATCCAGAATGTACCTGTCACCTTTTAAATCAGGTGCGTAAAATATCTGCATAACCAGATTTTCGGATAAATGAGACTTCTCAGTTTACTACCTGCCGTTTAATACCTTAAGCTGATCACCTGATAAGCCGCCTGTCGAGCCTTTCTTCTTCAATAATGTCAGGTTCCATTCCCGCTTCACCGGCCATCCTGCGCAGGAACCTGGTGAGTCTGTCTTCAACCGATATCATAAAAGTATATGGAACCCTCAGCGATGAATCAGGATGCTTTCTTGCTCTTTGCTTTATTTTGGCAATAAATGTATTGAAGGTGATATCCGCCGACTGCACCATCATATTACCCCTTACATAGGAGAAATAGTACCATGTTGATTCATCGGCTTTAAGATAAATGTCGAAAATATCACCTGATCTGCGCCGCTGAATTTCAATAAAGCCGTCGACATAGAGGTTGAGCGGCTGGTTTCCGATGAATCCAATGCCAATTCTGCCCTTCGACCTGAAGGAAGATGATGGTTCATTCCAGTAAAGGGTCACATCATTTAAGAACAATTCATAATTAAATTCTTTCGGCAGGTTTCTTGCGGCGCCAAAAAGATTGAGGTCTTCCTTCATCAGGTTGGCTGCTTCGACACCCAGCAGATCTTTCATTCCCTTATTATTCAGCTCACTGTTAAGGTTAACGGGTTTCAGTGTAGGCATCAATCTTATTTTGTCACTCATCATTGCCAGCGCTTCGGCTGAGAAATGGAAGTCAAAGCCAAGAAGCGCCTGGATTTCAACTTTCCCGGAATCAATCTGATGAATTACCTTACCTGCACCGGCCATATGAGCCAGATCGAAATTGGTACCGAAATTGAGTCTCCCTTCACCTGAAAGAATACAATAATCCTTGTCAAGAGCTAGCATCCCCCCATTCAGAGTCGGATCGGCGATCTTTTCAAGTGATGTGATCACATATCTGTTTTTGGCTTTTTCAAAATAGAGATATCCGTTTGCATTAACAAGACCGATATCAGCCCATGATTTTTGTTCTGAAAGGAAGGCGGGATAAATGTGAAGTGAATCGACATTGACATAAGATCCTGAATAAATAAGGTTATCGTTAACATCACGTGGTTTATCACCGGTTGGGATCATGACATTTTTAGGATCAATGAAGGATTTGAACTTCACCGGATATGATTTTAAACGATCACAAAGCTGAATTATTCCGGCTGCACCGGTGAATAAAAGCTGATTTTTATTGGCATAGAGGTTCACATCACCTGTGAAGGTGAATGCGGAACTGAGAATAAAATTCTGACTGACAGGAATATAACCTCTTGCGCTTGTAACCATCGTATCGACAGTCACTTCGGAAAAACTTATATTATGGATATCTCCGTTATCGTCAGCATAATCTGATACAGCACTTCCCGAATACTTTTTGGTAGATTCGATTGTAATTTTCGCAGAGTGCAGCAGGTGATTATTGTTGACTGCAATTGTTGCATTCTGGAGCTGGTCTATTTTAGCCCGTCTGTTGATGGTGACTTTTCCATCCTCAGGCTGGATAAGGGCATCCGCAATATGGATATAATTCACGTTCTCAGCTACAATATACTCTCCGTCAAGATGATAGCTGCCTTTCAATGATGAAAATGCAAGTGTGTCACCAACGACATTGGTTGCCAAAAAAGTCGGTTTATCGAGGTTGCTGAAATCGAGCCGGATCAGCTTGTCCCTCGATAGGAGTTCCCTGTCAGTCTGTCCTTTCTGCTCCATGTTCAGTACCTTTGTGTCCATATTGTAGACAAAATCTGTCATGGTGCAGATATACTGGATCTCAGGAAATTTTACCATGGATGTATCTGTGTTCAGATGGAAACTTGCTGTCTTCAGATTGAAGTCGATATGTGTGCTTGTGTTTTCAGCGATAAACGCATACCCGCCGGTAGAAGCAGATTTCAGGAAATAATCCGATGTGTCTGCACTGATCGTACCGTTGGTAAACCTTAAATTATCTGAAGTGATCCTGGAATCAGAAGTGTTGATTATACCTGACCCTGTCAGACTTGAAGATGTTAACTTAAGATTTCCCTCATACCGGGTTCCGTTATTGAACATTACAAAGCTCTCACCCTTACCGATTTCAGCGTATAGTTCATCTTTTTTTGTCAGCCATCTGATCGTTACCTTTTCGCCGGCAAGTGGAGGGAATCTTCCGGAAGCATCCTCCTCAACAGTGAATGAAGCTGAATTTGCCAGTACTGAATCAGGAAATAATCTGATATCGTTTGATGTTATCGTGGAATTAAGATATTTCATCCTGCCTTTTCCCGTAAGCCCATCGCTGCTTAAGCTGAGGCTGTCAAAGGCCATTCCTTTGGTTTCGTACAGATCTACCCCTGACTCAGGCACAATCATGTCGAATCCGAGGGATTTATTTTCCTTGATGACCAGGTCCTCACGTCTTGGTTTGAGGATATTGCCTCCCGTGAATTCTCCCTCCATGTTCAGGCTCTCGATTGTGAAATGGTCAATATTCTCATAAGTGAACGGATCTATTTTAAAATAAAACTGGTCACGGGTGTAAATATTTTCCAGTCCCGGAATCTGATCATAATAAATATAGGAATGTGTTGTGTCATTGATTATCGGATATTGCTTCAGGCTTTTCAATCCTGACTTATTATTTGGGTCATCTATGTAAAGCTCGGCCGTGGTCATTTGAATAAGGTTATCAATACTCCTGATCACCGGATTGCCATAGATATCTTTTTCTTCGGTCTCGACTGAGATCCGGATTGAATCTATTTTCGACAGGCTGATTTTGAATGTATCGTAATTGAAAGAAAAATCATGGCCAAATACTGTGAAAAGGCCGGCTTCGACAACTCCGTCAAAATCCATATCCCTGTTTTTCCCGATAACTATCTGCCGGTTGGATGGGTAAATTGCAACGCGCTGTGAATCACTCAGATAAACACCTGCAACTCCATTTATGGTCATCCTGTAATCGTTAAGATCAAGGATTGCATTGTCGACAGGTGCCTTTGTTTCGCTGAATATCCTTAGAACATCATAATCCTTTTTCTTCGCATAGGAATCCAGGAAATCATTCACTTTCTTCTTGAGTGTTATCTCATTATACTTTCTGTCGTAAAATATGAAACCTTTATTAGCCATGTCGATGCACAAGCCTGTGACGGCTTCAACAGGTCTGTTAAGCCATTTTGCAAACTCTTCAACAGGGAATGTTTCAGAGTAGTACCATTCGGCAAACTGCCTAAAACGGGCCAGTGGATGATAATCATCGATACCGGCCAGCTGCATAAAAAAATTGGAATCAAAGAAGGAGGCCGACTCAAATTGAGCCTGGCCAAGGGAAGCACCCCTTGCCCTTGTAAGTATGACCTTTGGTTCTTTGAGGTTCCATGAAAGGAGCTCAAAGTACATGTCGAGCTTATGATATGAATTATAGTACGGACTTTTAGCCAGAGGATTATTGGGTCTGTAGAGGTTCACGAGGTTCAGCGGTCCATTGTACGAAAAACTGAGATTTGAGTGGTAAACTGAATCAGCTCCCAGATACAACGCAACGGATGTTTCCGATCCTGTAAACCCGATCCTTGTAAAGATAAATTCCGCTGATTTAATGGTCATGGCAAGTGAATCCTTCCTGAAAATGGTGATCTTTGCCGGCATTAGTCCTGATCCGCTTCCTTTAACTGTGGATCCTTCCAGGTCCAGACCGCCCTGATAGTTGATCCCTTCATAAATACCCTTAATTAAAAACTCCTTAGTATATGTTTCAAATCGCGGATAATCACTTTTTTCCTTATCCCTTATAGTATTTGCCTGATCGGTAAGCAATCCGTAAACCGGTGTTTTGAAGTAGGTACTGTGCGTAAGCAAAGCCGAATCGACAGTAAAAAAGTTCTTTGTTGTATTGATGATGTAGTTTTTAATTTCAGCAAACACATCTTTCCTTGCATATCCTGCTTTTTCCCATGTAATCAAGCCTGATGTTCCATGAAATTCCAGAGTTTCGGGAAAATAAGTACCTGATGCGTTATAGATCTCGGTGCTGTCTTTCAGTGAAATGCAGGTCAGGGTAGCGTTGGTGACAATCACCTTGAAAACAGTATCATGCATAAATTTCAGAGTACTGTTCTTTACCTTCCATCGCAGAGCGGGAAATTGCGACAGAACATTTTCGGTGATCATCAGCTCGGAATTCTTTATATACCTGTCGATAATTTCGGTGGTGATCCTCCGGTTAAATGTCATTTCGCTAAGCCCGATCAACCAGTTGCTCAGAAATTCGCTGGTGAATTTTCTTCTTACATAAGTATTGACCGTTGTCAGGAAATTATTAATATATGGCACCGGTCTCATTGACCTCCCATAAAACTGGCTTGTGAGATCAATAATCCTTGTCATATCTTCCCGTCCGAATGCAAGACTATCCCAGTTTGACAGGAATTCATTCAGGTTTGCTTTCTGGTCATCCTTGAGGTTTGGGCCCATATAGGCAGTCAGTTCTTCCTTGTACTTTACCGGATCGCCGGTGAATGGTGATTTTGCCTGTGCATGCAGATCAACCGGAAGAACTATCCGGATTAACAGACTAATTATGACCAGTTTTCTGAACATAATGTTTAAACAGCTTCCACAATTGAAATGAAATCTTCTTTCTTGAGAGATGCTCCGCCAATAAGACCGCCGTCAACGTCAGCATTTGAGAAAATCTCGGCAGCATTGGAAGATTTTACGCTTCCCCCGTAAAGGATTGTAATCTCATCCGCAATTTTAGTACCATACTTTTCTTTTACCAGTCCGCGGATGTATTTGTGTATCTCCTGTGCCTGGTCGGGCGTCGCGGTCAATCCGGTTCCGATAGCCCAGACCGGTTCATAAGCAATGATTATATTCTTCATCTCTTCAGCCCTGAGTGTGAATAATCCTTCCTCAATCTGCCGTTTTACGATTATAAAATGATTCCCTTCCTCTCTCTGTTCTTTAACCTCACCGCAGCAAAAAATGACTTTTAATCCGCTGTTCAGGGCCAGAACGGTTTTCTTATTGAGCTGTTTGTCATCCTCGTGAAAAATCGTTCTTCTCTCCGAATGTCCGATGATCACATATTCAGCACCCGTGCTTTTAATCATGTAAGCCGAAACTTCTCCTGTATATGCGCCGGAAGCTTCTGAGGCGCAGTTTTGGGCACCGAGTGACACATTTCCACTTTTCACGATCTCCGAAACACCTGAAAGATGAATGAATGGGGTGCATAATATCACTTCAGCCCTGACAGGTGGTTTTTCACGGAAATACTGATCGATTGATTTTGCAAACCTAATACCTTCCTCAAAGCTCATATTCATTTTCCAGTTGCCGGCGACAATCTTTTTTCTCATAAGACAGTTATTTTAAAATTATTATTATTAATTAATTCAGATATTCACTTAATTGTTCATTTTCAGGAACATTTGCCCAGGACCATTTGGCCAGAATTGTTCCCTCCTTCAACATGATATAACCGGGATTTGATCTTATCATTGTTTTTAAAGTTGTCTCATCAACAACACAGAATGGCAATCCATTGCTGTGGCGTTCTATCTCATTCCTGGCAGAGGTTGTGAGTATATAGAAATCAATGCCTTGTGTTAAGCATACTTTCCCCAGTTCAAATCCGTGATTAAGTTTCTCAGGATCAGCTTCCTCAAGTCTCCGGGTGATCATGAGCATTACAGGTTTTACCGAGGAGAGGATTTTTTGGGTGAGATCTTCATCTGTCATTGAAGTGATAACAAGGTTATGAATAGGAGGCTGATATCCCTTAGATATCAGCACAGATCTCTGATCAACAAATTTCCAGGTCGTATCATCCGCAGGGTAATTACTCAGGGTGAATTCCTTTTGCTGACCCTCCTTCTCGTAAATAAATGTAGTCTCATACTGATCGACAGGCATTCCCTCAGGAATGATCATTTTATCAGGGATACTGGTACCGGTTTTATATGGCAGAAAATCAATTACAGGTAAATAGCGGAGGTTATAGAGAATAAATGCCAGGAACAAAAGTGCCATACCGGCGATGGTTACCCATTCCCTGACATGACCATGGCGCGGCACCATTGATTTCCTGTTCAGAAAGAGCAAGATTACCGGGACTGATAATATTATGTTCTTCCCGAATGTCTGCCAGTTGGTAAGATGTATTGCATCTCCGAAACAACCACAATCGGTGACCGGATTCGTCAGGGCAAGGACAAAAGTGAGCGGAGTAAAGATCACCATCAGTACCGCCACTATCCATATTCCGGTTTTTTGCCTGATGTTGAATAACACTGAAACTCCGGAAAGAAATTCTGCAGTACATAAAATAACTGCCAGGGGCAGGCTTGCAAATCTCAGGAAATCAAGATTGAAAGCCATGAAATAATCCTGGAACTTATACACTGTTCCCAGGGGATCAATAGCTTTAACTGTTCCTGAGAAAATGAATACAAGACCAATTACGATTCTGCTTATATAACTTATAATCTTCATATTATATAAATTTCCTTCCGGTAATAATCTGAATAATAAGATCGAATATCCTGTGAGGGGGAAGCATTTCCCCTTTTTCATCGCTGCAATTCACAACTGCCAGATGATTGTCGCTCTCAGCCACTTTTAAATAGATCTCTCTTACTTTCCTCTGGAATAAAAGTGATGCCTCATGAATATCATCTGATCCGTTCAGGTAGATCCTGTCGTCACCGGTTCTTGAGAGTGTCAGCTTTTTCTCGGTAAAGGAGAACGGAACATCGAGGAATATATTCAGATCGGGGCTCGGTATTGCAAAATGACTGAATTCAAGATCCAGAATCCATTTCATCAGGGCTTCCTGTTTATCAGGTTCCTTAAGTTTGGCGCACTGGTAGGCAATATTCGAATATGTATACCTGTCAAGAAGTACTATTTTGCCTTCTTTGAGCCAGCCGCTGATAAGATCCGAAGCATCCTTCCTGTCCCCTGCATAAAGCATTGCAACGAGCCAGGGATCGACCTGGGCAAGCGATCCGAATTCCCCCCGGAGGAATCTGGCTACCAGCTCTCCGAAAAACGGAGCATCTGTCCTGGGAAAATGAAGATACTCACAGCTGTAACCCTGCTTTGTAAAATATTCATTAAGCAGTTTGATCTGAGTAGACTTCCCCGAACCATCAACTCCCTCAACAACAAAAAGTTTCATCTATCGCTCAATACTTTAAGTGCAAATGTAATAACCCGGTTGTAAAGATGAAAACGAATTAATGGCATAATTATGATTTGTTTTAAGGAGTTATTAACGCTGGCCCGACCTTATACACGTACTCATCCACCTTGCCCTTCGTTCCTGGATTACATGTACTCATCCCCCAAACCCCCTTCCCTGCTTCGCAAGGAAGGGGGCTTAACTCACTATATTACATACAGTTTCCCCCTCTTTGCGAAGCAGAGAGGGGGACAAAGGGGGTGAGTACGTGTGATCCAGAAGCAGAGAGGGGGACGCAAGGGGGTGAGTACGTGTGATCCGGAAGCAGAGAGGGGGCTGCAAAAGGGGGTGAGTACGTGTGATATGCAATATGATGGGGATTGACAGATGAAATAAAATCACTATTTTCGAAAAGAAATATTCAATTGTGCAGGCCAGACCAAAATACATCAATGCAGGTGGAAAACTGCTCGATCTCAGTGTACCGAAAGTGATGGGAATCCTGAATATAACGCCCGACTCATTTTATAAGGGGAGCAGGGTGACTGAAGACAAAGATATTATTACGGCTGCGATCAGGATGGCCAGTGAAGGAGCAGATATACTTGATGTCGGGGGGTATTCTTCACGGCCGAATGCTGCAGACGTTCAGGCCGATGAGGAGAAAAGAAGGGTTTTATATGCAATAAAGTTAATAAGAGCAGAACTGCCTCAGATAATTATCTCAATTGACACTTTCAGGTCGGAAATTGCACGGGAGGCAGTCAGCGAATACGGCGCGAACATAATAAATGATATCTACGGAGGGGAAGGAGATAAAGAAATGTTCCGTGTTGTAAGTGAACTTAATGTTCCGTATATCATGATGCATATGCAGGGAGATCCGCGAACAATGCAGAATAATCCTGAATATGACGATGTGGTTGCCGACATTTTAAAATGGTTCAGCCGGCGGATCAGTAAATTGCAGGCTGCCGGTGTAAAAGATTTGATCATTGATCCGGGAATCGGTTTTGGTAAAACAATAAAGCATAACTTTGAACTGCTGAACCGGCTTGGTGATTTTGAGGTAGCCGGACTGCCGGTTCTTATAGGGGTTTCAAGGAAATCATTGATCTGGAAAACATTGTCGGTCACACCCGATTAAGCTCTGAACGGAACAGCGGTGCTGAATACAGTTGCACTGCTTAATGGTGCGGATATACTCAGGGTGCATGATGTGAAAGAGGCGGTGCAGGCTGTACGGTTAATTGAAATTGTAAAAAACAACGGGAATTTTTCTGCTTAATATAAATAAGATCAATAGAATAAATGTTAGTTCCGGTCACAGTTCTCGATATGCTTGATATTTTCCTTGTTGCCCTGATAATGTTCCAGTTTTACAGGATAATCAGGGGTACTTCCGTATTCAGCATTTTTATTGGTGTATTTCTGATCTATTTATTCTGGCTTCTGGTCAAAGCACTGAATATGAACCTTATAAGTTCTTTGCTGGGCCAGGTTATCGGGGTTGGTGTGATAGCACTTATTGTAGTATTTCAGCAGGAGGTCAGACGGTTCCTGCTGGTTGTCGGTAACAGGTATCTGAAGAACACAAGGATCTCAATTTCAAGGTTCTTTTCTTCACAGAGGGATGAACCGGGCGGTCCGAATATTGTGGAGGAGATTGTAAAAGCTGCTGAATCAATGGCTGCAAAAAAGATCGGGGCACTGATTGTTATTGGCAGACAGAGTCAGCTTGGCTTGTACGCCGACAGGGGCGAGACAATCAATGCAAAGATAAGTGCCGAGCTTCTTGAAACAATATTTTTCAAGAATACCCCCCTGCATGATGGCGCTGTCCTTATTGAAGACCGTCAGATAGTGGCAGCGCGTTGTCCATTGCCTGTAACGGATCAATTTGCGTTATCGTCGCATTTCGGAATGAGGCACAGAGCTGCAATCGGGATATCAGAACATACTGATGCCCTGGTGGTTGTTGTTTCGGAAGAGCGAGGACGGATCTCTGTGGCAGATGCCGGTGATATCCGCGAAAACCTGAAGCCTGATGAACTGAGGAATGTTCTGCTGATGGAAAAGGTCTGGTAGCCTGTGATTATTTAATCACAAACATCATCAGCGACTCCGCATCCTTGATATAAATCGCATTCCCGGCGATAACAGGGAATGAATAAACCGGGGTTTCAGAAACCTTGTATTTTGCAACTTCGGTATATGCTTTGGGATCGGGTTTAAATACAATAAGATTTCCCGTCTGTGGGAACCCGATTAGCACTGATCCGCAGTCACTTATGGTAGCGAAATCACTATGGGTAACACCATCTATCCACCCTGTTTGTCCGTTGGAAGCATTAAGGCAGTAGATCCTTCTCTGGTCGGAGAATCCGTAAAGGAATCCTTTAACGAGTACCGGCGTGTTCCATTTAGCTCCGATTTCAGCGCTGCTCCACAGTTCTTTCGTAATGAACTGATCGCCCTGCTTTAAAACTTCAATCGCTTTGGTTCCGGAACCCTGACCGGTGTAGTAAATCCTGTTCCCATCAATATATGGACTTACGCAGTTATAGAATCTTTGTAAAGGAGGTGCCGCAATTTGCCACAGAACCTTGCCGTCGGCAAAGTTCAACGCCATCAGGTTCTTTTCTGTCTGGACGATAATATGTTTTTGCCCGCTTAAGGTCATTAGAGATGGTGAAGCATATGCCGGTCCGTCACCGCTCCATTTCCATTTTTCGTTGCCTGTTGTCAGATCCAGGGCAAGAATTTCACCCTTGTCTTTAGTACCAACATGAGCCAGGCAAACATTCTCAACAATAAGAGGTGACATACCTGTAAAGAATTGTGGTATGGCATGAGCCGGATTTTCTTTTCTCCAGACTACCTTCCCGCTTGAAGCATCAAGGCATGATAGCATCCCTGAAGTTCCAAAGGTAACAACTTTCCCGTTGGCCACGGCGGGAGTGCTTCTTGGCCCCGGATGAGAGGCTGAGGGACCGGTTACAGCCTGCTCGGCATAGCTGTTTTTCCAAAGTTCCTTGCCTGTGGCTGCATCAAGGCACAGCACCACTTCATCACCACCCTGACGGGTATGGAGGTAGAGCTTCTTGCCAACAAGGACAGGTGTTGCATCACCTGTTCCGACAGTAACTTTCCACTGCTGTGTCAGTTCGGAAGGCCAGGTAGATGGCGCTTTAAAGCCGGTTACCTTGCCGTCGCGTGCGATTCCCCTGAACTGAGGCCAATCCTGGGAGAAGAGGTCAGACGTGAAGCACAGCATTATAATCAACGAAATTGAAATAATAAAATTCTTTTTCATCTTATTGGTTTTTAAGAATATAGGAAATATTTATAGTTTTTGCAGGATTGAAAAAACTTTTTCTCCTTCAGTGCCGGTAACAATAGAAAGAGGATTATCAACTCCCTGATGATATAGTGAATGGATTTATTTATCTGCATAATTTTTAAAAATGATCCTTCGATAGTTAACAAATTTACGAAAAGTTTGAATCAGTAAAGCTGTTTTTATTAAGTTTGATAGTCCGGGCAAAATGACATTTAAATGTACAACGCTACCATCCCCGTAAACAACAGGATCCTGATAACCGGCGGGACCTCGGGTCTTGGTTTTGAGCTGGTCAGGCAGTTCCTTGACAGGGGATTTTTTGTTGTTGCCACCGGCAGGCAGTCAGTTGAACTGCCCGGGTTTGAGGACAGGTTCAGATTATATAAGAATGATTTCTGCAATCTCAGCGAAACTGCCGGGGTATTTAAGGAGATCTGCAATTCTTTTGATTTCGGTTATGTAATAAATAATGCGGGAATCCTCAGCCCTCAGGATTTTAAGGCCACTGCAGATGGATTTGAATATACTTTTCAGGTGAATTTCCTGGCACATTTCCTTATAAATGAAATAATTATCAGAAATCATGATCCTGCCCGGCCACTTAAAATCGCAGCTATTACCTCTCCGGTCTACAGGATTGCCTCTTTTGATCTGAATTACATCAGGGAAAAGAAGGAATACAAACCTCTCAGAGCCTATTCGGACTCCAAGCTTTACCTTGCCCTCATGTGCCGTAATTATGCGGTCAGGTATCAAAACGGGAATACTTCATTCCTGGCCTTTGATCCCGGGATATTCGGTTCACGGATCTACAGGATGCAGCCGGGCTTCTTTCAATTCCTTTATGGAATTGGTGCCCTCTTTATGAGGAAGCCCGCATCGGTAGCAGGAGTGCTTGCTGAACTGATTACTGAATCGGGCACTGTCAGCGGTGAAGTCTATGATCTGAAAAAGAAAATAAGGAAATTTCCGGAAATTGAATCCTCTGTGAGTGAAGCTTTCTGGGAGAAAATGGATCAAATAACAGCGTTTTTCATCTGACAGGCTTGCACCAGCCTTACGCTTTTTGTAAATTGCTGCATGAACACCAGGGTCAAATATTATTTTTTTACAGAAATTACAGATAAAAATGAAAAACTTATTAATTAAAATCATGGTACTTACTGGTTTCCTGAGTTTTATCGGCTGCAAAAGTTCTGATGATCCTTCAAAATGGAGCAGCAAACAGATTGACAAATGGTTTGAAAAAGGTGATTGGCTGAACGGCTGGCAGGTTAAGCCCGATGCCTCAATCAATCGCAGGGAATTTTCGGTTTCTTATTTCAAACAGAAAGACAGATGGGATAAGGCATTCATATTTCTTAAAGAGAATGACCTGGCCAAACTAGAGCTTAAACGTTACGACATTGACGGGAATAATTTATATGCTCCTGTAAGTGAGTATCTTACGAAAAATGAGGTAGATGCACGCTATGAGGCCCACAAAGCTTTTATCGATATTCAGTATGTGGTATCGGGCAGGGAACTTATTGGTATTGCTCCTCTTTCAGACACCAAAGATATTCTCGAGCAGTACGATCCTGCACGGGATATAATGTTCATGACGGTTAATGAGATCAAAAACGTACCTGCGACCCCTGACAATTTCTTTATATTTTTCCCTGGCGATGTACATCGTCCGGGACTGAAAGATGGTGAAAATTCACCCGTCAGGAAAATTGTGGTTAAGGTGAAAATTGATTGATAGAATCAAGGTTTCCGGGTACTGGGTACTGAGTAGTGGGTACTACCCGTCACCTAGCACCCAGCACCCAGCACCCAGCACCCAGCACCCAGCACCCAGCACCCAGCACCCAGCACCTATTCTGAAAGAT
>Ga0105100_10001571_pt1 | contig 13325 bp, 14 predicted proteins | sample PPLLak12cMay2015_2_FD_87033 | JGI IMG/M metagenome (GOLD analysis project Ga0105100, IMG submission 87033) | Freshwater sediment microbial communities from Prairie Pothole Lake near Jamestown, North Dakota, USA - PPLs Lake P8 Core (1) Depth... | ecosystem: Environmental > Aquatic > Freshwater >... | reverse complement strand
CGCCCGAAGCGCCACCAGCGCAGGCTGAGCGCCGAGGCGCGCGGCTGCGGCGGCAGCGGCGCGGGTTTTGGCTTGGGTTGCGGCCGCGGCGCGGCGAACACGCCGGCAAGCTCCCAGCAGCGCAGCGAGGGATCGTGCCGCAGCACGAAGCGCCGGCCGTCGTCGACGCTCACCTCGAAGTAGCGGTGGGGCGTGTCCGTCCAGCGACTCAGAATCGCAAGGATGGGAAGGCGCCGCCCGCCAAGGTGGAACGCGCAAGGAAGCTCTTCTCCTTTGGGTCCCCGGTTGCAAAGAACGCTGATCCTCATGGCCGCTTCCTCTAAGTACCAGAGGAGCATGCAAGTCCGGAGCCTGCGGCGCTGGTCCGCCTGGCCTACAGTCGATGCGCCGGCCGGCCGGCACAGGCGGCCAGGGGTAGCCGCGTGAACTCGGCGAGGTCGGCTTCGGTCAGGGTCTCCTTTTCGAGCAGCAGGCGCGCGCCGCGCTCGAGCTGGGCCTTTTCCCGCCGAGATCGTCGGCAGCGCCGGTCGAGAGGTGCGCTTTGACGACCGTCAAAGGGCCGCGGCGCGCGCGCCGCAACATGAGCGCTTGATGCGGCCCATCATCACGGCGGAGATGGTAAATGGCGCCTTCGGCGACCCGGCGCTCTATCTCGACTTCAGGTTCGAGAGGCGCGCGCTGCTCCTCGACCTGGGCGACATCGCGGCGCTGCCGCCGAGGAAGATCCTGCGCCTGTCCGACGTCTTTGTGTCGCACGCCCACATGGATCATTTCTCGGGCTTCGACCGGCTGGTGCGCGTCAGCCTGGGCCGCGGCGGCGAGGTGCGGCTGTACGGGCCGCCGGGCTTCATCGACCGGGTGGAGCACAAGCTCGCGGCCTACACCTGGAACCTGGTCGAGCGCTATCCGGGGGACTTCACGCTGCTTGTTCGCGAGCTCGCGCCGGACTGGACCGTGCGCGTGGCGCGCTTCCGTTCCCGGGGCGCTTTCGCCCGGGAAGCGCTGCCCGAGGGGCGCAGCCCGGAGGGCGTGCTGCTCGATGAAGGGCAGTTTCGCCTGCGCGCCGCCTTTCTCGACCACGGCATTCCGTGCCTGGGCTTCGCCTTCGAGGAGAAGGCGCACGTCAACGTGTGGAAGAACCGGCTCTCAGAGATGGGACTGCCGGTGGGGCCGTGGCTCAACGAGCTCAAGCGCGCGGTCGCGGAAGATCTCCCCGATGCCACGCTGATCCGCGGCTGGACGCTCGGCGAGCTGAAGGCGCGCGCGCTGCAGATCGTGCCGGGACAGAAGCTCGCCTACGTCACCGACGTCGTCTACTCGGCGCAGAACGAAGCGCGCATCGCGCGCCTTGCGGCCGATGCCGATCTGCTGTTCATCGAGTCGGTATTCCTCTCGTCGGAGGCGGAGCACGCAGCGCGCAAGCTCCACCTCACGGCGGCACAGGCCGGGCGCATCGCCCGCACCGCGCGCGCCAGGGCGGTGATCCCGTTTCACTTCTCGCCGCGCTACCTCGGCCGCGAGGCCGAGCTGCGCGCCGAGCTCGAGCGAACGCGCGCCGCGCTCAGCACGTGAGATGCAACGCGGCCACGACGCGGCCCGCCTCCCGCTGCAGGCGATTGAACTCGTCCACCGCCTCGCGGGTATCAGCCGCGTGCAACCGGACGCCCTGCGCCTCCAGGTACCGCCGTGCCGCGTCCGAAATGGCCATGCGACCGTAGTAGCCGGTGCCGACGATGAGTATCTCCGGCCGGCCCGACATCACCACGGCAAGGTCGCCGACGTCCAGGCGGTGGCCTTCCCTCCGCCACCAGGTGTCGATGACGCGCTCGGGCGTGATGATGACGTCGGCGGCGTACGTCCGCCCGTCCACCTCGATCTCGCCGAAGCCGTAGCGCGCGATGCGGCCCGTCACGCCCGCGCCTCGATCCCGCTTCGCGGCTGCGCCTCGCGCAGCGCTTGTTCGATCTCCCGCCTGCTGAGGTAGCGCCGCTCGGCGCTGACACGCTGCATGAGCGCGAGCACGAGCTCGTTGAGGGGCGCGGGGACGTCGAGGGCCTTGCCGAGGCGCACGATCTCGCCGTTCAGGTACTCCACCTCGGTCGGGCGGCCGCGCGCCACGCTCTGCCAGGCCGGGCCTCTGAACGGCAGGCGCGCGACGAACGCCTGGAGCGGCAGCGAGGTTCCCGGGATCGGCTCGAGGCGGACGCCGGCGCGCTCGGCCACGGCGATGCCTTCGCGCATGAGGCCCGCTGCCAGTCCGCGCAGGGCGGGGTACCGGTGGACCTGCCGGAAGGTCGCGTTGCACAGGGCCGGCACGACGCTGTCCAGGTTGACGATAAGCTTGGTCCAGCGCGCGCCGCGGATGTTCGAGGTGATCGAGGTCGGCACCGCCTTGGCGAGCACGTCGCGCACGCGCTCGAGCACCGCATCGATGCGGCCGTCGGGCCTGCCGATCAGAAGGCCTTGCGCCTGCAGCAGCACGACATGCCCCGGCGCCAGGTACTCCGCGTGCAGGGCGACCACGCCGCTCACAAGCTGCGCGGCGCTCACCACGGTCGCCGCGAGCTCCTCGCCGCGCAGGCCGTTTTGCAGCACCACGATCGGGACGTCCTGCAGCAGGTCCGCGTTTTCGCGCAACGCCGTAACGATGTCCTGCGTCTTGACGGTGAGCAGCGCGAGGTCGGGCCGTGAGCTCAGGCGCTCTTCCGCGTGCGGCGTCGCCCGGAACCCGCCGTGCACGCCTTGCACGTCGAGGCCGGCGGCGCGGATCGCGGCAACGTGCGCGGCCCGGGCGACCAGGACGACATCTTCGCCCGCCCGCCACAGCAGGCTGCCGAGCACGCTTCCGACCGCCCCGGCGCCAATCATCGCGATGCGCATGCGGCCAGATTGTGTCGCGCGGATTCCCTCAGGGCTCGCCAGCGCCCTGTCCTTTGGCGGCGGCGCTGCGCACGTCGCGGCGGTTCTTCTTCCACTGCTCGTAGCATTCCAGGCCGCAGAAGTAGGCGACATAGTCCACCGCCTCGGCTATTCCGGCTTCCGACCGGGGGATTTCCTTCAGGCAGACCTCGCAGGCGACGCGCTGCGCTTCGACCGGAGTCACGGGTGCGCTCATGGCATGCTCCTTGTCCAGGACTACCGCAGATCATCGCGCGGCTGCGGCGGCGCCCATTGAGCTTCATCAAATGCGGTCCGGCCGCGGCGCGTATGTTGGCCCCATGGCCGATGCAAACCTTTTCAGCGTGGAGCTGGAGCAGCAGGCCGGCTTCGAGTTCCGCGTGCGCTTCGACTGGCCGAACCTGCCCGGGCTCCTCCTCGACGAGCCCGAGCCGCTCGGCAAGCGCACCGGGCCGAACGCCGCGCGCCTGGTGGCCGCGGCGGTGGCCAACTGCCTGTCGGCGAGCCTCGTGTTCTGCCTGCGCAGCAAGTTCAAGCAGAACCCCGGGCCGGTGCGCGCCGTGGCCACGGGCAGGCTGGAGCGCAACGCGCATGGGCGCTTGCGGATCGGCGCGATCGACGTGACGATCTCGCTCACCGAAAAGGCTGGCGAGATGCCGCACCAGGAGCGCTGTATGCAGCAATTCGAGGACTTCTGCATCGTCACGCAAAGCATCCGCCAGGGCATCCCGGTGTCGGTCACGGTGCTGGATGCCGAGGGCACCGTGATGCACGGCGCCGTGCCGGCTTGAGGCGCTAGGGCGGCGGGCAGCCGCAGAAGAAGTGCCGGTCGCCGAACACCTGGTCGACGCGCTTCACCGGCGCCCAGTACTTGTCCGCGCGCAAGTGCGGCAGCGGAAACGCCGCCTCCTCGCGCGTATAGGGATGGCGCCAGTCGCCCGCCAGCTCCTCGGCGGTGTGCGGCGCGTTGCGGATCGGGTTGTCCTCGCGCGGCCAGGCGCCCGAGCCGATTCTCTCCAGCTCGCCGCGGATCGCGATCATGGCGTCGCAAAAGCGGTCGAGCTCCGCTTTGGGCTCGCTCTCGGTGGGCTCGAACATCAGCGTCTCGTGCACCGGGAACGAGAGCGTCGGCGCGTGGAAGCCGTAGTCGATGAGGCGCTTGGCGACGTCCTCGGCGGTGATGCCGTAGCGCTCCTTCAGCGCGCGCAGGTCGAAGATGCACTCGTGCGCGTTGCGCCCGTTCGCGCCGGTGTAGAGCACCGCCCAGTGCTCCTTCAGGCGCGCGGCAACGTAGTTGGTGCTGAGGATTGCCGTCTCGGTCGCGCGCCGGATGCCCGCGGCGCCCATCATGCGCAGGTACATCCAGGAAATGGCGACGATGAGCGCGCTGCCCCACGGCGCCGCGCTCACCGTGCCGTTCGCCTCGTCCAGGCCTTCGTCGCGGACCACCGGATGCGAGGGCATGAAGCGCGCGAGGTGCGGCGCCACCGCGAGCGGGCCCATGCCGGGGCCGCCGCCGCCGTGCGGGATGGCGAAGGTCTTGTGCAGGTTGATGTGGCAGATGTCGGCGCCGAACTCGGCAACGCGCGCGAGGCCGGCGAGCGCGTTGAGGTTGGCGCCGTCCAGGTACACCTGGCCGCCCGCGCCATGCACCAGGGCGCAGATCTCGCTGACCGCCTCCTCGTACACGCCGTGCGTGGAGGGATAGGTCAGCATGAGCGCCGCGATGCGCCTGCCCGACTGCGTGAGCTTCGCCTCCAGGTCGGCGGTATCGATGTTGCCGTGCGCGTCGCAGGCCACCACCGCCACCTTTAGCCCCGCCATGTGGGCCGACGCGGGGTTGGTGCCGTGCGCCGAGGAGGGGATCAGGCACACGTCGCGGTCGCCTTCGCCGCGCGCGGCGTGGTAGCTGCGGATCGCAATCAGGCCCGCGTACTCGCCGTTCGCGCCCGAGTTGGGCTGCAGCGTCATGTGCGGCAGCCCGGTGATCGCCTCGAGCGCCTGGGCGACATCGGCGAGCATGCGGTGCGTGCCCTCGGCCTGGCTGCGCGGCGCGAACGGATGCAGGTCGGCGAGCTCGGGCCAGGAGATCGGCGCCATCGCCGCGGCGGCGTTCAGCTTCATGGTGCACGAGCCGAGCGGGATCATGCCGTGCACGAGCGCGTAGTCTCGGTTCTCGAGGCGCTTCAGGTAGCGCATCATCGCCGTCTCGCTGCGGTGCTCGTGAAACACCGGGTGGGTGAGAATCGGATCGGTGCGCCGCAGCGGCTCCGGGATGCCCCCCTTTGCTTCCGGCAACTCCAGCGTCTTGCCCGTCAGCACCCACGCGAGGTCGGCGACATCGGCGGGCGTGGTGGTCTCGTCGAGCGTAATGCCTACAGAATCATTTTTCAGGTAACGGACGTTGATGCGCCGCTCCACGGCGCGGCGGCGCACCGCGTCCTGGTCGACCCGGAAGACGAGCGTGTCGAAGTAGGCGGAGAACTCGGGCTTCAGCGCCGCGGCGAGGCGGCGCGCCATGAGGTGGGTGCGCAGCGCGATGCGCCGCAGGCCTTCGGGGCCGTGCCAGACGGCGTAGAGCGCGGCGACGTTCGCGAGCAGGACCTGCGAAGTGCAGATGTTGCTCGTCGATTTTTCGCGTCGAATGTGCTGCTCGCGCGTCTGCAGCGCCATGCGCAGGGCGCTGCGCCCGGCGGCATCGTGAGTGACGCCGACGATGCGCCCCGGCATCTGGCGCAGGAGCTCGGCGCGCGCGGCGAGGAATCCGGCGTGCGGCCCGCCGTAGCCGAGCGGCACGCCGAAGCGCTGCGCCGAGCCGACCGCGACGTCGGCGCCGAGCGCGCCCGGCGATTTGAGGAGCACGAGCGCGAGCGGATCGACGCCGAGAGACACCCGCGCGCCCGCCTCATGCAGCGCTCGAATTGTTTCTGAAAGATCGAAGATGCGGCCATGCGTGTCCGGATACTGGAGGTGCGCGCCGAACACGCGCGCCGGATCGAGCTCGGACGCCGCGTCGCCGACGATCAGGGGAATGCCGAGCCAGCGTGCGCGCGTGCGCACCACGGCGATGACCTGCGGGTGACAGGCCCGGTCGACGAAGAAGGCCCTGCCGGCGCTTCTCGTCGAGCGCTCGATGAGGCCCATCGCCTCGCCGGCGGCGGTCGCTTCGTCGAGCAGCGACGCGTTGGCGACCGGCAGCCCGGTGAGGTCGATGAGCATCTGCTGGAAGGCGAGCAGCGCCTCGAGGCGGCCCTGCGAGATCTCCGCCTGGTAGGGCGTGTACGGCGTGTACCAGCCCGGGTTCTCGATCACGTTGCGCTGGATCACCGGCGGCGTGAACGTCCCGCAGTAGCCCATGCCGATGTAGCTGCGCCAGAGCTGATTGCGCGCCGCGATGGCGCGCAGCTCCTGGAGCGCTTCCGCCTCGCTGCGCGGCGCGGGCAGCTCGAGCGGCGCCTTCTGGCGGATGGAGGAGGGGAGCGCCTCGTCCATGAGATTCTCGATGTTCTTCAACTGCAAACAGTCCAGCATGGCGCGCACGTCCTGCGCATCAGGCCCGATGTGGCGCGAGGCAAAATCGTCGTCGAGCGTCATGTGAAGCGCTTGCGGTAGGCGGCGGCGTCGAGCAGCTTCGCAAGATCGGCTCCCTCGGCCGGCTTCAGGCGAAACAGCCAGGCCCCGTAGGGGTCCTTGTTCAGCTGGCCGGGCTCCTCCTTCAGCGCGGCGTTGGATGCGACGACCTCCCCGGCGAGCGGCGCGTAGACGTCGGAGGCCGCCTTGACCGATTCGACCACCGCGCAGGCCTCGCCCGCGGCGAGCTTGCGCCCGGGCTCGGGCAGCTCGAGGAAGACCAGCTCGCCCAGCGCGTCCTGCGCGTGATCGGTGATGCCGACGCTCAGCGTGCCGTCGGCTTCCTTGCGGACCCATTCGTGCGTGGCGGTATAGCGCAGCGTCTCGGGAACGTTCATCGGCATCTCCTCAGACCAGGACCTTGCCGCGGCGCACGAAAGGCGGCTTGACGATGCGCGCGTCGAGCCGCTTGCCGCGCAGCTCGACCTGCGCGCGCTCGCACGGGCCTGCCGCCCCCGGCAGCCGCGCCAGCGCGATCGATTTCTGCATCGTCGGCGAGAAGCTGCCGCTCGTCACGACGCCCTCGCCGTGGGCGCTGCGCACCGGGCAATGGGAACGCAGCACGCCGCCGCCGGATTCGAGCACCAGGCCGAGGCGCTGGAAGCGGGCATGGCGCCCGAGCAGCGCGCGCCTGCCGACGAAATCCCGCGCGCCTTCGAGGGCGACGGTCCAGGCGAGCCCGCACTCGAAAGGCGTCACGCCCGCATCCATGTCCTGCCCGTAGAGATTCAGGCCGGCCTCGAGCCGCAGCGTGTCGCGTGCGCCGAGCCCGCAAGGGCGCACGCCGGCGGCGAGCAGGCGCTGCCACGCCTGCGGCGCCTGCCCGGCCGGAAGCAGGAGCTCCAGTCCATCCTCGCCGGTATAGCCGGTCGGCGCAACGAATGCGCCGGCGCCCGATGCGAGCTCCGGCAGCGCCGCCCGAAACTTGTCGCGCGCGCGCGGGCCCTGCACGGCGAGCATCGCGAGGTCGCGGCGCGGCCGCAACTCGACAGCGGCCGCGCCCTGCAGGCGCTCGAGCCAGGCGAGGTCCGGTAGCGCGGTCGCGGCGTTCACGACCAGCCGGAAGCGCGCCTCGTCGAGCAGATAAGCCATCAGGTCGTCGAGGATGCCGCCGTCCTCGGCGAGCAGGCAGGAGTAAAGCGCGCTCCCCGGGCGCTGCAGCCGCGCGACATCATTCGCGAGCGCGTGCCGCAGGAACGCGCGCGCCCCGGCGCCTTCCACGTCGAGCGCGAGCATGTGCGAAGTGTCGAACACGCCCGCGTCGCGGCGCACCGCATGGTGCTCGTCGATCTGCGAACCGTAATGCAGCGGCATCTCCCAGCCCGCGAACTCGATCATTTTCGCGCCGGCGGCGAGGTGCTCGGCATGGAGCGGCGTGCGGTTCAAGGGCGCTTCTGGTAGGTGCCCACCAGCTCGGCTTTGGCGATGACGTGCCCCTGCATCGCCTTTTCCAGCGCCGCCTTGCGCGGCCGGCGCAGCTCGGGCAGCAGGAGGTCGAGCGCGTAGAGCTTGAAAAAGTAGCGGTGCCGCCCGACCGGCGGGCAGGGGCCCCCGTATCCCGTGCGCTTCCAGTCGTTGAGACCCTCGAGCGTGCCTGCCGGCAGCGAGCGCGCCGCCTCCTCGAGTCCCGTCGCCTGGGCCGGGATGTTGTAGAGCAGCCAGTGCACCCAGGTCATTGCAGGGGCTGCAGGATCCGGCGCATCCGGATCGTCGACGATGAGAACGAGGCTTTCCGCGCCGTGCGGAACGCCCGACCAGGAAAGCGGCGGCGACACGTCGGCGCCATCGCAGGTATGGTGCGAGGGGATCGCGCCCTGGTGCGCGAATGCGGCGGAAACGATCTTCATCGCAGATCCCGGTCGGCGAGGCCTTCGATGGCGAGCCGCGACATGTCAGTGCAGCGTCTTGCCTGCGGCGGGCGCGGCGCGCTCCGGGCCGACCAGCCCCGCCAGCTCCCAGTCGCCGGACGCCGTGTCGTGGCGCAGCACCAGCTTGCGCCCGTCATCCGCCTGGACCTTGAAGTAGCGGTGATCGGGAGCCATCCAGCGATCCAGGATCTCGACCACCGCGAAGCGCCGCTCGCCGAGCGTGAAGGCGCGCGGCTCCTCTTCGCCGCGGTAGCCGGCGTAGCACTCGACCTGGATCTTCATGTCACGGCTCTCTGTCGAGCAGACATCTTGGCGCCTTTTTCGTGCCCGCTTTTGCGCGAGATCAACGCGGTGGCGAGCGCAACGACCATAGTTGGCACGGTGCCTGCGTCCTACGTCAGCCTCGCCGCCAGCGGCGAGCTCGCCAGCCGCGCCGAGAGCGCTTACCGCCACCTCGAGGAATGCGACCTGTGCGCGCGCTACTGCCGCGTCAACCGGCGCAAGGGCGTCGAGGGCGCGGTGTGCCGCACCGGCGAGCGTGCCGTGGTGGCGAGCTACGGCCCGCACCACGGCGAGGAGGACCCGCTGCGCGGCTGGGCGGGATCGGGGACGATCTTCTCTTCCTGGTGCAACCTGCGCTGCGTGTACTGCCAGAACTGGGACATCTCGCAGCGCGGCGTCGGCCGCGAGGTCGAGCCGCGCGAGATCGCCGACATGATGCTCGAGCTGCAGTCGCGCGGCTACCACAACATCAACCTGGTGTCGCCCAGCCACGTCGTGGCGCAGATCGTCGCCGCGGTGAGCGATGCGGCGGCGCGCGGCCTGCGGCTGCCGCTCGTCTACAACACCGGCGGCTACGACAGCCCCGAGGCGCTCGCGCTCCTCGACGGCATCGTCGATATCTACATGCCGGACATGAAGCACGGCGACTCCGCGCTGGCGCGGAAATACTCCAAGGTGCGCGACTACGTCGCGGTCAACCGCGCCGCGGTGAAGGAGATGCACCGCCAGGTGGGCGACCTCGTGCTCGACGAGCACGGCATCGCGCAGCGCGGGCTGCTGGTGCGCCACCTCGTCATGCCGCACGGCATCGCCGGCACCGAGCAGGTGCTGTCCTTCCTCGCCGAGGAGATCTCGACGAACACCTACCTCAATCTGATGGAGCAATACCAGCCCTGCTACCGCGCGAACGAGCTTCCCGAGATCGCCCGGCCGATCACGCGCGCGGAGTACCGCGAGGCGCTCGCCATCGCCGCGCGGCACGGGCTCGCGCGCCTGGACCGGCGCTACGCCGCGGTTCCCGCCCGGTATGCGCGGAAAGGAGGTACACCATGACGATGCTTGAAATGAGCGTGGCAGAGCGGGATCTGCTGAAGAAGATCCTCGATGCCTGCCTTTCCGAGTTGCTGGATCATTCGCAGCCTGCCGTAGGAACCGAATACGAGTTCCTACTCCTCAGCGCCCTCACAGCGGACGAGCGAATGCTCTACGCCTGCACCGAAAGGCCGTCTCGATCGCGCTTGCCCATCAACTCCTGGATGGGCCTGCCATGAAGCGGCGCTGGTGGAAGGAAGCCGTCGTCTACCAGATCTATCCGCGCAGTTTCCTGGACAGCGATGGCGACGGCATGGGCGATCTGCACGGAATCATCGCGAAGCTCGACTATTTGAACCAGCTGGGCGTCGACGTCGTCTGGCTGTCCCCCATCTATCCGTCTCCCGGGGACGACGGGGGTTACGACGTCAGCAACTATTGTGAGATCGACCCTGCATTCGGCACGATGACCGACTGGGAAGGCCTGCTGCGGGAGATGCACGGGCGGGGCATCCGCCTGCTCATGGATTTGGTGGTGAACCACACCTCCGACGAGCATCCTTGGTTCGTGGAGTCGCGAAAATCGCGCGAGAACGAGTACCGCGACTACTACATCTGGCGGCCCGGCAAAGAGGGACGCGAGCCCAACAACTGGGCGTCACACTTTGGCGGCTCCGCCTGGGCATACGACGCGGTCACGGATGAATACTACCTCCATCTTTTTTCCACCAAACAGCCCGACCTGAACTGGGAGAACCCGCGCGTTCGCACTGAAATCCACGGAATCATGACGTGGTGGCTGGAGAAAGGCATCGATGGCTTCCGGCTGGACGTCATCAACATGATCTCTAAAGTGCCGGGCCTTCCCGACGCCCCGGTCGTGTCAGGCGAGCGCTACCAGTGGGCCGGACAGTACTTCCTCCATGGGCCTCGGCTCGGCGAGTACCTCCGCGAGATGCGGGAGACGGTCCTCTCGAAATACGACGTCTTCGTGGTCGGGGAGACGCCTGGCGCGACCACCGAACACGCCATCGATCTCACGCATGAGGAGGCCGGCTCGCTGGACATGGTCTTTCAGTTTGAGCACATGGACCTCGCGCCACCGAAGGCGCTGGCCAGAGTTGGCAAATGGCATGTCGGCCCCTGGGATCTTATCGAGCTCAAACAGGTCATGACCCGGTGGCAGAAGGAGCTGGAAGGAAAGGGCTGGAATAGCTTCTACCTCTCCAATCACGACCAGCCCCGGTCGGTCTCTCGGTTTGGCGACGACGGACGATATCGGGTCGAGTCGGCCAAGATGCTCGCTACATTCCTCCACATGCTGCATGGGACGCCGTACGTATATCAGGGGGAGGAGATCGGCATGACGAACGTTCGGTTCGAGTCGATCGGCGAGTACCGCGACCTCGAGACCCTCCATTTCTACCAGGAGTGGGTAGACCGCCGGCGATCCGATCCTCACGAGGTCATGGCCGCGATCCACGCCAAGGGCCGTGACAACGCGCGGACGCCGATGCAGTGGAATGCGAGCGATCACGCCGGTTTCACGACGGGCACTCCTTGGATCAAGGTTAATCCGAACTATCGCCAGATCAACGTCGAGCAGGCGCGTGCCGATCCGAGCTCGATCTTCCACTACTACCGCCGGCTCATCGAACTGCGGCGGCAGCATCCGATCATGGTGTACGGCTCGTACGAGTTGTTGCTGGATGCTCACGAGCAGATCTACGCCTTTTTGAGGTCTCTGCACGGCGAGCGATGGCTGGTGGTCCTCAATTTCACCGCGGATCTCCCGGTCTTCGCCCTTCCGTCCACCATTACGTTTTCGCAGCACGAACTGATCCTCAGCAACTACCCGAGCGACTCGCGAGCGGATCCACGCTTGTTCCGGTTGCAGCCCTACGAAGCGCGCGTCTACCGGCTGGACAGGGCTCAACACAAAGCGCGGGAGGTGCGGAACGATGCCGGAGATGGCCCATGAACCAGGAGGCGCCATGGTGGCAGCGAGCCGTTTTCTACGAAGTCTGGGTACGTTCGTTTTTTGATGCCAACGGGGATGGCGTCGGCGATCTTCCAGGACTCATCACCAAGCTCGAATACCTGGCGACGCTTGGGATCGAGGCCGTCTGGCTGTCCCCCATTTTTCCGTCACCATGGGCTGACGCCGGTTATGACATCACTGACTTTCGCGATGTTCATCCACAAATCGGCACGCTGGAGGACTTCGACCGTCTCGTGGCAGAGGCCCATCGACGCGGTATCCGGATCGTCCTTGACTGGCCTATCAACCACACCTCCGATCAGCACCCATGGTTCAAAGAGGCTCGCTCGAGCCGCGAGGCGCGCCATCGGGACTGGTATGTCTGGGTAGACGCGAAACCCGATGGGTCCCCACCCAACAATTGGCTCAGCGTGTTTGGCGGCAGCGCCTGGACGCTTGATAAGAAGACCGGGCAATACTATTTCCATGCGTTCCTTCCACAGCAGCCGGATCTGAACTGGCGCAGCCCCGCGGTGCGGGCAGCGATTGAAGACGCCATGCGCTTCTGGCTGGCGCGCGGCGTGGACGGCTTCCGCGTGGACGCCATCGACATGCTGTTGGAAAACCCCGATCTCCCCGACAACCCACCCAATCCCAGGTTCGATCCCAGCGGCCCACCAGATGCAGCGGTCTTCCAAGTACACAACCGCAGCCAGCCCGGTCTTCACGAAAAGATTGCCGCGCTACGTCGCCTGTGCAGCGAGTTCGGCGACCGCGTCCTACTTGGTGAGATCTATACGAGCCTCGAGAACTTGGTTTCGTATTACGGCACTTCGGCACAGCCAGAACTCCATCTGCCGCTCAATCCAGACCTGCTCTTGTGGAAGCATTGGGATACAGAAGAGATTGCCCGGGCCATCACACGATATATGGACGTGGTCTCGCCTCACGGTTGGCCCAGCTGGGCCTGGGCCAACCACGACTTCCATCGTCTTGGGAGCCGCGCCACGCCCGACCAACTCCAAGTGGCGGCGATGCTGCTCCTGACGCTGCGCGGTACGCCGTTTGTATACTACGGGGAGGAGATCGGCATGCGTGACGTCGAGGTTCGGCCGGAGTCGATCGAGGATCCCCAGGGGAAAGCCCAGCCGGGGAGAAATCGAGACATGGCCAGAACCCCCATGCAGTGGAGCGACAGCCCACATGCCGGCTTCACGACGGGAACGCCCTATCTTCCTGTTGCTGGCGGCTACCGTCAGGTCAATGTGGCGTCACAGGAGCGAGACCCGCGGTCGCTCCTTGCCCTCTATCGCCGCCTGATCGCGGTTCGGAAAGCGGAGCCGGCGTTGCAAGAAGGGCCCCAGACACACGTCCGGCGACAGGCGTCGCTGCTCTTCTTCCGGCGAGAATTTGAGGACCGTCGGCTTTTGGTGGTGCTGAACGCGTCCGGCGACGATCAGCAATTGAATTTCAGCGAGCTTGGGTCGAAGGCCCACGTCCTGTTGTCGACCTCTCCGGACCGGCAAGACGAGGCCTGTGCTCACGAGGTTCGCCTGCGCGGCCACGAAGGGCTCATCCTGGTCCTCGAATAATCTGCTGAGATTGGATCGGTTAATTGGGAAATGCCCGCGGCT
>Ga0105100_10001570_pt1 | contig 13330 bp, 6 predicted proteins | sample PPLLak12cMay2015_2_FD_87033 | JGI IMG/M metagenome (GOLD analysis project Ga0105100, IMG submission 87033) | Freshwater sediment microbial communities from Prairie Pothole Lake near Jamestown, North Dakota, USA - PPLs Lake P8 Core (1) Depth... | ecosystem: Environmental > Aquatic > Freshwater >... | reverse complement strand
GATGGATTCTTTGGTGCCGGATCATTTGCAAAATTTGACGGAATTGTGTCGATGTATCATGATCAGGGTTTATCTCCGTTTAAAGCATTGTCATTTGATTCGGGTGTAAACTTTACAGCAGGTCTGCCCTTTATCAGAACGTCGCCGGTACATGGAACTGCATTTTCGATAGCGGGATTGGGCGAGGCTTCAGAAAACTCATTCCGTCAGGCAATATACCTTGCCTGCTCCATTTTCAGGAACAGGCAGATGTATGACGAAATAACAAAAAACCAGCTTAAACATCAGGATATTGAAATTCATACAGACAGAGTCGATGAACTGCCTCCGGAAATCTTAAATTCTGAACAAGCCTTATGATCGACTATATAAAAGGTACTGTCACCCGGGTTACACCAACTTTCCTGATAATTGAAACCGGCGGTATAGGCTATTACATAAATATCTCCCTCAACACCTATACTAAACTCGAAGGGAAGACTTAGTTCAGGATTCTTGTACACGAAGTAATAAGGGAAGACGCCCATCAGCTTTTCGGTTTCGCCGACAAAGAAGAAAGAGACATTTTCCGGTTACTGATATCGGTTTCCGGTGTCGGAGCTTCAACTGCAAGGATGATGATTTCTTCCCTGAATCCGGAAGAAATTGAGAAAGCTGTGATCGGATCAGATGTTAACACGCTTAAGAGCGTAAAAGGTATAGGACTAAAAACTGCCGAAAGAATTATTGTAGACCTGAAAGACAAGGTTGGTAAACAACCCGGAACCGGTGAAATATTTGCGCTTGCAGACAATACAAGACGCGAAGAAGCGTTATCTGCTTTAGTTATGCTTGGGTTTGCCAGAGGCGCTGTCTTAAAAGCACTTGACAGGATAGTGAGGGAAGAAAAGAACCTCACCGTCGAGGAAATAATCAAGAGAGCGCTGAAGAATTTGTAGTACAGAATATACACCGGATTGGGATCAGGGAAATCATATAGAAATCTTCTGGTATGTTTTTGCCTTGTTCTGCTTACTTTCCTTACCTGTAATTTAAGGAAAGCAGCCGGACAGGTTCCGACTCGATCCACAGCAAATCAGGATACAACCCCGCGCTCTGTCTTAAAACTGCAGGATGTTTCGGGTATTCCCTGGGAAAACAGGGAAAAATCTCCACTTTTCCTTGATAATCCCTCGAATATTAAATCAAATGTCATCTACGATCCTGTAAAGAACGAATATATACTCTACCAGAAAGTAGGTGCATTTGACTATCGTACCCCGGTTCATATGAGCCCTGAGGAGTTCAGGAAATATGAATTCGGAAGAGCTATGCGTGATTACTGGCAGTCGAGAATATCAGGCGACCAGGCAGGTTTCAGATCTACACTTATTCCACAGATTGAAATAGGAGGAGAGGCTTTTGATAAAATATTCGGAAGTAATACTATAAATATTATTCCACAGGGATCCGCAGAGCTGATCTTCGGGATCAATATATCCCGGACTCAGAATCCGACACTTTCGGAGAAGCTCAGAACTATTCCGACCTTCGACTTTAAGGAGAAGATACAGATGAATGTTACCGGAACAATTGGTGACAAAATGGAACTTGGCGTCAATTACAACACTGATGCTATGTTTGAGTTTGAGAACAGGACAAAGCTCCAGTACTCAGGTAAGGAGGATGAGATCCTGAAAAAAGTTGAAGCAGGTGATGTTACACTTCCTCTTACAGGGACCCTTATCACAGGCAGTTACAGTCTTTTCGGACTTAAGACCGAAATGCAGTTCGGCAAGCTGACAATGACCACAGTACTTTCACAGCAAAAGGGAGAATCGTCGGTGATACAGGTGGAAGGCGGTGCGCAGCAGACTCAGTATGAGATCTATGCGGATGATTACGAAGCTAACAGACATTTCTTCCTGGCCCAGTTTTTCAGAGATATCTATGATGATGCCCTGAAGAATATGCCCATTGTGAGTTCAGGTGTAAATATTGAACGTATCGAAGTCTGGGTTACAAATAAGACGAGCCGTTTTGAAGAGGGAAGCAACAGGAATATAGTTGCATTCATGGACCTTGCTGAAAACAGAAATCATATATTTAATAATGTTCCGGAGTTTCAGGAATCGCCGGGAGTTGCAGTATTTCCTGATAATGGTGCAAATATGCTCTATGATCAGCTCAACTCGGCATATACAGGGGTCAGGGACGTGGATCAGGTGACAAATGTGTTTGATCCGCTTTACCCGGGATTCCAGATCGGCCGTGATTATGAAAAGATAGAAAATGCCCGCAAGCTAAATGAGAGGGAATATGCGATAAACAGGCAGCTCGGATATGTTTCCCTCAACACTGCGCTGAATACTGATGAAGTACTGGCTGTAGCATATGAATATACCTTGAATGGAAAGGTCTATAAAGTAGGTGAATTTTCAACTGACGGGATTGTTTCACCGCAAACACTGGTACTGAAATTGCTTAAAGGTACAACACTTACTCCCAGGATCCCTACATGGGACCTGATGATGAAGAATGTCTACTCCCTTGGGTCCGGAAGACTTGAAACAAGCGAATTCGAACTGAATATTCTTTACCAGGATGACAATACCGGCAATTCAATCAATTATCTTCCGGAGGGAAAACTGCAGGACATGGTCCTTCTTCAGGTCATGGGACTTGATAACCTGAATTCGCAGTTGGACAGGGAACCGGACGGGTACTTCGATTTCATTCCGGGAGTAACCGTTATGGTCGAAAGGGGTAAAATAGTTTTTCCTGTACTTGAACCGTTCGGGAGCCATCTCAGTAATAAAATAAACAATGCCAGCCTGGCTGCTAAGTATGTATTCCAGGAACTCTACGATTCGACACAGACCGTGGCACGTCAGATGGCTGAGAAAAACAAGTTCGTACTTACCGGGCAATACAAATCTGAATCAGGTTCTGAAATAAGACTGAATGCTTCCAATATCCCAAGAGGATCTGTCAAAGTAACTGCAGGTGGTGTGGTGTTGAATGAAAACACCGATTATACGGTTGATTACAATATGGGATCAGTAAGAATAATCAACTCAGCCCTGATTGAATCGCAAACTCCCATACAGGTTTCGCTCGAAAGCAACCAGTTTTTTGGTTTTCAGACAAAGACACTTGTAGGAACACATCTTGACTATCGTTTTTCAGATAATTTTAATATGGGAGGTACCATTCTGCGCCTCACGGAAAGACCTTATACACAGAAGGTTAATTTTGGCGAAGAACCTATCTCCAACACCATTTGGGGTCTGAATACCTCTTATAAAACGCAATCCCAGGTCCTGACCAACATAATTGACAAAATCCCATTTCTGGAAACCAAAACTCCGTCATCGCTCTCATTTTTCGGTGAATTTGCCCACCTGATCCCGGGCCATTCAAGAGCGATCTCGAGTGCAGGCAATTCGTATATTGACGATTTTGAAGCCAGTGAGATACCGCTTGACCTCAAGTCGTTCAATGCCTGGACAATCGCAAGCATACCACAAGGACAGGACCTGGTTTTTCCTGAAGCCAGGTTTAATGACAATCCGGCAAGCGGCTTTAACAGGGCTAAAATAGCCTGGTATGTTATAGATCCGCTCCTGCTGCGTAATGGATCTTCAACACCTGAGCATATAAGGCAGAATCCCGATTTGCAGTCAAGCCATTTTGTGAGAGAGATCTATGAAAATGAGATTTTCCCGTATCGTGAAAGCCCAAGCGGGATACCAACAAACATTACAGTCCTCAATGTGGGATTCTATCCTGACGAAAAAGGCCCATATAACTATGACACTGATCCCGGGCTCTATTCAGGAGGTATGAATTCCGATGGAAAGCTCAACAACCCGGAATCGAGATGGGGAGGTATCATGAGGGAGGTCCTTACAAGCGATTTTGAAACGGCAAACATCCAGTATATTAAATTCTGGCTTATGGATCCGTTTGTCGAGAATCCGGCACATACAGGTGGAGATCTTTATATAAACATGGGCAATATTTCAGAAGATATTCTCCGTGACTCAAGAAAAAGCTTTGAAAACGGATTACCGGGATCGCCGGTCCCTGACAATATAGATACTACATCATGGGGAAGGGTCCCGACAGTTCAGGCTGTTGTCCATGCATTCGACAATGCACCTGAATCGAGACTATACCAGGACGTAGGATTCGATGGTTTGAGAAACGAGGACGAGCAGACTTTTTTTGAGGAGTACCTTCAGAAATCCCAGGTAATCGCAACCCCTGAAACATATGAGGAGATATTAAAGGATCCATCCGGGGACGATTTTCATTATTTCAGGGGATCTGATTTTGACTTACAGGAACTGGGGATATTGGAGAGATACAAGAAGTACAACGGACAGGATGGCAACTCCCCGACATCGGAAATGTCACCGGAATCTTACCCTACTTCCGGTTCAACGCTGCCGGATATGGAAGATATAAATCGCGATAATACCCTGAGTGAAACGGAAAGTTATTATCAGTACAGGGTAAGCCTGAGACCTGAGGATATCAAAGTAGGGTCAAATTTTGTTGTTGACGAAATAGAGTATGAAGCCACCCTGGCAAACGGAAATAAATCAAAAGTGACGTGGTACCAGTTTAAGATCCCGATAACCGATTACCAGAGGATCGTTGGTTCCATAAATGATTTCAAGTCAATCCGTTTCCTGAGAATGTATATGCGTGGATTTAATGAACCTGTGATAATGCGTTTTGCTGATCTCGACCTTGTAAGGGCGGAATGGAGAAAATACAACATCTCATTCATGGAGGGAGGCGAGAGAGTGACAATCCCTGAAGCAACCGACGGAACTTTTGAGATAAGTTCGGTAAGCATTGAGGAGAATTCAGGTAAGGAACCTGTAAATTATGTACTTCCTCCCGGCTTCACGCGAATAACTGATCCTTCGAATCCACAACTGAGGCAGCTTAATGAGCAATCGATGGTACTGAGGGTTCAGAATCTTGAAGATGGCGATGCACGGGCTGCCTTCAGGAACCTGAACCTCGACATCAGACAGTATCGTCAGCTGCGGATGGAAGTCCATGCCGAAGCAATGATAGGCCAGCCTCTTGCCGATGATGAACTGACGGCATTCATAAGAATAGGTTCCGACTATAAAAGCAATTTCTACGAATATGAGATTCCGCTTAAGCTGACTCCTCCGGGACGCTATAGCAATAAAGAGGACGAATCGAGAGCCATCGTATGGCCCGAAGCCAACAGCTTCAACATTGATCTGTCCCTGTTCCAGGAAGCCAAGCAGGAACGTAATAAAAGGATGCTGGATCCAGGATCATCGCTGGCTGTATCTGATGTTTTTGTATATGTAAATCAAGGTCACAGGATTTCTGTTTCCGGTAATCCTAACCTCAGTAATGTTAAGGTTATAATGGTGGGGGTGAGGAATCCTATAAAAACCAGAAATCCTGCTAGGGATGACGGAAATCCCAAATGGGGAGAAGTGTGGGTCAATGAGTTGAGGCTCAGTGATTTCATTGAAAATGGCGGATGGGCAGCCAATGCTCACCTGCAGGCACGCCTTGCTGATTTCGGAACTGTGGATATGGTCGGCCAGACAAGCACACCAGGGTGGGGAAGCATCGAAAAGAAAGTCAATGAACGAAGCAAGGAGCAGATAATAAAATACGATCTCTCATCCACCCTCGAACTTGGTAAATTTTTCCCTGAAAAGGCTGGTGTCAGACTTCCAGTTTATGTGGGATTTTCGGAAACCAGGATCAGGCCACAGTATAATCCCCTCGACCCCGACATATTTCTTGATGATGCCCTCATCAACGCAAGCGACAGTTTTGCCCGCGACTCAATAAAGTCTATAGCGGAAGATTTTGCGCAAAGGAAGACAATAGCCGTAAGCAACGCCGGGGTGACGAGAACGGGAGAGAAACCCCGTCCATGGAACCTGGCAAACCTCAGCGTAAACTACACCTATAACGAAGTTTACAGGAGCAACACAAAGACCGAGATCGATGTTGAAAAGAATTACCGTGGCGGGCTGAACTATAACTATGAGGCACAACCAGCCAATGTGGCGCCATTTAAAAATGTGAAATTCCTAAATGCTCCGGTTTTCAGACTGATTAAGGATTTCAATTTCTATGTCTTCCCAAGAAGCATTGCATTCAGGACCGACCTGAACCGTTATTACAATGAAGTGAAGACCAGAAATATAAATAATCCGTATCTCAGGATCACACCAACATTTAAAAAGGATTTTGAATGGAACCGGATGTTTGATTTCAAGTATGATATCACACGGCAGCTGAAAGTGGATTTTACAGCAAACAATCTTGCAAGGATCGATGAACCTGCGGGAGGAGTTGACAGAAGAAGATACAGCACACAGTATGACAACTGGCGCGATTCCGTGATAACCAATCTTAAAAACTTCGGAAGAACCACAAACTATAACCATTTCGTAAATGTTACCTGGTCCCTGCCTGTGAACAAGCTTCCATTATTATCATGGGTCAATGCAAATGCACGTTACGGATCCGATTATACCTGGCTGGCAGGCCCGATCTATCCCGACAGTATGAATATCAATATCGGGAATTCGATTAAGAATCATAATGAGCTCACACTCACTGCGATGGCTACGCTTACAACACTTTATGGCAAATCAAAATTCCTGAAGCAGATAGAGAACAATACAAGACCTGATGCAGCCCAGAGGATGAAACGCGATTACAAAACAGTAACATGGTCAAGAAGCAATATTAGTTTCAGACCTGATGCTGTCAGGGGTATTATGCATAACCTTCGGACATCAGACGTTAAGATAAAAGTGCCAAACAAGGAAGGCGTAGAGGTAAAGGGAAAAGAAGAAGTGGTTAAAGAGAAAAGGATAAATATTACAACTACAGAACGTGTAGACGGAGCGAAAGTGGAAATAGAGGGGAAAGTGCCGGTAAAACGTAATCCGCTGATCATAACCGGGGAATATCTTATCAGGGCATTGATGGGCATAAGAAGTGTAAGCCTGACTCTTACTTCATCACAGGGTCAGTTCCTCCCGGGGTATATGCCCGGGACAAAATACCTTGGTATGCAGGTTTACGACGACGCTCTTGCACCAGGGTGGCCGTTTATTCTGGGGTACAGCGATAAAAGCTTTTTCGACAAGGCAGTTACAAACGGATGGCTGTCAAAAGATACACTGCTTAATACTCCGGCAACTTTCAATAATAGATTTGACCTGTCTGCCCGCGCACAGATTGAACCATTCCCGGGAATGAGGATCGATGTCAATGCTGACAGACGGTTCCTTGAAGGAGCCAGCTCCTATTACATAGCTGATGGCTTTGGTAATTTCCCCGACAGCACACGAAACAAAGTGGTTAGCGGAAGTTTTTCAATATCAGTTATTTCGTGGGGAACAGCTTTTGAAAAGATCACAAAGGAAAATGATTATATCTCTCCCACTTTTGAAAAATTCAAGGAGAACCTTATAGTAATATCTGAACGGAGGGCTGGGGAAAGGAACAGGATTGATCCGGGCTATGATCCGGATATTGATCCGGTAACAGGAGAACCGGTACCAGGTCCCTTTAAGAGCGGGTATGGCAGAACATCCAGGGAAGTCATGGTACCGGCATTCATTGCTGCTTATACTAAAACAAGCGTAAGTAAGGTACCGCTCGAAACATTTCCGTCTGCGCTCAGAATGATGCCCAACTGGAGGATTACCTTTGACGGCCTGTCAAAATTTGAGTTCGTCCAGAAAGCATTCAGGTCAATAAATATTTCGCACCAGTACAGGAGCACCTACCAGATCGGAACTTACACATCAAACCTCAGCTATCTGACTGATGATAATGGAATCAACAACATCCGTGACCTGCAGAACAACTATATTCAACAATTTGAGATCAATGTTGTAACACTGAATGAGCAATTCAGCCCATTGATAAATGTTGACATGAACTGGAAGAACAGTCTCACCACAAGGTTTGAGTGGAGAAAATCACGCACAGTATCCCTTAACCTGACAAGCAACCAGATAGCCGACGCCCGTATCAATGAACTTATTTTTGGCGCCGGATACAGGTTTGACGATGTTCAGATAATCCTCAAAACGGGCGGTGGTCAGAAGTCTCTCAAAAGTGATCTGAATCTCCGCTTTGACCTGTCAATAAGGGATAACAAGACGCTTGCCAGAAAGCTTGTTGAAGACGTTAACCAGCCGGTTGTCGGGCAAAAAGTTTTTACCGCAGGCCTCAGCGCCGATTATGTTCTGAGTGACAGATTCAACCTTCAGGTCTTTGCCGATCACACTATGAATAATCCTTTCGTAGCCAGCACTTTTCCGACATCAAATACTAATTTCGGATTCAGCCTTAAATTCACTCTTGTCCAGTAAAACCAGTAGGATTGACTTCAAAAACTCTCTTTTATCAATTTGTGATAGGAAAAAATATCTTATTTTTGACAGGTGATGACATTTGAAACAAATCTAACTCTTAAAAATCTCCGATATGAATATTCCCGAAAACTTATTGTATACAAAAGACCATGAATGGCTTCGCATTGAAGGTGAAACCGGTTATGTAGGTATCACCGATTTTGCACAGGGTGAACTGGGCGATGTAGTCTTTGTAGAGATCGAAACAGTTGGTGAAACCCTTAAGAAAGAGGAAGTTTTCGGAACCATCGAAGCGGTAAAAACTGTATCCGACCTGTTTATGCCTGTGGGGGGCGAGGTCCTCGAAGTCAATCCTGCGCTTGAAGAATCGCCGGATGTGATAAATAAAGATCCTTATGGCAAAGGCTGGATGATCAAAATCAGTATCATTGACAAGTCAGAAGCCGGACAGCTTTTGCCGGCGGAGAAGTACAAGGGTCTTTTATAAAGTCTTTTTTACCTCTATTTCCTGGTAACCTTCTATAATATCACCGACTTTGATGTCGTTGAAATTCTGAATATTAAGGCCGCATTCATATCCGCCAACCACCTCTTTTACATCGTCCTTGAACCGCTTGAGCGATCCAAGCTCGCCGGAATATATTACTATACCATCACGTATAATACGAACCAGGGTGTTCCTGGTTATTTTTCCTTCTTTCACATAGCATCCGGCAACTGTTCCAACCTTAGTGACTTTAAAGATCTCACGGATCTCGAGGGTTGCAACGATCTCTTCCTTCACCTCGGGCGAAAGCATGCCTTCCATAGCCGATCTTACCTCTTCAATGGCATTATAGATAATCGAGTATAAGCGGATATCAATCTCTTCTTTTTCTGCAAGCTTCCGGGCACTCATTGAGGGTCTAACCTGGAATCCGACAATAATTGCATTGGAAGCAGCCGCAAGAAGTACATCGGATTCTGAGATCTGCCCGACTGCCTTATGAATGATATTCAGCTGTATCTCGGGTGTTGAGAGCTTTATGAGGGAATCACTGAGGGCTTCAACTGATCCGTCGACATCGCCCTTGACAATAATGTTAAGCTCCTGGAAGTTTCCAATAGCAATTCTACGGCCGATTTCATCAAGAGTAATATGTTTCTGTGTCCTCAGACCCTGTTCTCTCTGCAGCTGAGCTCTCTTTGTTGCTATATCCTTGGCCTCCCTGTCACTTTCCATAATATTGAACTTATCACCCGCCTGCGGAGCTCCGTTCAATCCAAGGATCAGAGCCGGAGTTGCGGGTCCTACCTCATCAATCTTATTGCCTCTTTCATTATACATGGCCTTGATGTGCCCAAAACAGCTGCCGGCAAGCATGATATCTCCTACCCGGAGGGTTCCTGCTTTTACCAGAACTGTTGCGGTAAAGCCTCTCCCTTTGTCGAGAGATGATTCAACAACAGTACCTAAAGCCGGTTTTTCGGGATTGGCCTTCAGGTCAAGCATTTCGGCTTCGAGGAGGACCTTATCCAGAAGCGGCTGAATATTCAGTCCGGTTTTAGCCGAGATCTCCTGTGACTGGTATTTCCCTCCCCAGTCTTCAACAAGGTAATTCATGCCTGCAAGAGCTTCTTTGATCTTGTCAGGATTTGATGTCGGTTTGTCAATTTTATTAATGGCAAAGACTATAGGCACACCTGCAGCGGATGCATGGTTTATTGCTTCAACGGTCTGGGGCATGACTCCGTCGTCGGCAGCCACTACAATGATTGCTAAATCGGTAATCTGTGCACCGCGGGCACGCATTGCAGTAAATGCCTCGTGACCGGGAGTATCCAGGAATGTTATCTTACGTCCGTCATCAAGCTGAACAGCGTAAGCACCGATATGCTGTGTTATTCCGCCCGCTTCGCCTGCAATCACGTTGGTTCTGCGGATGTAGTCGAGAAGCTTTGTCTTTCCGTGGTCCACATGACCCATCACAGTGACTATCGGAGGTCTCGGTTTGAGATCTTCCTCCTCATCTACCTCCTCTTTAACTGCTTCCTGCAGTTCGGCACTTACAAATTCCACCCTGAATCCGAACTCATCTGCAAGAAGAGCCATCGTTTCAGCATCAAGTCTCTGGTTAATTGATACAAATAAACCCAGGTTCATACAGGTCGAAATAATATCAGTAACCGGAATATTCATCATAATAGCAAGTTCATTCACCGAGACAAATTCAGTGACCTTCAGGATATTCTTATCCTGTTCGATCTTATCTTCAACCTCCCTGTGCTTCTGGCTTATTGCTTCCCTTTTCTCCCTTCGGTACCTGGAACCTTTTGATTTACCTTTGGTTGTGAGTCTGGCAAGTGTTTCCTTGATCTGTTTCTGAACCTCTTCCTCATCAACCTCAACCCTGACAGGTCTTTTCTTAAGTAACTTCTTGCCCGGTTTATCTTTCTTTTCCGAAAGATCAGGTTTGGAAACCGGAACCTGCTCCTTCTCCTTGGTTATCCTTTTCCTTCTTTTCTTTCTCCTGAAGTCAGATTCACCGTCAACTTTAACCGGCTGGTATGGAGCAGATTTCTTTTTTTCCTCTACAGGAAGGTCTATCCTCCCGACAACGGTCGGTCCTGAAAGTTTTTTAATATCAGGTCTGTAGAGTTCAACAATCTCTTCCTGTTCAAGAACGGTATCATCCAAAGCTTCGTAGGCAGCATCATCTTCAATCAGCTGGGCGACCGGTTCCTTTTCCGGCTCAGGGACTTTTATATCTTTGGCTGGTTTTTCTTCGGATTGAACGGTCTCTTTGGGTTTCTCTTTCTCTTTTTCTTTTTCCTTTTTCTTTTCCTTCGGTTTCTCTTTTACAGGAGGTTTGGCCTCTTTTGTTATAGTTTCAAGGTCGATTTTACCTACAATTCGAATATCAATATCTGCCTTGTTTTTTTCATCATCACCGGGGACAACTGCCTTCTCTGGTTCAGGCTCTGCCTTTGGGCGCTTTTTAGAAGGTTCTTCCTTTGGAGGAACCGGTTTTTCAGGCTTTGGTTTTATTGTTTTTTCCAGGTCAATTTTGCCGACAAGCTTGATATCCGGCTTCTTGGTCTCAGGTTTTATGTCAATAATCTGTTTAAGTCCGGACGATTCTTTAATAAGTATTTCTTCCTCCCTTTCAGCCTCTTCAGGCTGGGCTTTGGCAGAAAAGTCATCAATGGAGACAGACTCTTTTTTCCTGTGCAGGTCTCTGAGTATAAGCTTTTCGGACTCTTTTTTGGCACTGATATCAGTGCTGTACTCCTTCACAAGTAAAAGGTATGCTTCGTGAGGCAGCTTTGTATTAGGATTGGGATCAAGGTCAAACCCTTTCTTATGCAGGAACTCCACAATAGTGGATATCCCCACATTGAACTCGCGGGCTGCTTTACTTAATCTCGTTGCCTTTACATCCTCTGTCATATATATCACCTGGCTTTATAATAAATTCAAAATTAAACCTTTATCAAGGTATTTTGTTACTGTTCAAACTCAGCTCTCAGTATGTTCACAACTTCCTTTACAGTTTCTTCTTCCAGATCAGTTCTTTTTACAAGGTCACTGATGGAGAGATTCAGTACGCTTCTGGCTGTATCACAACCAATGGCTTTAAGTTCATCGATGATCCATTCTTCAATTTCATCCTTGAATTCTTCAAGATTGACATCTTCCTCATCCTCGCCTCCCGGTTCTCTGTATACATCTATCTCATAACCCGTAAGCTGGCTGGCCAGCTTTATATTAAGACCTCCTTTTCCTATAGCCAGCGACACCTCACTTGGCTTAAGATATATCTCGGCTCTTTTTGTTTCTTCAACCAGCTTAATTGTGGTGATCTTGGCAGGACTCAGCGCCCTTTGAATGAAGAGCTGATTATTTGCAGTGAAATTGATAACATCAATGTTTTCGTTCCTGAGTTCCCTTACAATACCGTGTATCCTTGATCCTTTCATCCCGACGCATGCTCCGACGGGATCAATCCTTTCATCATACGATTCGACAGCAACTTTAGCCCGTTCGCCGGGAACCCTTACAATCTTTTTGATGGTTATTAATCCGTCAAATATTTCGGGGACTTCGAGCTCGAAGAGCCGCTCAAGGAAGACTGGTGATGTACGGCTGAGAATTATGAACGGGGTATTGTTCCTCATTTCAACTTTGATAACCACTGCTCTTATTGAATCGCCCTTGCGGAAATGGTCGGATGGGATCTGTTCGCTTTTTGGCAGGATAAGCTCATTGCCGTCATCATCAAGAACAAGAATTTCCCGCTTCCACACCTGGTACACCTCACCGGTAACTATCTCACCTATCCGGTCTTTGTATTTCATGTATATATTGTTCTTTTCCAGGTCGAGAATGCGGGCAGTAAGATTCTGGCGTAAAGACAATATAGCCCGTCTTCCGAAATCGAGAAATTTTACTTCATCCGAAACCTCTTCGCCAACTTCATAATCTTCATCGATCTCCTTGGCCCTGGAAAGCGGGATTTGTGTAATCGGGTCGGTAAGCTCTTCGTCGTTGACAACCACCCTGTTCCTCCATATTTCAAAGTCACCTTTATCTATGTTCACTATAATATCAAAATTGTCGGCCGATCCGTATTTTTTGGCAAGCATGCCTCTGAATACATCCTCAAGAACGCTCATCATTGTTGGACGGTCGATATTTTTCAGCTCTTTGAATTCAGAAAAGGTGTCTATCAAATTAACATTTTCCATCTCGTGTAAGCCTCTTATAATTAATTAATTGTTAAAATTACTTTTGTCGATTTCACCTGGTCAAAATTAAAGGAGATCTCTTTTATTTCACTGGTTTTTCCCTTTACCTTAACCTCGGTCTCAAGTTCAAATCCACCGCTGGTTACATTTCTGATTTTTCCTGTAACCCTGCCGCCTTTATTATCAACCACCTCAACTCTCCG
>Ga0105100_10001568_pt1 | contig 13344 bp, 12 predicted proteins | sample PPLLak12cMay2015_2_FD_87033 | JGI IMG/M metagenome (GOLD analysis project Ga0105100, IMG submission 87033) | Freshwater sediment microbial communities from Prairie Pothole Lake near Jamestown, North Dakota, USA - PPLs Lake P8 Core (1) Depth... | ecosystem: Environmental > Aquatic > Freshwater >... | reverse complement strand
GTCGAGACCTTCGATACATCCCTTGGCGCCATTGAAGACGTGGAACAGACCCTTGGAACTCGTGTTCTCGGTGTGATTCCCCACGCGGACCTGAAGGTCATGCAGGAGAACCTCAAAGAGGAAAATCCGGGACGAATCCAAGACCATTCGCTTAAAAATACAGTCAATCTTATTTCTCATTTCATGCCGAAGTCAGTGATGGCGGAATGTTTCCGTTCCCTGAGGATGAACATCCAGTTCAAAGACACGGAGAAGAAGATAAGGGCTGTGGCGATCACGAGCACTTCCCCTCAAGAGGGGAAGACCTTGATGGCGCTCAATCTGGCTATTACCATGGCCCAGTCGGGATCGAAAACCCTTCTGGTCGGATCTGACCTCAGGAAACCCATGCTCGCCAGGATTTTCGGCGTAGGGTCCTCTCCAGGCCTTTCGGATATCCTCCTCGGTACCTGCGAATGGCGGGAAACGGTGAGAGGGGTAACGGACATCCTCCTGGGAGAGATCAGCTTGGACGAAATCATGATCAGCCCTGGTTTTGACAACTTCTTCTTCATTACCGGAGGGGCGGTGCCTTCCAACCCGGCCGATCTGATAGAATCGCAAAGAATCAATCAACTTATTGAAGAAGCAAAAGAGGAATACGATATAATCCTTTTCGACACGGCACCCATCCTCTCTGCTGTGGATCCGGCGATTCTGGGGACAAAAGTGGACGGCGTGCTCCTGGTATATCACGTTGGCGCGGTGCCAAAGGGGTTGTTGAAGAGAGCGATCACCCAACTTGCACAGGTCAAAGCCAATGTCATCGGGGTCATTCTGAACGGAATGAGACCGGAGGTGAGCCCTGATTTCGAGGATTACAAGCATTACAAATACTATTATTCCAACGGAGTGGACGGAAAAAGACGGAGAAAAAACCTCTCTCTCTTCGACACGAGGGAGATCAACCCGCGGACCAGGGAAGAGACTGCTCCCCCAAAAGCGACGCAATGGGCACAGAAGGCTTGGAGTCATCCAAAAAGAAGGCTGGGGCTGCTTGTCGTGGCCCTGGCAGGCATCCTTGTGGCCGGAAGTCTTCTGTGGCAGAAGAACCTGACAGACCCTCTTAACTCGGGTAACAAAGAAAACCCTGACCGAAAAGAGGAAGGAATCCTCCCGACCGAGGAACAATCTGCAAAAGACCTTTACCGAGAAAAACAATCTGCCCCTGCTGCTCCGGCATCTCCATCCACCGATATCCTTGAGAAAAGGAGTTCAGATGGGGAGATACCCCAGCAGAGTCTACCCTCCAAAACCGAAACGATAGCACAGGCGCTGCCTGAGGACAAGGAAGCCGTTGTTGCGAGGCCACCCGAGGAGGACTCCCCTCCCTCTGTGTCCATATTCGCAAGGCCTCCTGCAGCCGTGACTTATCCTTTTTCGCTTTGGCTGTGCACTATGCCTCAGTTACAGGAGGCGAAAAACAGAGTTTCCAAATACAGAAAAGATGGCCTTTCTGCCTATTACAGCGAGGTGGAGCTTCGCGGAGGGATTCGGTACAGGGTCTACGCCGGGTGCTTTGAGACCGAAGAGCAGGCCGAGAGGTTCAAAAAGGCGAGAGGTTTGACGGAAGCCGAGGTCAAGGAAACCCCCTTCTCTAATCTCATCGGAACGTTCACGACCGAGGACGAGCTTGGAGGCAGGATCCAATCCTTGAAAGGCCTCGGCTTATCACCCTATGTCATCGCAGATGCCGACGGCAAACGACGGCTTCTGGTTGGGGCTTTCTATAGTGAGGAGAGAGCTAAAAGGCAGTTTGATCTGCTCAAATCCAAGGGCATCGACAGCGAGATTGTCCTTCGTTGAACCTTGAACCTTTTTCTCTGCCTGGCTCAACCGGCCTACACATTCCTCACAAAGTCAATCATTCGATCATCCGGCACAAAAGTAAGTTCACGACAAGGGTTTTTGTCGACAAGACGATGGCAAAAGCCGATGGTGAACCCCATTCCTTCTTTGTCCCAGAAAGGAGGGAAGGAACGCGTGAGGAGCATGGAAACCGCCTCTACGCCGCTCTTGGCCCGGAAGGAGTTCTGTCTTCCGTGACGCAAAAAAAAGAGCTTCTGAACAGGCAGCCCCTTGGAGGAGTGCTCTTTGAAGTCGCCGTGCCATGGCGTCCCGTACATCCAGATCTCCCCGTCTTTCTCCCTCAGAATGATCCGGTCGTCGTTGAGAACAGTCATGCCTTGGTCAAACCAGAGCTTCGCAGTTGTTGATTTCCCGTCTCCGGAATTCCCTAGGAACAGATACCCCTTTCCTTCATCATCAATAGCACAAGCATGAAACAGCACCCCCCTTTTTCGGGAAAGGAGGAGGATCATCAGAACCTGGTTCAGAGGATAGGGGAGGGGATCTGGAGGGAGCTTTTCCTTGGATAGAGCATTTCCAATGAAGATCTCACCGGATTGAAAGTCCGGGTCTAGGAGGAAAAATGTATGAGGAGCAGAGCCGGAGTCAAGGGTATCGTTCTGGATGACATATTTGCCCTCGCTTTCAAACAAAGCCCAGAGTTGACCTGAATCAAATAATCTATGCCTCTCCGTCATGGGGGGGGGTGTTTCTCCAAAGTGGACTCTCAAGGGGATTTCAGCGTGCCCGTTATCCAGGAATGAATCGTCGGGCAGGACCGGGACCATATCCCGATCGAAGACGAGCCCCATTCGCACACCAGCAATGTCAACAGTGACTTGTCGCATTTCAGAGGACTCTTATGAGCCAACGGAGTTCCGACAACGAGGTTTGGGGTTTCTACAGTGCTCGCCCGGATTCGGTCCGGACCCGCCTGCGGAAACCTTGCACGCTTGCAGCACCGCTTCCTCCAGAACCAGTTTGACCTGATGAATCTCCGGTTTCCTGTAGGGTTTTTGAGCTCTTTTTTGTTGCACCATGGTCACTCACTCCTGGGGGTAGTTGAATGAAAAGCCTCAGCGCGGAGTTGGGCGATCTGGCACAGGTAACCCACAGGGGCCTCCGGGTCCCCATGCTCCATCCACGCCCAGCCCGGACACTGACCACACAAAGCAATGAGGTCACATTTCCCGCAGAGGTACCGCTCTGTCGTTCTAGTATTCAGGATGTCGGGGATCGCCTTGCGCCATCCTTCTTCAAAGTTCCCCGCGCGCAGGTCATAAGTTCGAAACTGCGCCATTTGGCAAACACTCATTTGAGCCTTCGGGTTCACGTGAAAAGAAGAGACGCCTGCTCCGCAACTGAAAAGATATTCCGAGGAAGATGATCCGATAAACCTTTTGCAGAATTCCGTCCACTCTTTGGATCTCTGTTCCTCCTCCAGATCCAGTTTGAGAACATCTTCAGGTCTTATCCTAAAATCACAGGGCCTCGTCCCACCATCCAGCCTGCAGTTTAATAACGGGTCAAATCGAAATTTCACTCCCCGCGACTTCGCAAAAGCTTTCATCTCAAATAACTCATGTTGATTGAGACTCATGGCCATGGTTTTCAGGTCCAAAGGGATCATCCTTTCAAGAAGCATGTCGATTCCTTCTATACAACGGTCATATGAACCGGGGACTCCTGTTACCCTTTCGTAGGTTTCTCGGGTCGCACCGTAAAGAGTAATCTCCGCGGAGTGAGGCGTCCATTCAGCCAGGCGATTCGCAATGCTTGGGGTGATAAGAGTTCCATTTGTGAAGAGCGTGATAATAAAACCCTTTTTCTTCGCGCCGAGGTAGACCTCAAGAAAATCCTTTCGCAGCAACGGTTCGCCGCCCGTCAGAAGCAGCCAAAGACATCCGGCTTCTGCGATTTGGTCCAGGATGCAGAGAACCTCATCGGTTTTCATTTCTTCTTGCAGCGCTTTCTGATCCGCAGCGGAAAGATTGCAGTAACAGTGAACGCAGCTAAGGTTGCATCGATGAGTGAGCTCAAGGGAACCGGAAACCGGGATTCGTTTCGATTCGATCTGATGGTTTAAACGCTGGACAAGATGATTGTAAGAGAGCTGATAGACGGCCATACCTTTTAGCTTTCTGAAATTGCTTGAATGCGTTGCAAGTCCTGGATGTGTTCGACAAGATCTTTTTCAGCCTCTTGAGGTGTGACCTCATAATTTTCAATGATCTTGTCTCTGATTTCTCTTACGCTTGCATGGCCGTCAAGGAAGTCCCAGATGCGGGCAGCCGTTTCATTCAGGGTATAAATGCTTTCGAGATCACCTACTCCCTGACGGATGGGAACAAGGATGCATTCCTCATCGATTTTACGGAATACTATCGCATCGCTTCTCTTGTAAACTTTGTCGAGGAACCCCATGAATCGATCCCCCTCACCCGGCAACTGGAGTTGACGACTCGTTGGCTGTCGGCAGTCGAATGATAAAGGTCGTTCCTTTACCAAGGACGCTCTCGACCTGGATGATGCCTTTGTGGCTTTTGATAATATCCTGACTGATCGAGAGTCCAAGGCCTGTGCCCTTGCCCTCTCCCTTCCTCGTGAACAAGGGAAGAAAAATCTTCTGAATCTCGTCCGGTTGAATCCCGCCGCCGGTGTCTGAGATCCGAATCGTTGTCCAGGCAGGACCTTCGACGTCCGTCCTCACCGTCAGGGTTCCTCCCTGTTCCATCACATCTCTTGCGTTCAAAATAATATTCAAAAGAACCTGTTGGAGAAGCCCGCGGTTCGCCATGATCTGCGGGAGGTGGGGATTCAGATCCCTGACGACTTGAATATGACCCTGGTTCAAGTGAAACGTGGCGACATGGAGAGCCGATTCAATCACGCCATTGATATCCGTTGGAACCAAGTCGCTCTGCTTGCGACGGTAGAACTGCGAGATGTTTTCCACAATCTGAATGCAGCGTTGGGCTTCCTCTTGCGCGACCTTCAAATAGTGTATGCATTCCTCCCTTTTCTCCGGTGCAGGAATCCCTTCTTCTAGCCTCCTGGAGGCCATCCCCGTAAACCCGAGGATGGACATGACCGGGTTGTTGATCTCATGGGCCACCCCAGCGGCAATCTTTCCCAGAAGAGCGAGCCTCTCCGCGTCGATCAACCGGTCCTGCTGCTCCTTGAGCTCAATATTGGCTTTTCTTAAATCCGTCACAAGCTTTGCATTCTCAACCGCAATCCCGATCTGGTGACCCATTGCGCCGAGCAGTTCCAGGTCTTCCTGGGAGAAACCCGTCCCTATCCCCAGAGTATCCACATGAATGATCCCCAGAATGCGATCTTTGGTCTTGATGGGAACACAAAGACTCGATCGAATTCGGTTAAGAATGACACTCTCCGACTTCTGAAAACGGTCATCCGTCATGGCATCAGAAGTGAGAATGGATTCTCCGGTCTCAAAAACCCTTCTGGAAATCGTTTTTGAGAAACTGACTTTATCGCCGTGCGCGAGTCCTTTACGCCGGCGAGTTGCCTGTGGCAGAAGCTCTCCGCTTTGATCATCCACCAGCATCATGAGAGCCCGGTCCGCCTTAATGATTTCCAGCACCCGTTCGGCCGTCCGATCCATGAGCTCTCTGAGATCGGTAACGCTAACCAGATCATTGATCAACCGGTACATGATGGCCAGCCTGAGGTAGGCTTTGTGCAAGGTGGAAAGCTCAGCCTCATCCGGAAGAGCGACAAGCGAGTCTACTCCCTTCGGAGGGATGGCGATGGCGATGGTTGATTCATGTTTCGGATCCTGATCGGAGACCATCTGCACCAGGGGCTCAAGTTCCTTTACGTCCTCACGGCCCTCCGCCTCGTCCACGAGAGGCGTGAACTTCAGGACAGGGCCTCCCAGTCTGATTTCATCCCCAGGCCTCAGGACCTGGCTGTGCACAGGTTGGTTGTTCACCAGGGTGCCATTTGCCGATCCGAGATCTTCAATGATCCATTCAGTTCCGTGGGGACTGATGGAAGCGTGTCTTCTGGAGACTCGTCTGTCAGGGAGCGTGATGGTGTTGAAGGAATCGCGACCGATAAAAACCACATGATCCGTGAGCGTATAGGATTCCCCCTTTTTCTGGCCTGTTTTGATGAGCACTTTAGACATTCATTTCCTCATTCATCCCAATGAATTGCTGGTTATTATTCTCCCTCATTTCCCTGCAAGAGTCAAGCGTTAGCCCCAACCGCGGGGAGCGATTGATTCTTTTCTGTTTCTCTGCTACCAATAGACCGGTTCTTTTTACTTCTCATGAATCATAGAGGCTTTTCGAAGATGGCCGACAGGGTGATTGCTGCGATCGTGAAACAAGTGCGAAAGGAATGGTTTGCCCGCAAACTTGGCTTGCGACTGATCAAACTTGAGCCGGGCCATGCCATTGTGGAGATGGAGCGGCAGGAGGAGTTGACAAACCTATTCGGCATGACCCACGGTGGAGCCATCTTTTCTCTCATCGATGAAGCCTTCGAGGTGTCCTGCAATAGTCATGGAACGGTGGCAGTGGCTCTCAGTGTAACTGTCACGTATCACCGACCTGCGGACCCGAGGAGCACGCTGCGCGCTGAATCCGTAGAGATTCACCGGTCCTCCAAAACCGCTACCTACGACATCAAGGTGACGGATGAGCACAACGCCCTCATCGCTTCGTGTACTGCACTTGCATACAGAAAGAAGGAGAGGCTGCCTTTTCTTGAAGAAGCTGAAGAGCTTGAGGGGAAGGGATAAGAATACAGGGAGTTATCCTGTTGACAGAAGAAGGTATATTAAATAAGGTTGAACCTCCTAGGCCGGTCGGAGTTCTCATAGGAATCGGGTCCATGGAGAAAAGAGTTCTCATACCGAGACAGGAGATCCAGAGCAAGGTGAAAGATCTTGCACGGCGGATTTCTTCAGACTATGCGGGCAAGGAACCTATTTTGATCGGCATTCTGAACGGGGTGGTTTTCTTTTTTGCCGAACTGGTCATGTCTCTGAGCATTCCTTCGAAGATTGACTTCATCCGTGTCTCCAGCTATGGATCAAGCAAAGCCTCCAGCGGGACGATCCATCTGGTTAAAGATTTGGAACTTCCAGTGAAAGGCCAGGATCTTATTGTTGTGGAAGATATCGTGGACACAGGCCTCACCTTGAACTATCTCGTCAGAAATCTCAAGAGCCGTGAACCTGCGAGTCTGAAAATCTGCGCCCTCATCGATAAAACAGAGCGCCGGGAACAAGAGGTTGCGATTGACTACTGCGGTTTTAAGGTGCAGGAAGGCTTCATTGTCGGGTACGGCTTAGACTATGCGGAGCAGTACAGGTACTTGCCGGATATCTGGGTGTTGACGGAATGAGGCATCTCACCTGAAACAGGAGGATGGTAATGATCATTGAGTGCAAACAGTGCGGGTCGAAGTTCAGACTCGATGAAGGCCTTCTCAGAGAAGAGGGCTCCAAGGTCAGATGTTCCGTTTGCAAGAATCTGTTCAGAGCCTACCCGCCGGGTAAGGCGCCGGTGACCGAGGAAGAACGAAAGAGTGTGGACCAGAGCTTGGATATGACGCTCACCCTGGAGACCCATCCACCCTTGCGGGAACAAAGCGCTGAACCTCTCTTGGAAGAACCTTCTGAAGCAGAGCTTGCCAGGGCCTTGGAGGAGGACCTTGAGACGAAGAGAATGGAGGCCATATCCTCTGACCGGATTTCCGAGGAGGAAGACGAGCTAAGGTTTGATTTTGAGGAAGACATCAAACGCGGACCCGCAGAGGTCGAAGCGGCTCGAACGGCAGAGCCGAAAGAAACAACAGAGAAAAAACCTGAGGCACCGGAAATAGCTGAGAAGACCGCTCCAAAGCGTAGAAGAAAAGGCGGCTTGTCCAGGCTCCTGATGGTGGTTCTGATTGTTGTTTTGCTGCTCACAGGAGGAGTTGCAGCCCTTCGTTATTTTGCTCCTGAATTTATTTCTGAGTCTCTGACTTCCTACCTGGGAGTGGCCGGCAAGCCGGAAGTGAAGGACCCCGGAGTCCGGAGGCTTTCCTTCAATGCTGTCAACGGAAAGTTCTATCAGTCCAGCAAGGCGGGAAACCTTTTCTGCATCCAGGGAATCATCTTGAACAAGTACCCAGGAAGCCGGAGTTTTATTCGCGTCAAGGGATCCCTGCTTGACGAGAAAGGGGCTGCGGTAAAGCAGAAGCTTGCGTTTGCCGGGAACACCTTCTCGGAAAGCGAGCTCAAAGATATGTCCCTGGAGCAGATCAACCAGGGTTTGGCCAATCGGACAGGCAAAGGGAATGCCAATGTGAACGTCAAACCGCAGGCTTCCGTTCCATTTATGATTGTTTTCGAAGAGCTGCCTGAGAATCTCAGCGAGTTCACTGTGGAAGCGGTGAGTTCCGCTCCAGGGCAATAGGCCGAAATCCACCGCCTAACAACCTGGAAAGAGCGTGATGAAATAGTATTGACCAAAGAGCATGGAGCATAGAGTTCGTGGAAAAGAAATCAAAAAAGGGAAAAAGACCCTTGATTGAAGTGAATCGGGAGTTCTGCAAGGGCTGCGGGATTTGTGTCGCTTTCTGTCCGAAAGGGGTCCTTGAGCTTGATGATCATGAGAAGGCGGAGGTGAAGCATCTGGAGGAGTGTAATGCCTGCATGCTTTGTGAGCTGCGGTGCCCGGATATGGCCGTTGAAGTGAAAACAGGCTAGCAGGTTGCTGAAAAACGCCCATCTACTTCGTTGCCCAGCCAGAGGCTGGCAAGCCTCATCCCTCGTCGTTGCGACGTACCAATGAAAGAAAGGACTGAGTTATGAGTAATGAGGGATGAGTGAATTCCAACAGAAAGTAATCTTGCTGTTTTGCTCAGCACTCAGCCCTCATGCCTCGTTACTCTTATTCGGGCGCCTTGTATCTGGCCGTTTTTGAGCAACCAGTGAAAAGGGTTTTTCACTACTCTGGTGCGATGACAGAGATTAACATCCGAAGGGAACAGAAGACCATGGGGGATAGAATACTTTTCATTCAGGGGAATGAGGCCTGCGTAGAAGGGGCGCTTTACGCAGGCCTTGATTTTTTCGCGGGTTATCCGATCACTCCTTCCACAGAGATTGCGGAACTGCTTTCCGCACGCCTGCCCCAGAGGGGTGGGAAATTCATTCAAATGGAGGATGAAATTGCCTCCATGTGCGCGATCATCGGGGCTTCCCTGACAGGGCTCAAATCCATGACCGCCACAAGCGGCCCGGGCTTTTCCCTGAAGCAGGAGGCGATTGGTTATGCGATCATGGCGGAAGTTCCCTGCGTGGTGGTGAACGTCATGCGAGGAGGTCCCTCGACAGGCTTACCCACGAAGGTCAGCCAGAGTGACGTGATGCAGGCCAGGTGGGGAACGCACGGAGACCATTCCATCATTACGCTGACCGCCTCCAATCTCCAGGATCTCTTCGCGATCACGGTGGAAGCGTTCAATCTCTCGGAGACGTACCGGACGCCGGTCATTCTTCTGCTCGACGAGGTGGTCGGCCATATGAGGGAGAAGCTGATCCTGCCGGAGCCGGGGGAGATTCCTTTGGTGCAAAGGCTTAAGACCTCCGTGAAAGAGGGGACGGATTATCATCCCTACCTGCCCAGGGAAGACGGTCGTTTGCCCATGTCGGATTTCGGCGGGGTCCACCGCTACAACGTCACAGGCCTCATGCATGACATGTGGGGTTTCCCCACGGACAACCCCCAGGTGGCTTACGGCTTGATCCGGCATCTCGTAGACAAGATCGAAGGCCACGTTCAGGAGGTCACGAGAATCAAGGAGTATTTTCTCGATGATGCAGAGACGGTTCTGGTCTCCTATGGGTCTTCGGCAAGATCCGCTCTTCACGTGGTGGAAAACAGGAGGGCAAGGGGTGAGCGTATGGGGTTGCTGGAGCTCCAGACCATCTGGCCTTTCCCTGCCGACGCCGTGAGAGAACGGTGCACTCAAGCAAAATCCGTGGTGGTTGTGGAAATGAATATGGGACAGATCCTGCAGGAGGTCAGGAAGGCTTTGGACGATCCTGAGAAAGTATTCCTGGCCAACCGAATTGACGGCACCTTTATCAGTCCCACGGATATCCGGAACATTCTGCGCGTCATCCAGGGTAAAGGAGTCTGATCCATGTCTGCCAAAGAATATCTGCGCGAAAGGTTCATGCCTCACATCTGGTGCCCCGGATGCGGGCATGGCATTATCATGAACAATCTGGTCCGTGCGATCGCTGCCCTGGGGCTTAAGAAAAGCGAGATCGTCATGGTCACAGGGATCGGGTGCTCCTCAAGGATCTCAGGCTACCTTGACTTTCACACCCTCCACACGATCCATGGTCGGGCGCTGGCTTTCGCGACCGGAGTGAAACTGTCGCGACCGGAGCTGACGCTCATCGTTCCCATGGGCGACGGAGATGCCCTGGCCATCGGCGGGAATCACTTCATCCACGCAGCCAGGCGCAACATTGATATCACGGCGATCATTATGAACAACAACATCTACGGGATGACCGGTGGGCAATTCTCCCCTCTCTCGGGCTACGGAAAGATGGCGACTACGGCTCCTTACGGGAACATCTATGAGGCCTTCGACATTGTGGAACTGGCCAGGGGCGCCGGCGCTTCTTTTGTGGCAAGGACTACCGCCTACCACGTGACCTCCATGAAAGAGATCCTTGAAAAGGCAATTACCCACAAGGGGTTTTCGGTGGTTGAGATCCTTTCCCAGTGCCCGACATACTACGGCAGAAAAAACAAAGTAGGCGATGCCGTGGACATGTTGAATGATTACAAGAACCAAACCGTCCCCATAGGCTCGGAGAAAAAGAAAGAAAACCCCGCATTGATCGAAAGAGGGATTTTTGTTGACGAAGAAAGAGCGGAATACTGTTCTGAATACCAAAAGATCGTCGAAAGAGCGAAGCGAGGGCAGCAAATCTGATGGAGAGATATCGAATCGTTTTTTCCGGTTCCGGCGGACAGGGCGTCGTCACTGCGTCGATCATCCTTGCCGAGGCGGCGGTTATTCACGAAGGGCTGAATGCCGTCCAGTCCCAGAGTTATGGGCCTGAAGCCAGAGGTGGGGCCACCCGTGCGGATGTCATTATTTCGGACAGGAGCATCCGCTTTCCCAAGGTGAATCAACCGAACGTGTTGGTCTGCCTGACCCAGGAGGCGTACAATAAGTTCTCCAACAGCATTCGACCCGGGGGGCTTCTGCTGACCGACAGTCACTTTGTTAAACAAGAACGCAGGGTAGATGCCCGGCAGATCGGCCTTGGGATGTACAAAACCGTGATGGATCGCATCGGCAAGCCTGTGGTTCTTAACATCTGCATGCTGGGTGCCGTAATCGGTTTGACCCAGATCGTCAAGACGGACTCCATCATGAAGGTCCTGCAGACCAAGATTCCCTCCGGTTTCCTCGATATGAACAAGAAAGCCTTGGACTTAGGTCTCCAGCTGGCCAATGCGTCCACCATCAAAGAGGGATAAGGTCTTCTTTTCACCGCAGAGCACGCCCCCATCCGTCATGCCCGCGGAGGCGGGCATCCAGGGTTTTCGAACGGTTCTCTGGATTCCCGCCTGCGCGGGAATGACGGCAAGGGGCTGCGCGGAAAAACAAGGAAATCCAATCACGAAAACACGAAAGGAAGAAGGCACGAAAGGAGGGAGAAGAGGAGTTTTTCGTGTTTTCCAGATTTCGTGCTTTCGTGATAAGTGCTTTTGCTCTTTCTCTTGTCTTCTGAATTCTGTCTTCCTGTTTATGTAGTGCAGTTTCAAAGCCTGAGAAGGAAGATCCTTGGAGCGTGTCACGGATGGAGAAAAAGATGAAGGTCTTTTTTCACAACGACTTCTATCAGGTCTACACCATGGACCCTGCCGCTGAACCGGGACGGATGGAGGCGGTAATCGACGTCATCGAACCCCATGTGAAACTCGTGAATGCCGAACCCGCGGTTGAAGAGGACCTGCTCGCGGTGCACACCAAGTCGCATGTAGAAAATGTGAAACGCATGGGGCTTTACTCCATTGCTGCCCTTGCGGCAGGCGGGGCGATTCAATCGGCGACTCTGGGTTTGGCGGAGCCGGCGTTCGGGCTTATCCGGCCGCCAGGCCACCATGCTTCCGCAGGCTCGTGCTGGGGGTTCTGCTATTTCAACAACATGGCCGTTGCACTGGAACACCTGAAGAGAAAAAAAAAGATTGAAACGGCATATGTGCTGGATATCGACCTCCACTTTGGGGACGGCACGGTCAACACTCTGGGCGGCAAGGATTGGGTTAAGGTCTACAACGTGGACGCCAATAACCGGGAAAGCTACCTGAATGAAGTGAAGCGGGAAATGGATCAGTGCAATGTGGATCTTGTTGCGATCTCCGCAGGGTTCGACAATCACGAGCAAGACTGGGGTGGAACCCTCAGAACGGATGACTATCGCGAGATCGGCCGCATGGTGGTTGAGGCGGCCAAGCGATCCGGAGGGGGGTGCTTTGGAATTTTGGAAGGAGGGTACAACCACAGTGTCCTCGGCCACAATGTGATGGCTCTGATCGACGGCCTGTCAGGGGCGTGAACCCTCATGCATCCATCCCCCGATCCACCGTTCCGTGATCCTTTCAAAACCAGGGTTTTCATTGTCAACCCTCATGCGGCAAGGGGCGCTGTCGGCAAGAGCTGGCCACTGATCAAGGAGCTGGCGGAAAGGCGCTTCGGTCCCTTCAAGTCTTTCCTCACGACCGCTCCCGGCGAGGCAACGCAATTCGCCAAGCTTGCCGTCTCTGAAGGCGCACCTTCCGTGGTTTGCGTGGGCGGGGATGGCACCCTCAACGAAGTCATCAACGGCCTCATGAATGAAGAGGGGCCCAAGAATCCCGAAGTCCAACTCGGGTTCATCCCCAACGGAACCGGCTGCGACTTTAGAAGGACCCTGTGCGTTCCCAAAAATCCCGGAGAGGCTCTGGATGTAGTCGCAAAGGGGAACACCCGGCTCATTGACGTGGGACGGCTGGCGTTCGTGGATGAGGCCGGCTGTCGCAGGACAAGGTACTTTCACAATTTGACGAGCTTCGGACTTGGCGGAGAGGTGGATGAAAGGGTCAACCGATCCGGCAAGAGGCTCGGCGGCTTTCTGTCGTTCATTATGGCCACCCTCGTCTCGCTCCTTCGTTACGACGGAAAACGAATACGCCTTCGCGTGGACGACCATTTCGATGAAGAGGTGATTGTTTTGAATGTGGCTGTGGCGAACGGCCAGTATCACGGAGGAGGGATGTGGGTCGCTCCCGGCGCTGACCCATCCGACGGCTTTTTCCATGTCACCATCATAGGAGACATGTCTCTTCCTGAGGTGTTCTATTATCTGCCGAAGCTTTACAATGGGAAGATCCTGCAGGTGAAGCAGGTGCGATCCCT
>Ga0105100_10001567_pt1 | contig 13363 bp, 7 predicted proteins | sample PPLLak12cMay2015_2_FD_87033 | JGI IMG/M metagenome (GOLD analysis project Ga0105100, IMG submission 87033) | Freshwater sediment microbial communities from Prairie Pothole Lake near Jamestown, North Dakota, USA - PPLs Lake P8 Core (1) Depth... | ecosystem: Environmental > Aquatic > Freshwater >... | reverse complement strand
TGTCCGCAGACGAGTACATGTTGTACCACCAGAACAGCTTGGCGCAGGTGAAGGCGGGGTCGCGCCGGCGCGCGGCATCCCATAGCTTCTCGCCCTGCACCAGTCGGTTCGACTGGCGCCACAACCACACCTCGGACAGGTCGCGGAAGTACCAGCCGTTGGCGACGATGCCGTGCCCGCGCGGCAGCTCGCCGGTGACGAAGGTGGACTGCACCGTCGTCGTCACCGCCGGCGTGACCGTGGTGAGCGGGCGCACGCCGCCGCGCTGCGCCAGCGCCTGCAGGTTCGGCGCATGCTCGAGCAGGGCCGGGGTGAGGCCGACGACGTTGAGGATTATTGTCCGGTTCATCTGGATTGGCTCGGTACCAAACCTAAACGCATTGACCACGAAGGACACGAAGGATCACGAAGGAACCCCTCTGCGGCTGACGCAGCCGCCAATGTGCAACGGGGATGCGGCGGGCGCAGGCCTGAAGGTCCGATGCCGAACTCCTCGGTATCCCACTCGTCATTCGTGATAGCTGCTGTTCTTCCCCGCGCCGCGCACATCGTCCGATCTCGCTTTCGAATTCCTTCGTGTCCTTGGTGGTGAATGTGGTTTGCTCCAGTGGGTGGGTTGTTCTATTAGGCGTTGCGCTCCAGCGCGCCGCGCAGCGCCCGGACGTTCGGCGCGCCGGCGCCGAACATGCACACGCGCAGGTCCATCGGCACGTCCTCGATGAATTCGTGCAGCCCCGCTTCGCCCTCCTGCGCGCGCAGCAGAAACGGCCGCGCCATCGCGCCGAGATCGGCGCCGAGCGCGAGCGCTTTCGCGAGATCGATGCCGCTGCGCAGCCCGCCGGAGGCGATGAGCGGAATCTCGGCCGAGACGCTGCGCACGTTCAGGATCGAGCGGCTGGTCGGGATGCCCCATTCGCCGAAGCGCAGCCCGAGCGCCCGCCGCCGCGGCGTCGGGGCGCAGAAAGCTTCGACCTTGGCCCAGGAGGTGCCCCCGGCACCAGAACAGTCCAGCCCGGCCACGCCGCACTCGATCAGACGGCGGGCGGCCTGGGCGCTGAAGCCGAAGCAGATGGACAGGTCCAGCTCGGCGAGCGAGACCTCGGGAAGCGCCTGGTTGGCGAGATCGAACCCTTCCAGCCCCGTGGTTTTTTCGTACTCCACCGGTTGCGTCAGGCAGGCTTCGAGGTGCCTGAGCTTGGCACGCGGGTCGCGCAGCACAGCGCCGCTCCCCGTTTCGGTTCGAGCGGCCTGCGCCAGGTCCAGCCCTTCACCCACTGGATTCTCCTCCTCGTCGGGCCAGCGCGCCGCAAAAACCCCATTGCGCGCGAACCCTTTCCGCCGCCCGGCGGCCGGACGCAAGATCATCGACCAGCGCCCCACCCCCCAAGAGGCCGAGCATAGCATTCTGAGCGACGCGCGGCCGACGCGCGCCAAGCCGGGCACGCGGCCGGCCCGAATCAGACTGATCAGGTCTTCGATCGTCGCTCCGACCCCTCCACCGCGGGATCCACTATCCCGTCATTCCGGGGCTGCCCGTGAGGGCAGAACCCGGAATCCAGAGACTTTTCGGTAACAGGGTCGGATCTCTGGATTCCGGGTTCCGCTTCGCGGCCCCGGAATGACGGCAGTGCAGGTTCCGCATCCGCGGTAGCAACAACTCGAGCAGAGTCTCCCTAGTACACAGACACAGTAGTCTCGAAACATCGGATGGCAAAGCCGGCGCGCTCAACAGCCCGGCTACGCCGTGTTCGGCGTCCAGGCGGGCTATCGACCCGGCGGCCGCCTGCAGTTGAACGCGGGAATAGACAACCTCTTCGATCGCACGTATGCCGAGCACATCAGCCGCACCGGCGCGTTCGCCCCGGTCGGGTTCGTTCCGACCGAGCGCGTCAACGAGCCTGGCCGGACGATCTGGGCGCGGGTGTCCCTGCAGTGGTAGCCGCTGCTTCCGCTTCTCTTCCCGCGCCCGGCGCCGCGAGGCGCTACCCGCCGAAAGCCGAGGGACGACATCGTTCCGCCAGCAGCTCCTCTAGCGGCTGCGGCCGCGCAACGCCGAAGCCCTGCACGTAGTCGACCCCGATCTCGCGCATCACCGCGAGCGTGGCGTTGTCTTCGACCCACTCGGCGATGGTGCGAATGCCGATGGTACGGCCCACCCGGTTGATAGCGTCGACCATGGCGCGGCTGATGGGGTCCCTGGCCGCGTCGACCACGAAGGCGCCGTCGATCTTCAGATAGTCGACTTCCAGATTGCGCAGGTAGCTGAAGGACGACATACCGGACCCGAAGTCATCCAGCGCGAAGGCGCAGCCCAGGTGTTTCAGCTCGACGATGAACTCACGCGCCAGGGACAGATTGGAGATCGCAGTGGTCTCCGTAATCTCGAAGCAGAGCAGGCCGGGCGCAACCGCGTGGTCGCGCAGGAGCTGGCTCAGCCAGGCCAGCGTCCCTTGCTGGTTCAGAGTCACGGCCGATAGATTGACGCCGTAGATGACTCCCTCGCGGTGCTCGGCCGGGCCGCGCGACAACTGCGCCAGCAGCTCCTTCACGACCCACTGGTCGATCCGCGGCATCAGGCCGTAGCGCTCGGCGGCCGGAATGAACGCGCCGGGCGCCGTCAGCTTGCCGTCCGGCTCGCGCAGGCGCGCCAGCACTTCGCAATAGCGCCGTACGGCGGGCAGCGCCGGGCTCACCGGGACGACCCGCTGCCCGTACAGCACCAGGCGCCCCTCCTCGAGCGCGCCGTGGATGCGTGACACCCAGGTCATCTCGCCCATCCGTCGCGCCAGATCTTCGTCCGTGGCGTGGTAGAACTTCACGCGGTTGCGCCCTGCCTCCTTGGCGGCGTAGCACGCGGCGTCGGCTGCGCTGAGGGCCTGAGCCGGCGTCTGAAGGGGATGCGAGACCAGCGCCACACCGATGCTCGCGCCGATGCGAAACAGATGCCCCCCCCACGTGAAGCGCGCAGCATTCAGCGCCTCCAGCAGCTCGTCGGTGATGTCTGCCGCCACCGGCTCGGGACAGTTCTCGAGCAGCAACCCGAACTCGTCGCCGCCGAGCCGGGCAAGGGTGTCCTGCCGCCTGAGATGTCCCTGCAGCAGGGTGGTAACCTGGCGCAGCAGCTCGTCTCCGGCGGCATGCCCGCAGGTATCGTTGACCACCTTGAACTGGTCCAGATCGATATAGCACAGCGCCAGCTCGGTCGAGTCGACGGTGGCACGCTCGAGGGCCTGCTGCAGACGCAGCTCGAACTCGCGCCGGTTGATCAACCCGGTCAGCGCATCGTGTGCGGCGTGGAAGCGCAGCGCCCGCGCGACGCGCCGCTCCTCCGTCACGTCGTGAAACACCAGGACTGCGCCGACTACACCGCCCTGACGGTCCCGAATGGGCGCCGCGGAGTCGGCGATCGAGAACTCACGCCCATCCCGGGAGATCAGCAGCGCGCTGTCCTCGACCCAGGCGATCTGCCCCGAGCCGAGGACCCGGGCCACCGGATCGGCCACCGGTCCGCGATCCAGCTCGCTGATCAGCCGAAACACCTGCGACAGATCCCGCCCCCGCGCCTGGTCGGCGGACCATCCCGTCAACTGCTCGGCCACCGGGTTGATCTCGCGCACCCGACCCATCGTGTCCGTCGTAATGACCGCGTCGCCGATCGACCGCAGCGTGACCTGCGCCAGCTCCTTCTCTGCGAAGAGCTGCTGCTCGTAGCGGTGCCGTTGCGTGATGTCGATCATGACGCCGATGGCGCGGACCGCCTGGCCGTCCGCGTCCCGCTCGAATACGCAGCGCGACGACAGCCAGCCCTCGGAGCCGTCCGCGCGCATGAAGGCGTACTCCACGTCGTATTCGGCCTGGCCCGCAACCGCCGCCTCGAACAGGTCCGCCACGCGCTGCCGGTCGCCCGGGCGAATGGCTTCCCGCCAGGTGAAGCGGTGGCCGAACTGGAACCCGCGCGGCCGGCCGAGGATCGGGCCGACCCCGTCGGAACAGCGCATGGCGCCGGTCTGCACGTCGATCTCCCAGGTCTCCACGCGCGCGATGCTCATCGCCAGGGCCAGCCGCCGCTCGCTCTCGACCAGCGCCCGGTGGGCTCGCGCCAGCGCGGAGACGTCGCGCGCGATCGACGTTGCGCCGACGATGCGCCCGCTGCGGTCCTTCAGGGAGGAAATGGTGACGGCGACTTCGAGCGGGAGGCCACCCCGAGCGTGCCGCAACGAGACATCCTCGAAGCCTTCCTCTCCCGCGAGCAGCCGCTCGTTCTGGCTGCGAACGACCTGCTCGTCGCCCTCGAACAGCAGCGGCGCCACGTTCTTCCCCAGCACCTCCTCGGCGCGATAGCCGTACATGCGCTCGGCGGCCTTGTTCCAGCTCAGCACGGTCCCGTCCAGGGAACGGCCGATGACAGCGTCGTGGGTGTGCTCGATGATGCTCGCCAGGAGCTGCCGGTTGCGCTCGGCGATCTCCCCGGTCGTGATGTCCCGGCCCACGCCCCGGTAGCCGCGAAACCGCCCGTCGGCATCGAACACCGGCTCGCCGCTGACCGAGACGAAGCGCAGCTCGCCTTCGGGCGTGTGCCAGCGCAATCTGACGTCGCGGAATGGGCGGCGCGCAGCCAGGTCGGCCTCGTGGTGCGCGCGCTGCTCGTCTGACTCGAACACATTGCCCAGTTCGGAGCGGGTCTTCCCGAGCGAGTTGAACGGGTTCAGCCCCGTCTGTCGCTCGTAGCCCTGCGAGACATAGCTGAAACGCAGCTTTTCGTCCTGCTCCCAGTACCAGTCGGTCAGCAGGCTGAGCAGGCTGCGGAACTTGGCCTCGGAGTCGGACAGCTCGCGCGTGCGCAGTGCGACCTTCGCTTCGAGCTCGGCTCCCGCTTCGCGCAGCTCTTCGATGAGGCGACGGTTCTCGCGCGCGACCTTGAGGCGCGCTTCATCGGCCCGCGTCAGCCAGCGCGATACCAGCCACAACCCGGCCGCGAGCACTACACCCTGGACGGTGACGTACAACGCGAGCGCAAACTCGGTGCCGTACCAGCCGGCCTGCTGACCGAGCAGCCGGAAGTAGGCGATGAGCGGGGGCAGCAGCAGCGCGCCGGGCAGCAACAGCCGCAGGACCGCTGCGCCCAGGCTGTCGCCGGTGAGATCCCGCATCAGTCCGTCGGACGGGCGCAGCGCGAGCATGCCGCCCGCCGCGATCAGGAATCCGAAGGTGGTGTGCAGGGCCATGCTCGAGAACGCGGCCAGCTTGGTGGGAGTCTGTGCTCCGAAGAAGTAGCCCAACAGGCTGGCCGAAGCGAGAACCATCACGACGAGCGCAAACGCCTGGCCCGCAAGCACCGCGTGCCGGCCGCCACGGTGGAGCAGGATCAACCCGCCGCCGGCCAGCGCGAAGCTCAGCGCAGTGGCCAGCGCCATGCGGCCGGGGACCGGCGCTGTCCCAGTCTGGCTGGCGAACAGGAGACGATCGATGCCGAAGTCGAGGCCAGTCAGGTACTGAGCCAGAGTAGCCAGCCCCAGCGCGGCGGCCAGCCCCGCCGCCACGCGTGCCACGTAGTCGCCCGCCGCCCCGTCCGCATGCCATGCCAGCATGCCGACGCCGACCAGCAGCATGGCGACCGCGGTGTTGGGCATCATCGCGGGCAGCCCGGGCAGCACGCCGGTCAGCGCCGTCGACTGCAGCCCCCAGCCCCAGAGGACGAATGCTCCCAGCATCACCAGCACCACCCCTGCCACGTGTGCGGTGCGCAGCACGCGGGTGCGCAACAACTCTGTCATCCCCGTCCTCTCACGATTCGTACCGGTGCAGACAATCCGTCGCTACGGCCTCGTCCGTTCCGTGCCGCGGAAGCGGCGCACCCCGGCACAGGGACTGTCCCGGCCAGTGGAGGACCGGCCCTGCCGCTGCTATATTACTGTTTTGTCGCATTTTACCGCTATTCGCCGGCGTGACGGCCCGGCGGGTGCGCTCCTTGACCATCCCGACGCGATTTCCCAATGGCCCCTCGTCAAGCCCCCAAGGCTCTCCGCGCCGCTTACCTGCACCGGCCGCACGAGCCGCGCGCGAACTACTGGCTGCCGAGCACGCGCTTCGACATCGCGGCGCAAGACTTCCTCGATCTCGCTGATAAATTGGGGGCATGAGGTCTTCACCCCGGCTGCGGTGCCTGACTAGCAGCGGCTGCCCAGCCGCTGGCCGGCTCGCCGCCGTGCTGCTGGCGTCGCTGCTCTCCGGCTGCGCCACGTTTCGCAGCTACAACGCGGAGCTGAACCAGACGCTGTCCATCGCCGCGTCGGGGCGGCTCGACGCCGCGATCAAGACCCTCGAGAAGAACAATAAGGAGGACGACAAGGACCTGCTCTACTACCTCGAGATGGGCGAGCTGCAGCGCCTACGCACCAGCTATCCCAGGAGCCAGACCGCCTGGCGCACGGCGGACGCGCAGGTGCAGGCCTGGGAAGACGCCGCCAGGGCCGACCCGGCCCGAGTGAGCGGCGCGGTGCTGAGCTATGTCGTCAACGACAAAACGCGGCCGTACGAAGGCCACGACTACGAAAAGGTGATGCTCACCACGCGCATGGCGATGAATCATCTCGCCGAGGGTCAGTGGGACAACGCCCGCGTCGCGATAAAACGCACGCACGAGCGCGAGGCCGTCATCGCGGAAGTGCGCACCCGCGAGGCGCAGAAGGTCGAGGAGGAGGCGACCAAGCGCGGCACCCGCGCCACGTTCAAGGAGCTGAACGGCTACCCGGTGCAGACCATCGACAACCCCGAGGTCAACGGCCTGCGCAACAGCTACCAGAGCGCCTTCAGCCACTACCTGGCCGGCTTCGTGTACGAGGCCCTGGGCGAGCCCAGCCTGGCCGCCGCCGGCTATCGGCAGGCGATCGAGCTGCGCCCCAACCTGCCGCTGCTGGAAGACGCGCTGGCGGGCCTCGATTGGCGCGTGGCCGCGCCCGACGACGGCGCCAGCGACGTGCTGTTCGTCATCGAAACCGGCCTCGCGCCTGCCCGGGTATCGCGGGATTTCAGCCTGCCGATTCCGATCAACCAGCGCTGGGTGCTGGTGCCGGTCTCCTTCCCGGTGATGCAGAGCCATGGCGCGGGCTTCTTTCCTGGCGAGCTGCGCATAGACGGTGTCGGGTCGCTCGTGCCGGTGCAGATCACCAGCGTCGACGCGATGGCGCGCCGCGCGTTGAAGGACGAGATGCCGGGGATCATGCTGCGGGCGTTCGTACGCTCTTTCACCAAGGCCGCTGCTCAGTACCAGCTGCAGCGCGCCGCCTCGAAGCGCCGCAAGGAGGGGGACGACACGGCAGGCGACATGCTCGACCTGTCCGCGTTCGCGCTAGCGATCGGTTCGGCCGTGACGGAGTCGGCCGACGAGCGCGGCTGGCGCAGCCTGCCCGCAAGCATTAACATCGCCCGCGCCAGACTGCCGCGAGGCCACCATCGCGTCCAGCTCGACACGCCATCCGGTCCCCAATCTGTCGAGGTGAACGTCGAGGGACGCTATGCCTTTGTCAGCTTGCGGCTGGTCGGCGGCACCCTGTTCGCCATGCTGCCCCAGGCGTCAATGGCCGGCGGCATGCCGACATCCACATCCGCAACCAGCCCGGCAGGCGAGCCGCCCGCGGAGAAGCCGGCACCGGGCGAGGTTTCTGCTTCACTGCCGAAGGTGGTCCAGACCAGCTTCGGATCGCAGTTCAACCCAGAGGAGTTCATGCAATGAGACCCGGCCTATTCGTGCTGATTCTCGCCGCCTGCGTCCTGGTCGCGGGCTGCGGCACCAAGAAGGGATTCGAGAAGAAAGGCTTCGCCTACGGCTGTCCCATCGGTGAGAGCAAGGTGGGCAATATGGAGGCCCTGGTCGAGGCCAAGACCTCCATGGAAGGCAAGCGCACCACCATCGCCGTCACCGAGATGCGCTGCACGATGACCGGCGACCTGCTCAAAATCGATGCGACCCTGAACAACGACAGCTCGAGGGTCAAGCGGGTCGCCTACAAGTTCCGCTGGATCGACCGCGAGGGCATGCGCGCAGCCGAGGAGGAAAGCTGGAAGCCGCTCATGATGTACGAGAACTCGAACCAGCTCGTGACGGCCGTAGCGCCGACCAACAAGGCCGTGGATTTCATGCTGATCCTGCTCAGTCAGGAATAGGCTCACCTGCGCGAAAGGAGAGAATCGCCATGATCGATGCAGCACGCACTTGCCGCCTTGCGGCCCTGCCCCTGATCGTCGCTGCCCTGCTGCTCGGCGGCTGCGCCAAACCGCAGACTCGCTACGGCGACGCGCGCGGCGTTGAGACCGTGACCAACACGTTCGGCTCCACCGACCTGCAGATGATCGCCGAGTCCATGACCCGCTCCATGCTGCAGACTCCCGTGATCGTCGGCGGCAACCTGCCGATCGTCACCGTCCAGGAGGTCAAGAACAAAACCAGCGAGTACATAGACACGCGCGCGGTCACCGATAGCATCCGCGCGGAACTGCAGAAGAGTGGAAAGGTGCGCTTCGCGGTGGACGCCGCCGCCATGCAGCAGCAGGTGGAGGAGCTCGAGCGGCAGCAGAGCGAGCTCTACGAGAAGGAGCAGGCGGCGGAGAAGGGCCGCATGGTCGGCGCCCAGTACCGCATGGAGGGCAACATCGTCTCGATCGTCAAGCAGGCCGAGGACGTGAAGGACGTGTACTACAAATTCAACCTGCAGCTGTGGAACATCCGCAACGGCCTGCTGGAGTGGTCCGACGAGAAGGAGATCCGCAAGACCACCAGCAAGGGCTGAGCTCTCAAGCCTACTGCGCTAAGGCTTAACCGCAGAGGCACGGAGGCGCAGAGGAAAAGCGAAGCTCGTTAACCACGAAGGTCACGAAGGAACACGAAGGAAAGCCTGGCTTGGATAGGGCTGCCCATGCGCCTTTCGCATCGGACGAGTTGGCTCCCGAGCTGTCGAGCGCCAAGAATGCCAACGGAAGGCAAGAAACCACCGCAGAAGAGCGTTCCTTCGTGTTCCTTCGTGACCTTTGTGGTAAACGAAGTCACGGTTCTTCTCTGCGGGCCCTCTGCGCCTCTGCGGTGAAGCAGCAGTAACCTTCAAACCGTAACAGCAGCGCCCGGAGCACCGGTGACGAACCCGGCGATGTGGGCGAGCAGCTCGTCCTCCTGATAGGGCTTGCCGAGGAACAGGTTCACGCCCAGCTCCGTCGCATAGTGGCGGTGCTTGTCCGCCGTGCGAGAGCTGATCACGATGATCGGGATGTGTCGCAGGCGCGGGTCGCCGCGGACGTGGCGCGTGAGCTCGAACCCGTCCATGCGCGGCATCTCGATATCCAGCAGCAGCACCTGCGGCAGCACGCTGCGCAGCTTCTCGACGGCATCCACGCCGTCGCGCGCCTCGACGACCTCATAGCCGGCACGGGCCAACAGCCGGCCGGTAATGCGGCGGATCGTGAGCGAGTCGTCGACCAACATGACCGCAGGGCGCGCTGCCTCAGGCACGAGGTCGGCGGCCCGGCGCGCGGGGGGTGCTGACAGAAGCTTCGCCGGTACGCCGGAGGCCGGTTGCATGAGCAGCACCGGGTTGAGGATGAGGACGCTCTGCCCGCTGCCCAACACGGCCGCCCCGGCAATCCCGGTCACCCGCGCAAGTTGCGCACCGATCGTCTTGACCACAATCTCCTGGTTGCCCAGCAGTTCGTCCACATGGATCGCCACGCGTTGCGCACCGCTGCGCAGCAGCAGCAGGGCGTTGTAGCGGTGCAGGACAGGGGCACGCTCAGCATCGCCGAGCAGATGCTGCAGCTCGTGGATGGGGTAGGCGCGATTCTGCCAGACGACCTGCCCGGCGGCGAACAGTTGCTCGAGCACGTCCGGCTTAACCTTCTGCACCTGCTCCACCATGAGCGTGGGCAATGCGAACACCTGATCGCTGGAGCGCACCAGCACGGCCTGCATGACACTGAGCGTGATCGGCAGGTAGATGGTGAAGGTGGTGCCCTGCCCCGGCTGGAAGGCGAGCTGCATGCGCCCTCCCAGCGCGTTGATCTCCGTGCGCACAACATCCAACCCCACTCCACGCCCGGCGGCTTCGGTGACCTGATCGGCGGTCGAGATCCCCGCCGTGAAGATCAACTGCGCCACGTCGTCATCGGACAGCGGGTCTTCGGCCCGTATCAGACCCACGGCCAGCGCCCGCTCACGAATGCGCGGCAGGTCCAGTCCACGCCCGTCGTCGCTCAGCACGAGCACCACTTCGTTGCCCTCCTGGCGCATCTCGAGGGTCACGCTGCCTGTCTCGCGCTTGCCGGCCTGGCGCCGCTGCTCGGGCGTTTCCAGTCCGTGCACGACGGCGTTGCGCAGCATGTGCTCCAGCGGTGCGGCGATGCGCTCCAGCACAGCGCGCTCCAGCTCGACCTGTCCGCCGCGGATGTCGAGGTTTGCGCGCTTGCCCGCTTCGCGGGCCGTCAGGCGCGCCACACGGTACAGGCGCTCGGTCACACTCGAGAAGGGGGTCAGCCGCACGCGCATCAACCCGTCCTGCAGCACCCGCGTCATGCGGCGCTGCGCGGTCAACGCCCCTTCCAGGCCATCCACGCTGGTCAGGATTCCCTGCTGCAGCGCGGAGACGTCGCTGCCGGTCTCGGCCAGAAAGCGCGTGAGCTCCTGCAGGCGGGTGAAGCGGTCGAACTCGAGCGGGTCGAACGGCTGCTGGGCCTCCTCGGCTTGCGCCATGCGCGACTGGAGCTGGGACTCGGCCTGGATCTCGACCTCGCGCACCTGGCTGCGCATGCGGATCACCGTCTCGGTAAGATCGCGCAGGGCGTTACGCATTGTGCGCAGCTCGGCCTCCATGCGCGAGCGTGCGATGCTGACCTCGCCCGCCTCGTCGACCAACCGGTCGACCACATCCGCACGCATGCGCAGCAGCACGCGCGGCTGGCCGGTGGGGAGGGGCTGCGCCCCTGCGCCCGGCGGCGGTGCATCGGTGTGGGCGAATTCGGCCTCGCCGCGCTCGAGCCGCTCCAGCAACACGCCGATGCGATCGAAGGATGCCTCCAGATCGTCGAACAGGGTGTCGGGAACCACCGGCAGCTCCGCGGCGCTGGCGACCCGGGTCTCGACGCTGTGCGTGAGCTCGCCCAGCCCCATGGCCCCCGCCATGCGCGCGCTGCCTTTCAATGTGTGCAGCAGCCGCTTGAGCGAGTCCGCAAAGCTGCGTTGGCCCGGGTCAGCCCGCCAGTCGCGCAGGTCTTGCCCGATCTGCGGAACCAGGTCGGAAGCCTCTTCCAGGAACAGCGGCAACAGGTAGCGGTCGATGTCGTCCGCGATGCGGTTGCGGCGTCGCTCCGGCGAGTTGTTTTGCAGCTGCGCTGCCGCCGTCGCGTCGGTCGGCGTAGCGGAATCCACCTGTCCATCCGGCACCCGTGCCCGATCCGACAACACCGCCGTATCAGTTGGCGCACTGTCCGCTGCAAGCGAGGGCACCTCGGCGGTCAACAGCGGCTGTAACCGGTTGAGCCCGCCGGAGTCGGCGAGCAGCCGGTCGGCGAGCCGCCTGAGCCGCAGGTCCAGCGCCGCCGCGGGCTCTGGCGCGTGCAGGCCGCGAACCGCATCCAGCATTTCCTGCGAAGCAACGACAGCGCCCGCCACCAACCCCAGCTCGTCTGCGGCAAGCCGGCGGGGACGGTGGTGCAGCAGCTGCAGCACGCGTTCCAGTTCCCCGGCCAGCTCACTCAGGGGCTCGATGCAAATGGTCGCGGCTATGCCGGCGAGCGTGTGCGCCGCGCGGAAGGACTCGTAAGAGGCCGCCCCACTGGCGCTGTCGCGCAACGCGCCGGTCTCGCTCCTCAGGGTCGCGACGTGCTGTGCGGCTTCGGCGAGGAATGTCGCGAACAACGCCGGCGAGACACGTGCCCGACCGATTTCGACCGTCTCCTCCGGGATCGCAAGGGCCGGCTCCGATGCTAGCCTGATCTGTCCCACGCCGATATCGCCGGCGGCCGAGCCTCGCGATGTGTCTGCGTCCTGGGGAAGCGGCTCGCCGCGCTTCACCCGCTTCTACCAATCGAGCACGGTGCGCGCGTCGGTCCGGCCGCGCCCGGTACGCTCGAGTTGTCCGATCCAGTCGCCAACGTGCACCACGGCGAGACGCACCAGCCGCAGCAGGTCCGGGCTAGCCGGTTGGCCGCGCTGGAGTACGCCGTTCAGCACATGCTCCACCGCCCATGCAGCCTCTGCCAGGTGGTTCAGCTCCACCATCCGGCCGCTGCCCTTGAGAGTGTGGAAGCCCCGGCGCACCACGCCCAGCCGCTCGCTGTCGAACGGCTTCTGCCCCAGTACATCGAGCTCGCCGGCAAGCGCATGCAGCACCTCGCGAGCCTCGTCCAGGAACACCTGCAGCATCTCCGGATCGGATGGTGTATCGGTGGGGAGAGCAGCTTGCGCTTCGGTTGCAGCCTGCGGCGGCGCTAAGGCCGGTTCGGCGACCTGCGGCGACGCAGGCGGCAACTCAGACCCGACCGGCGCGGCGCAGAGTGCTTCGGGTGCACCGGCCCGGCGCATGATGGTGGCGAAGTCGGCCGCGGCGAAGGGCAGGTTCTCCAGGTAGTAGCCCAGCCCGGAGAGCACCGCCGCAACGCGCGCCGACTCCTCCGGCTCTGGCATTGGCTGGCCAGCCGCCCAGCGCCCGATCTGTTCGGCACAGAAGGCCGCGGCTTCTGCAGCGTGCGGGTCATCGACCGCCAGTCCGAGCACCGCCTGGATCTGGCGCAGCCACCTGCATGCGAGGTCCAGGCTGTCGCGCTGGGCACCCTCCTCCAGGCACCCCAGCAGCCGCTGCTCGACCGCGCGAAGTATCGTCAGCAGCTCCGCACTCAGGGCTGCCGCGACCGCCCGGTCCTGGCTGCGGCGCGCGGGTTCGGTGCGCAGATCTATGCGGTGCGCGTGGGGGTCGGACCGGCCCGACAGCGCAGCACGCAAGCGGCGCGCTACTGCTGCAGCCTGCGCATCCAGCGTGGCGCTCGCCTCTGGCCAGGCGGCCAGCACGTCGTCCACGAACAGCAGCGCAACGGCCACCTCGCGCACCGTGCTCACTGGCAGCGCAGCCGGTAGCGCCGCGACTGCCGCCTGCAGCTCGCCAGCCAGCGACGACAGCGCCGGATGGGGCAGTCCGGCAACGCGCAGTTCCTCCAGTTGCGTGCAGACGACTGGCAGCGTGTCGGCATCTACGCCTGCGCACTGCTCCCAGGACGACTGCAATAGCGCGAGGCGCTCGCGCAGCGCCTGCACGTGCTCCACCGCTGCCGCATCGTCCGCGCCGACGGCGGGCGGCGGCTCGGGGACAGTGGCTTCGGGTCGGCGGTT
>Ga0105100_10001566_pt1 | contig 13368 bp, 10 predicted proteins | sample PPLLak12cMay2015_2_FD_87033 | JGI IMG/M metagenome (GOLD analysis project Ga0105100, IMG submission 87033) | Freshwater sediment microbial communities from Prairie Pothole Lake near Jamestown, North Dakota, USA - PPLs Lake P8 Core (1) Depth... | ecosystem: Environmental > Aquatic > Freshwater >... | reverse complement strand
AGGCTGCGTCCTGGATCTCGTTCTGGATGTAGCCGCGCTCGATGGCTTGCAGCGCGCCGCCCATGTTGTCAATCTTGGCGATGTATTCCTGCGCGCCCTTTTCGATCTAGTCGGTGAGATGCTCGATGAAATACGAGCCCGCCAAGGGATCGATCGAATTAGCCACGCCCGATTCATGAGCAATAATCTGCTGCGTGCGCAAGGCTACGCGCACCGATTTCTCGGTCGGCAGCCACAGGGCTTCGTCCATACTGTTGGTGTGCAAAGATTGCGTCCCGCCCATCACCGCAGCCAGGGCCTGCAGCGCCACCCGCACCACGTTGTTCTCCGGCTGCTGGGCGGTCAGAGTCGAACCGGCGGTCTGGGTGTGGAAGCGCAGCACCCACGAGCGCGGGTTTTTGGCATGGAAGCGCCCGCGCATAATCTTCGCCCACAAGCGCCGCGCCGCCCGGTATTTGGCGACTTCCTCCAGAAAATCATTATGGGCGTTGAAGAAGAACGAAAGCTGGTCGGCGAAGCTGTCCACATCCAGCCCTGCGTCAATCGCTGCCTGAACGTAGGCGATGCCGTTCGCCAGGGTGAAGGCCACTTCTTGCACCGCCGTCGAGCCAGCCTCGCGAATATGGTAACCCGAGATGCTGATCGTATTCCAGTGCGGCACTTCCATCTGGCAGTAGCGAAAAATATCCGTGATCAGGCGCATGGACGGCTGCGGCGGGAAGATATATGTGCCGCGGGCGATATATTCTTTCAGGATATCGTTCTGGATCGTGCCGCGCAGCTGCCGAGGTTCTACTCCCTGGCGCTTCGCTACGGCGATATACATCGCCAGCAGGATGGCTGCCGGGGCGTTGATAGTCATACTGGTGGAGACTTTATCCAGGGGGATCTCGTGATACAGGGTCGCCATATCCTCCAGGGAGGAGATTGCCACACCCACTTTACCCACTTCGCCCAAAGCGATGGGGTCGTCCGAATCGAAGCCGATCTGGGTGGGTAGGTCGAAGGCCACCGAAAGCCCGGTCTGGCCCTGCTCGAGCAGGTAGCGGTAGCGGCGGTTGGATTCCTCCGCCGTGGCGTAACCGGCATACTGGCGCATGGTCCACAGGCGGCCGCGGTACATGCTGGGCTGCACGCCGCGCGTATAGGGGTACTCGCCGGGAAAGCCCAGCTTCTCGGCGTAATCGGGGTCCTCATCCTGCGGCGTCAGCAGGCGCGGCACGGACAGGCCCGAGATGGTTGTAAATTCTGCTTTGCGCTCCGGAAAGCGCTTGAGAGTTTTCGCCAGGGTTTCGTTTTCCCAGCGCTGTAATTCATCTTCATGCGACATGGTATTAACCTCGAAGGTAGACTGATTTTCAGTATACCCCGCTGTCAGATGAATTGCCAGAGTGCTTTGTACCGCCTTTGGCGTGATTTATTGCCTGTCAATGGTATAAGAATTCGTGGATTGGTTATAATAATCTCCCACTACATACGATAAGGAATAACCATGCAAATCTTAACGGTTGATGTCGGCACCGGTACGCAGGATGTCTTTCTCTATGACTCGCGCCTGGATCTGGAAAACGGTTTCAAGCTGGTGGTGCCCTCCCCCACCATGATCGTCCATCGCCGCCTGCGCCAGGCGACCCAGGCGCGCCAGGCAGTGCTGCTGGAGGGGGTGACCATGGGCGGCGGGCCTAGCGCCTGGGCGGCGGAGGAACACGCCCGCCAGGGCCTGCCCATCTACGCCACCCCGGACGCAGCGCGCTCCTTCAACGATGACCTGGAAGCGGTCCGCCAGACCGGGATCGAGATCGTCAGCGAGGACGAGGCCCGGCGCCTGCCTGATTCCGTGCTGCGCCTGCAACTGCGCGACTTCGATTTCGTTGCCCTGGCAAATGCCTTCGAGCAATTCGGCGTCTCGCTAAAAGATCTATCTGCCATTGCCGTGGCAGTTTTCGATCATGGGGCTGCCCCGCCGGAAGTCTCCGACCGCCAGTTCCGCTTCGACTACCTGGACGAGCGCCTGCGGGCCGAGAACCGCCTGAGCGCCTTTGCTTTTCGCGCCGAGGAAACGCCAGCGATCATGACCCGCTTGCAAGCCGTGGTGCAATCCGCCCGCCAGGAAGCGGCACAAGCCCTGGGAGAGATCCCCCTGGTGGTGATGGATACCGCCCCTGCTGCCATTTTAGGCGCCACTTACGACCCGCTGGTTGCCGCCGCTCCACGCAAGCTCATCGCCAATGTGGGGAATTTCCACACCCTGGCTTTTCGCCTCGGACCGCAGGGCATTGAAGGCGTTTTTGAGCACCATACCGGTCTGCTCGACCAGCCTGGATTGGAAGCTCTACTGGTAGCTCTGGCGGATGGCAGCTTGACCCACGCAGAGGTATTTGGGCATCACGGGCACGGGGCGCTGGTGTATGAGGTTCAGCCCTTAGACCTGAACGCTGGTCCTTTTGGCGTCGCCGTCACCGGGCCGCGCCGGAGTATGCTGCTAGGTTCTTTCCTGCGCCCGCATTTCGCCGTTCCATTTGGAGACATGATGATCACCGGTTGTTTTGGCCTGCTGGCGGCGACCGCCGATGTGCTGCCCGAGCTGGGAGAGTCGATCCACGCCTCGTTGAGCGGAAAAACCGGTCATACGGCCCCCTGGGACGCCGCATAACCAGGAGAGTTTGCTCGGTCCTCCTCCAAAAAGTCGAACCTGTTTATGCGATTCTAATCATTCTCGGTTATATTAAGAAAGAGCCTGACAGATCGCCAGGTAGAACGATAAAGTATTGAGGTCAATACCATGGAAGAAAACCAAAACCAACCCGCCGCACCCAGTGGCATTCCCTTCAAAGCTGAAACCCGCCAGTTATTAGATATCCTGATTCATTCCCTGTACACCGAGCGCGAGATCTTCCTGCGCGAGCTGCTCTCCAACGCTTCAGACGCCCTCACTCGCCTGGATTTCGAGCTACTCACCAATCGCGACATCGCAAACCCAGACCTAGAGCTGTCGATCCGCATCATCCCCAATAAAGAAGAAAAGACGCTCACGATTGTCGATACCGGCATTGGCATGACTGCTGCCGAGCTGGCCGAAAACCTGGGCACCATCGCCCACTCTGGAGCGCGCCAGTTCATGCAAGCACTTCAGGAAAAAGGTCAGGCAGCGACCAATCTCATCGGGCAGTTTGGGGTAGGTTTTTACTCGGCCTTCATGGTGGCTGAATCGATCCGCGTTACCTCTCGCTCCTTTCAGCCTGAGGCAGAAGCTGCTGTCTGGTTTTCTACCGGCAACGATACCTATACGATTGAATCTGCCGAGAAAAACGAGCGCGGCACCCTGGTGACGATCCATCTCAAGGAAGATGCGCTCGAGTTCACCGAAGAGAGCCGCCTGCGCGAAATTATTCGCAAACACTCGGATTTCGTTCCCTTCCCGATTTACATCAGTGATGGCACCGAGCAAGTCAACCGGCGCAGCGCATTATGGCGTCAGACGCCGCGTGAAGTCCAGGAAAAAGAATACGAAGAATTTTATAAACAGCTCACTCTGGATTTTGAAGCGCCTTTAGCCCATGCCCACATGGTTGTGGATGCTCCCGTGCAAATGTATGCTTTGCTTTTCATCCCCACCAGCCCGGAACGCAGCCTTTTCACCTTACGCAAAGAAGACGGCCTGAAACTCTATGCGCGTAAGGTGCTGATTCAGGAATATAACAAATCCCTGCTGCCAGAGTATCTCGGCTTCGTGCAGGGCGTGGTCGATTCTGAAGACCTGCCCCTGAATGTCTCACGCGAATCGGTGCAATCCAATAAGGTCAGGGCGCAGCTCAAAAAGCTGGTCACCTCCAAGGTGCTGGACACCCTTAAAAAGTTGGCTAAAGACGAAACAGAGAAGTACGCCCAGTTCTGGAAAGCCTACAGCCGTTATATTAAGCAGGGGATTGCCATTGAACCAACTGAGCCAGCCGAGTTATACCCTCTTCTGCAATTTCACACCTTGCAGCACCCAGATGAGTGGGTGTCTCTGGATAAATATATCGCCGAGATACAAGCAGGGCAACAAGATATCTACTATATCCTGGGCGATGATGAGCGTTCAGTGGTGCACAGCCCGCATCTAGATGTCGTCCGGCACTACAAATATGATGTGCTGATCCTGACTGATCCGGTCGACCCCTTCATGCTGGTGCGCTTACACGAATATCAAGATCACAAACTGGTGAACGTCGCTAACGCCGACCTGGCACTGCCGGCCGGCGAAGAGCAAAAAGACACCGCGGATCAAAGCCACCTTTCTGCAGAGGCCAGCACCGGCCTGGTAGAGCGCTTCAAGCGCCAGCTCGGCGAACGCGTGGAGGATGTGCGCACCACCGAACGCCTGTCCAGCTCGCCAGCCCGCCTGGTGGATCCCGAAGGCGCCCTTATCCAGGAGATGCAGCGCGTTTACCGTCTGCTAGATAAAGAGTTCGAGGTGCCCAAAAAGGTACTCGAGTTGAATGCATCACATCCCATCCTGGTTGGCCTGTACAGTCTGGAGGATGAAGATCCGCTGAGTGATCTGCTGATCGAGCAGGTTTACGAGGACGCTTTACTGATCGAAGGCTTACATCCCGATCCAGCCAGTATGATTAAACGTATTCAGGAAATCATGCAGCGAGCGCTTAAATGAGTTTATCAGAGACTGGTCTCTGGCTACTTCCCTTATTGTTGGTTGCCACTCTGGCAGCCCTGATCCTGTTCACGCGTCACTGGCGTAAAGCTACCCATGGCAGCCTATCTCAGCTGCGGGCGCAATTACGCCAGCTAGAAGCTACCTACAAAGGCTTGCTGCAGCAGGCTGACCGCTTTCCGGTAGACAGCCCAGAACCGTATAACAAGCCAGCCCAATCAATCCACAGTATGTTGGACTCCCTGGAAGGTGATCTGGCAGAATTTAAGAATGGCTATATCGCGCTGCAGGATAAGCTACACGAGCTGAACCAAAATCGCTTTCGCGCCCTGGTTGCAGCGCCCTTTTTATGGAACGAGCTGTATCAAGACACCAACCGACTGATCCAACAAACCGGCGCGATTAATAGCCACCAACAGGAAGCCCAAACAAATCTGGATGAGCTCCAGCGGATATCCTTACAAGTCGCCAGTCAAGCCCGTACAGCTTACCAACTTCAAGCCAGCGTGCGAGATCGCCTGAACGAGTTATATGCCAACCATGTTCATGGGGCTGCCATGGATAAGGCACTCGAAGAAAGCAAACACTGGGAGGCAGCTTTCAAAGAGCTTCCAGCGTTCTACCTGGATAGTGATGAAAGCGATCTCTTGCAGCAAGCCACCTTGCCGCTTACCACCCAGACCTACAACCTGGCCTTGCGCGCCCAGCCAGCTTTACTAACCCTGGATGCGTGTGTAGAAGAGTGGCAAAACCAACACCAGGAGGCAGTTCGCCAGGTCGGTCAGCTTCAGACTTTACTAGGCGCTCTTCAGAATCTGTTCAGCGAAATGCCAGCAGCCTTAAATCTCTCAGACTTACTGGCCCAATTCGAGCAGATGCAGGTTATCGCTCAAAACCTGGAAGCTACCCTGGAGCGTCTTGAAATTGAAAGCGCCCCAAATCTGATTGCCGAAACACTGCATCAGCAACAGATTGCAAGCGGATTGGAACGCGAGTTGCGCCAGGCCCGCCAGCAGCTCGGCAGCTTGAATAAAACCTTGCCCGATCTGGATAAAGCCTTAAAACTGCTCCGCGAGCAGTTTGACGATCTGGTTGCCAGCCCGGTGCATCCCTTGCGCTGGGGCGCAAGTTGGTCGGTGCTTGATGAGCAACACCAAAAAGCTGCTGCTCTCACTCAACAGACTGCCCCGTACACACCAGAACAAGTATGGGGAAATCTGGAAGCAGCCACCCAACTGCTCGTGGAAGTTAAGCTGCTGGACCAGAAAGTCCGCTCCGTTACTGAACAGCACGACGAATTGCTGAAACTTCTAAGCTCGCCCGAGCTCAATCAGGAACAGCGCTGGTTAGATGGTGCTCGCTCACTGGTAGATAAAATTGCTGTCTACGACCCTATCAACTGGCCTCGCCTGGACGGCGTCAGTCATCTACAAGCTGATCTACAAGAATTTACCGAGCGCTTAAAGCTTTTAATCAAAGACAAGGGTAAAAAATCACTAAGTGAAGAAGAAGTAACCAGTCGGCTGGAGGAGGCGCGCCAGGTGGCAGCACGCAGCACGGAATTACGTGCAAGGTCGTTAAAAATTCAATCTCGTCTGGATGATATTCTGGCTCTGGAGCAGCAATGCCGCCAACAATTAGACGAAGCCTCACGCACAATCGCGCAGATAACTGCCCTGGAGCGTAGCAACAGCGCATTATCAAAAATCGTCCATTCCGATCTGGGTCGCATGCAAAGCAGCCTGGAACAAGCCCAAACAGAATTAGAACAACGCTACCGCGGTAGTATCGAAAAGAAGGTGCGCGTCACAGAAACCTTCTACAGCCGCCTGGAGCAAAGCCTTCAGCAATGGCAAGCCCATTTTGAGAAAGAACTTGAGGGAGTTAAGCTTGCGCTGGCGGAGCAACTCACCTCCCTGCAAAATATCACCGAGCTGGATGAACCTGCTGTGGAAGCAGCAAAACAATTGCTGGCCTCGCCGGCAGCTCATTCGACGGGCAAGGCCGGCTCAGGTTATGAAAGTAGCCAGAGCGAGATCGTCCTGCAGCTCAAACGTGGCAGTGAGTTTTGGCAATCCTGTCAGGCAGCCCGCAGCGCCCTGAGCGATGTCGCACAGCCAGTTGTCGAATTATTCCAGGAAGCCTCTCGCCACCGTACAAATGCCAGGCAAATGCTGACCAACCAGCCAGTATCTATGGAAGGATCGAAGAATTGGTCGCCGGGTAGCATCAGTCTGGAATCTGAAACGCAGGAATTTGCCCGCCTGGAGGGCACCTGGAACGCCTTGCGCAGCCAGCCGGTGCGAGCCATGGCATTGGTCAACCAGTTAGGCAAGTTAGCCGCCCGCTATGAAGGCCTGGCAGATCGCATCCAGCAAACAGCAGACAAAGCCACCCAGGCTCAAGCTCAGCTTGCACAATTGAGATCCGACCTGGATGAGCTGGCAGCAAAATGGGAAAACCTCTGGCAAGCTTACCGAGATAACCCGGTCACGGCTGAGGAAATTCGCAAACTCCTGGCAGAAATCGATGGAGAGCGCGATCAGTTGCAGCGTCAATTTCGTCAGGGGGAGCGCAGCTTCGGTGAAGTGATCCATTCGTTGCAACAATTGCAGCGTCGGGCCCGCCTGACACAGGTCATGATCGATGAGCGCACAGCCCTGGATATCAACGGGCGAATCATCCCCTACAAATAGATAGTCTGACCGCAGCTTCTCCTATTCAGCCAGGCGAATCGGATCACCTGGTTATAAGAAATATGATAAAATTGGGGATATCAGTCCGATTACCCCGACAGTATTTTCACCGACGCAGGCGGGGTCAGCGCCGGGATTTCAATTGATCCAAACCAATCAGTGCTCTTCCAATCCAGGTGGGCTGGAAAGCAGAAGAGCAACCAGGAATTATTGGAATGCGATTTTTTAGCAGGAGCATCCAACGTACTCTCCCATTGCTGGCAGTGGTGTTCACGCTGAGCATGGGCGTGGTTACCAATAACCACATCACTGTCCGCGCCCAGCAGCCCCAGTGCAGCGGTCCGTTTGAATCAGTTTCACCAGCCCTGACTGACCTGGGTGACGCCAACTATACGCGTATGGATGGGCAGGTTACCACTTTCAAAGGCGGCCTCTATCCGGATGACAGTAACCAGCCGCCAGAGGAACATGCGCTTGCTGGGGTAGAGGCGTCTGGCCGCATCCAGCCGCTGGATGCAAGCGGCAACCCCAACACCCAGACAGGCAAGATCGTTCTGATTTCTATCGGTATGTCCAATACCAATTCGGAATTCGGGCGCTTTATGGAGCTTGCTAAAAAAGACCCTGAGATAAACCCCAATCTATTTTTTATAAATGGCGCCCAGGGTAATCGTACTGCAGAGCGCTGGGTCGATCCACAGGCAGAAACCTGGCAGGAGTTAGACAAACGCCTGGCGCAGTACGAAATCACTCCTCAGCAAGTCCAGGTAGCATGGATCAAGCAAACCCTGACACGCGGTGGTGAATTTCCTGCCAAAGCCCAGGAATTGCAGGCTAATCTCGAGGCAATTGCTCGCAATCTCAAGGCGCGCTTCCAGAACTTGCAAATCGCTTTTTTCTCAAGCCGCACACGATCTTACACTTATTGGCGCGGGCTAAGTCCCGAACCTCTAGCATTCGAAACTGGATTTTCTGTGAAATGGATGATCGAAAAACAAATCAATGGGGACCTCGAATTAAACTTTGACCCGCGACGAGGTGATGTCAAAGCACCCTATCTGGCATGGGGCCCATATCTATGGGCTGATGGAACCAATCCGCGCTCTGACGGGCTGACTTGGACAGTGGATGATCTGACTGAGGATTGTACTCACCCTGCTGATAGTGGAAAAGATAAAGTCGCTAACCAGCTACTCGCATTTTATAAATCTGATCCGGCTGCGCAAGCCTGGTTTTTAGCGAACCCAATTGCTGATCCTCTGCTGGTTAACGCGACTGTCCAGGCGACAGCTTTGCCAACATTGCAATCGTTCCCAACTCCTACAAGCTACCCAACTGCCACATCCCGAATTGAAACGATCACGACAGTTACACCGTCCGCACAGCCCGCAGCCATTCTGGCTACCAAGCAAGAGACTGGCGTCCCAACAACACCAGCACCAGTTGTGGACGAGGACACGGAATCTGCCCAGTCTGAGATCAGTGGGGCTGGATGGATGATTGGCATAGCAGGCGGATTAATGATTATCGTTGGATGGATCAGCACGCGCATATTCCAGAATAAGAAGTTAACCAAGCATATCAAATCGTGATCAATTAATTACATTTTCATTGCGAATTATGTATTTTAAGGATATAATAACGAGTATTATTCTGTAAATTCTCGAATTTAGTGCTTATTCAAGTGGAACAGCTGCTGGAGACAATCGCATGAAATTTTCATCTAGGTCCGTGGTTCAAGCTCTATCCTTATTAATAATTCTTTCTGTCCTACTGAGCAGCGTGCCTGCCCAGTTTGCTCTAGCAGACACAAACTTTGCCCTGCAGTTCGATGGCAACAACGATTATGTGCTCCTGGCCCAAACTGCCAACATCTTTGGCGCCGGCTGGGAAAGCACCAAATCAGTAGAGCTTTGGGTGCGCCCCGAAGGAATATCACCCACCTGCCAATACCCAGATCCAGTCTGGTGCGATGCAGTCTTTGGTGATCGCCCCCGCTGGTGGGGGATTTCGCGGGGGGTCATCAATGGACTGGACCGGCTGTGGATTTGGAACTGGGATACCACAGGGATGGATGTCATTGCGATCGAATATGCCCTGGATGAATGGGCTCATATTGCATTAGTTCACAGTGATGGCATTCTGCGTGCGTACAAGAATGGCATCGAAATTGGCGCCGTTGCCAGCGGACCCACCCAGCAGCCTTCCACAGGCGCACTGCCGGTTTTACAGCTCGGCGGTGTCATCAATAATGCTGCCCGCAATTGGACCTTCCAGGGCCAGATCGATGAAGTCCGCTTATGGAATGTCGCCCGTTCCGCTGCAGACCTGGCAACCTTCCGCAGCCAGGAACTTATTGGCGCTGAAGCCGGCCTGGTCGCTTACTACAAAATGTCGGACGGCAGCGGTCTCACTCTGACCGACGACAGCATATTTGACTGGAATGGCACCCTCCTCGACGGCGGCGGTAGGGTCCCTGCAGATGGTCAGTACCCGCTGTGGGTCGCCTCAGGCGCTTTCAGCCAATAACAGTAGTATCACAAATCATCAAGGGATATGCTAAGGGGTTGTCCAGAAACGCTTTGGACAACCCCTCATCTTATCGCAGTCAGACAATAAATCCTGCTCTACCTGACTGCTGCCATTCATCAGACTTAAAACCTGAAATAGTTCAATCCATTATTTCTCGGACGCTTCATCAAGTAACACAATCAAATTTGTGCTGACGCTCAACCCAAGGCAACATCTAGCACCATCATCACAGTGAAACCCACCATAGTACTGATCGTCGCCAGGTCTGTATTTTTAGCTAACTGAGCTTCAGGGATCAGCTCTTCAACGACTACATAAATCATTGCCCCCGCGGCAAAAGCCAGCGCATAGGGCAGAATTGGCTGCACCAGCACCACAGCCAGCGCTCCAACTACACCCGCAATCGGTTCGACCATCCCCGACAGCTGCCCATACCAGAAACTTTTAGCAGGGGTGAGCTTTTCCCGTCGCAACGGCATAGAGACCGCTAACCCCTCTGGAAAATTCTGAATCCCAATGCCGAGCGCCAACGCCATAGCACCTGCTATAGACGCTGACGGATAGCCAGCCGCAACAGCCCCAAAAGCCACCCCAACCGCCAGACCCTCCGGGATATTGTGCATGGTGATGGCCAGCACCAGCAACAGGCTGCGGTGCCAGCTGGTCTTAATGCCTTCCGCACTCTCAGTCGGGAAACCTAAATGCAAATGCGGCACAAGGCGATCCACAACCAACAAGACCAGGCCACCCATGAGAAATCCCACAGAAGCTGGAATCCATCCAGAAACACCGTTTAGTTCTGCAATCTCGATCGCTGGGGCAAGCAACGACCAAAAACTGGCCGCAATCATCACTCCTGCCGCAAAACCCAACATACCGTCCAGGACTTTACGGTTGAAATCACGAAAGAGAAACACCATCGCTGCGCCAAGCGCGGTGAGGAACCAGGTGAAACAGGTGGCTAATAAAGCCTGCATAACAGGTTGTTGCGCAAGAAACCAGGCCATCATAAGAGTCTTCTCCTTTCCATAGATGCATCAGAATAATCACGATTTGTCTTAAACAAAACATGCACTGTAAAGAAATATGATTTTTACAAACCCCTCATATAAGAATTGGCTTCCAGCAGGATACACAGCTAGCGTACAGCTTGTAGAATCAACAGGGCTGCCATCCCCACCGCGATAGTTAATAAAGTATTGCGCGTTCGCCAGGCAACCAAAATTGCCACCAGACCCGCCAGCAACCGATTGTTATCCAGGCTTAAATCCAATCTGCCATCCATGAAAAGCAGCTCGGGAAAGATAATTGCGCTGAGCACTGCCGGGGGCACAAGGCTCAAGCTATGACGCAGCCATTCTGGGAACTCTATCTTTCCCATCAACAAAATGAAAGATAGACGCATAGCGTACGTCAATAAACCACCCACCAAGATCATCAACCAAATATTCATCTTAGGCGTTTGCTCCACATACCAGCCGCAATACCCACCAGGGAAGCCAGGACCAGACCCAGCTTGTAAGGCAGCGAGTAAGCCAATACAGCCGTTATGCCCGCTGTAAATGCAGCCACCAAACCCGGACGATCGCGAATAGCAGGCATGACCAGTGCGATAAAAGTCAAAGCAATGGTGAAGTCCAGCGACCATTCCGATGGTATCACCGCGCCAACCAGGATGCCTGCTGTCGTGCTAAGCTGCCAGGCTGACCAAAGGGTTAGCCCAGCGCCCAGTAAAACCATATGGCGGTGTGGGGCATCTTTATGCTGGGTATAGTGAATAATCGTCACCGCGTAAGCTTCATCAGTTAGCAAATAGGCTAGAAGCAGCTTCCAACGCGCCGGCAACTGCGCCAGGTATGGCGCAATCGAAGCAGAATACAGCACATGTCGCAGGTTTAGTAGAAAAATCGTCAAGATGACAATAAAACCTGGAACGGCCGTGCGCACCAATTCTACGGTGATGATCTGCGCTGAACCGGCAAACAGCAAGCTGGACATTGCCTGAGCAGCAACCGGGGTTATGCCCGCTTCCAAGGCTAAGACACCATAGATCATGCCAAAAGGGATTACACCCAACAGCAATGGCAGCTCAATGCGCACCCCGGTCCAGAACTGGCGGGCAGCGGAGATCGAAAAAGGTGATCTGGTCGTCTGGGTAACTTCAGGCATGCGGTCTAGATGATGGTGCATTAAGGAGATCTGAAAACCGAATAGGCCAAAGAATATCATATAAAGATGGGCTTTACCACTCCGATTTTCAAGCATTTATACGCTCAGCCAGCGCAGGCTGCTCAGGCAAGGTAAAATAAGCCTGTGAAAAGCATAGCCATTATCACTTTGAACTGGAATCGCGCCGCTGACACTATTGCTTTTTTAGATTCCGCCTTTGAGCAGACGCTGAAAGATATCCATTTAATCGTGGTTGACAATGGTTCAACAGATCAGTCTGTTGAACAGATCAGCGCTCGCTTCCCTCAGGCAGAGATCCTGGTTAATCCAGAAAATCTTGGGTTTGCAAAAGGGATGAACACAGGCATCAGCCATGCATTAGAACAAGGCATGGAATATATTTTTATTGCCAATAACGACACAATATTAGCGCATGATATGCTGGAGCGCCTGGTCAAACTAGCTCAAACGGGCCAGGCCAGCGTCATTGCTCCAATAATTTTTTATGCCAGCGACCCCAAACGCATTTGGTCTGCCGGCGCAGGTCGCAATCACCTGACGCTAGAAGTGAGCAATGATCAGCGCGGTGAATCTATTGCAAGCCTGAAAAGCGATCCTTACGAGGTTGAATTCATCACTGCGTGTGGAATGCTGGTACATCATTCCTGTTTCGAGACCGTAGGGCTGTTTGACGAGCGCTTTTTTATGTATTATGAGGATTCCGATTTCAGTCTGCGCGTGCGCAGGGCAGGCTACCATATTCTGGTCGATCCACAGGCGCACATGTGGCACAAAGTTGCTACCAGCAGCGGCGGCAGCGACTCCCCCAGTGAGCGCTATTGGATGGCGCGCAGCAGCCTGATTTACTTTCGCAAACATGCCCGTCTATACCAATGGTTGATCATTGGTCCATTTCGTCTGGGCAGCGCCTTGAAAACAACCTCTCGCCTGCTATTTGGTGGGAATATTTCTGCTGTTCGGGCATACTGGCGAGGATTACGAGATGGGCTGCTCTGCTGATCTCCAAATAAATACTCCAGTACGCTGACATCTATCCTTTACCGGTAACGTAAACCTGAAATTCTGGTCAGTTAAGGAGTCTTAACCCCTTCGTGCTATTCTGTAACCCTTAGGGATGCTAGAATAGTATCGCCAGTCGATAACAGCCATAATCATGATGCTTCACAAGCGGCTTTCTTTCACTCATGCACAACACTTGATTCGACCGTGTTCGATAGGAGTACTCAGCGAATGAAGAACAAAGTCATTCTCTACATAGTAGCAGCCGTCCTCATGCTTGCGGTAGGCAGCCTGGCT
>Ga0105100_10001564_pt1 | contig 13373 bp, 10 predicted proteins | sample PPLLak12cMay2015_2_FD_87033 | JGI IMG/M metagenome (GOLD analysis project Ga0105100, IMG submission 87033) | Freshwater sediment microbial communities from Prairie Pothole Lake near Jamestown, North Dakota, USA - PPLs Lake P8 Core (1) Depth... | ecosystem: Environmental > Aquatic > Freshwater >... | reverse complement strand
TGCAACTGACCAGCGCAGACGGCACATCCAGCTTGGAATACAGCCTGGCAGGGGCGGGGCTGGCCTTCAGCTACCACGGGCCCGAGCGCAGCCTGCGCCTGCCGCTGGTGGTCGATCCCGAACGGCGCTTCACGCCCGGCAGGTGGGCCGGCTACGATTTTGCCTGGGACGGCAACACGCTGAGCTGGACTTCCGGCACGCAGGCTTTCGCTTTAGAGACCAACTTGCCGGGCAGGCTGCTGAGCTTCCGCGAGGGCGAGGCCATGCTGAGCACAGCCGAGAATCCGGAGCGCGAGCTGCCGGTGGGCATGTTCCTGCCGCTGGGCGAGGTGGTGGTGGAGTGGCAGGCTGCCGAGCTGGAGGGGTGGCTGAGGTAAAACGCTCCCGACACTGGCTTTACTGAAATGTATGGCGCTCCCCACGTGACCTTCCAGTATAATGAAACCATCTAAACGGTAGCTTATATGCAGGAGCTGAGTGGGTGAAAAATTCCTCGAGAACCACTATGCACGTCCTCTCCTTATGTATCATATTAGTGCTCTTGCTGAGCCAACTTCCGGCGCGCTTCGCCCTGGCGGATACCAATTACGCCTTGCAGTTTGACGGGAACAACGATTATGTGCGCCTGGCAGAGACGGAATATATCCTGGGAGCCGGGTGGAAAAACACCAAGACCGTGGAGCTGTGGGTGCTCCCGCAAGGCCCGAGCCTCACCTGCGAATATTCCGATATCGCCTGGTGCGATGCAGTCTTCGGCGATCGCCCGCGCTGGTGGGGCATCTCGCGCGGGGTCATCGGCGGGCAAGACCGCCTGTGGGTGTGGAATAACAGCCCCACCGGTTACGATGTCATCCCGATAGCATACACCCCGGATGTGTGGACGCATATCGCCATGGTTCACAGCGACGGCGTGTTGCGGGTCTACCAGGATGGCACCGAGGTGAGCAGCATATCCAGCGGCGATACTCAGCAGCCCGATACCGGCGCGCTGCCTGTTCTACAACTGGGCGGGGTAATCATCAATGCCTCCCGCAACTGGACCTATCAGGGGCAGATCGATGAAGTTCGCCTGTGGAATACTGCCCGCACCCCAGCAGAGATCGCCGCCTACCGCTTCCAGGAATTAATCGGAAACGAAGCCGGGCTGATGGCATACTACAAGATGTCGGATGGCAGCGGCCTGACCCTGACCGATGACAGCATCTATGACTGGGATGGCAGCCTGGAGGATGGAGGTGGAATTGTGCCTCCGGACGGACAGTACCCCCTGTGGGTGATCTCGACCGCCTTTGATGGGCAAGGCCCGACGCCGACGCCGACCGCCACGGGAACAAATACCCCCACGCCAACTTTTACCGCCACCAGCACTGCCACTTCCACACCGACGAAGACAGCCACCCCCACAGCAACCTTCACCGCCACCAGCACTGCCACAGCCACCCGGACAACAACCCCAACACCAACGGCAACTACCTATCGGACGCCTACCTGGACGCCTTCGCACCCGCCCACAGCCACCGCGACGCTGCCCACACAGCCGGTCACGCCTTCAGCAACACCCGTTGTCGTTTATGAGCATGCAGTTTTCTTCCCCCTGATCAGGCGCTGAAAAATGTGCAAGTGGATGCCAATTTAAGGGGTGAATGAGCAGAACCCACCATGCTGCGTGCAAGGCCACGTGCATAATTGCTAATACGAAAAATTGTGAACAACGTCATCCTGCTCATCGTCGTAGCCGCGCTGGCGGGGGGATCGATCGCACCTTTGGCAAAAGTTGCCCTGGAAGCCATTCCGCCCTTCACCCTGATCGTGATACGCTTTTTCTTTGCCTCGCTGGTCCTGTTGCCTTTTGTGCAGCGCAATAAAGAGCTGGATCGCAAAACCCTGCGCACCCTGCTGCCGGTGGCGGTGATCGGGGCAGCCAATCCCATCCTGCTGTTTATTGCTCTGCAATTCACCCCCTCATCGGTCTCGCCCCTGATCTATGCCGCCGTGCCTCTGCTGACCGCCCTGTACCTGCATACCTTCCGTAACACCAGGATCACACGCGACAACCTGCTGGGGATCCTGGTGGGGTTCACCGGCGTGGCGATCATCGTGCTTTTGCCGCTCTTTCAGAACGGCGGCGTGGATCTGAAAAGCCTGTGGGGGAATGTCCTGATCTTCGGGGCAGCGGTCTCGTTCATGTTCTATGGCATCTATTCAAATGACAAACAACAGCAGCTGCAGATCTCTCCCCTGGCGCTGACCTTTTACCTTGCGCTCGTTATCCTGATCTTCGCCATCCCGTTGGCGGCTTACGAGCTGCTCCAACAGCCGCTCGACCCTGCGTTTATCGAGCCGAGACACATCCTCTCCGCCCTGGTGATTGGCCTGGTGGCGAGCAGCCTTTTCTTCCTGTCTTATCAAAAAGCGATTCAGCAAGGCAACGAGCTTACTGCCTCTCTGTTCACCTATTTACAGCCGGTCGCCACGATCCTGTTCGCAGTCTGGCTGCTGGGGGAGAAAATTACGCCGGCTTTCGTGATTGGGGGAACGCTGGCATTGATCGGGGCGGGCATGGCTTCAGTCAGGAACCACCAGCATGCCAGAAATCAGCTCGGCGGGTAGGTTTCAGCGGTGCGTGATCGAGCTAGAATGCATGCCGCATGGCAGGCAGCGCCTCCTGCCGCCAATCCGGACCGGCTTTTGAATCATCATGTAATGCTGATAAAATGAAAATTCCTGCAAAACTTTCAGCAATGTGAGGGAGAATTGGCTCAATTGCTGATATTATTTTAGTGTAGACTGGACGTGTGCTTCAGTCACAAATAATTTATTGAGCTATTCAATAAAGGGGTTGAGCATGCGGGAATTTCTAAGAAATGGGGTTCATCTGACGTTGATCACACTGGCTTTTGTGATCACTTTCCCAGACAGCATGCGGCAGATTTTCGGGTCCTTTAATAGTCTGGGGTTCGTGCCTGTGTGCATGGCGATGGCGATCCTGGTCTTATTACCGGGGCGATTAAGCAGCAAAGCGCCCTATGTAAAAGTAACCCTGGCAGCCAGCCAGGATTATGTTGCTGTCATGTAAATTTTGCTGCACGCGCTGAGTCCGGAAAAAACCTGAATAAAGCCTCCTATCCCCTGTTTATCCCCATCAATCCACTGGCTGCGCTGGTTGGCGACCCGGACTCCCCCACCAGGGCGTGCAAGGGAAATAACGTTCATGCTTAGCTTCACGATCGGTCGCATCGAATCAGGCTCTGAGGGCAAGCCAAGGAAGATGGTTTAGCGCTATTACAGGTTCCGCACAGGCGAGGAAGGTATGTCCAGGCAGCAGGTGCTGATTGTTGATGATGACAAAGATATCGCCAGATTATTCCAGGTGGTGCTGACTCTGGTGGGTTTTGAGTGCGATATCGTCCATTCCGCCAAAGAATGCCTGTCGAAACTTGCTCTGAGTGTGCCGGATATCATCCTGCTGGACTTGCGCCTGGGCCTGGAGATCAGCGGGGAGGATATCCTGGTACAGATCCGCGCCAACCCGCGCTTCAAAAACACGCGCGTGATCGTGGTCACCGGTTACCCTTCGATGGCTGAATCCATATCTGATCTGACAGATCTGATCCTGCTCAAACCGGTTGAGATCGAGCAGCTTAAGATCTTGATCCAGCGCCTGGCAAGCGTGGAGAGCAAGCCCGGGTTGGAATATTTCCGCGATCCGGTCACCGGGTTATTCATAGAAGAATTTTTCGTCACACGCCTGGAGCATGCCTTCGAGCGCCGCAAGCGCAAGCCCGATTTTTTGTATGCCAACGTGGTTTTCACGCTCGAGTTTGAAAACCTACCCATCCAGGAGATGACCGTCCCAATCTATGACGCCATCATGCGCGCAACCGGCCGGAGGCTGCTGAAGAATTTCCGCCCTACGGATACGCTGGCACGCTTAACGCATAAGAAGTTTGTATCTTTATATGAGGATCTGAAACAACCTGGTGATGTGCGCATTATTACCAGCCGGCTGACTTCCAAATTACTGCGGCCCTATGCGATTGATAATGAAATCTACCAGCCAACCCTGTGCCTGGGCGCGGCGCTCAGCACGGGCGAACACAAGTCTGCAATGGATATTTTGGAGGCGGCTGAACAGGACTTAAAGCCAATGCAGCCCGCCGCCAGCCTGCAGCGCGTAACATTTGAAAAGCAGGGCGAACCAGCGGAGGATTGATCAGCGCTGCGCCTGGCGCCAATCCAGAGCCCGGATAAAGCAACAAGCAGAGCGAAGCGTGTTTTGACCGCCATACATGGCCTTCATCACACAGCTTCGCTCTTTCTATTGGCGCTAACCGCCATCGAAATTGTGCTTGTGGACACCCCGTCGAAGTTGGCGGCCTAACCCAGCACCTAGCCTTGATCGGGCTCACCGGTGTATCCCTCGCAGGTCACATTGGGGTTCCAGTCGGTAAAGACGCCGTTGGGATTGGTCTTCCACGCCCAGACATGCAGCTCGTAGAAGGCAGGCATGCCGTAGCGATTGGGGCTGCCATTGTAGTTGAACACCTGGCCCAGCAGCACAGGCGGGGAGGCGTTATTGGCATCCCATTGCTCAGCCAGTACCAGGAACTCCACGGCAACCAGGTTGTAACGGCCGTTTTTGACTTCATACACCAGCACTTCTGGCTTGGTAGCGTCGAGGACGCCATCGCCGACCAGATCCCCATTAGGGAAATGCACGCCCATCGCCCCTTCCTGAGGGCTGCTGACACAGCCCAGGAACATCCCGTAGCCGGCTGCCTTGGCTGCCTCCACATCCTGATAAGGAACGGCAGCCAGGCGCACAGCCTGGACCAGGCCAGTGGCTGGCGTTTCGCCTGAGACCGGCATGGCCAGGCCTGCCGTGGCGATCGTGGACACAGCCAGCAGGGCCAGCACTACAAAACCAACAGACTTGAACAATTTGCTCTTCATCAGAAAATTCTCCTTTCAAAATGAACTTAGTGGTACTGGTAGCAAGACCAGAGTTCTGAGGGGAGGCTGTCTTGGGGACAGCCCCCCCAGGGCAACAATTATCGCTTCGTCATTTCTCTCGCCTGAGGCGCTTGTTCTGCAAAACCAGCCGGGATCCAACCAACGATATGCTGGGCGGCCTGCAGGGTGTTGATGGCTAACCACTCACCCCGAGCGTCGGCTCCGAGAACCACGATCGACTGCTCAGCCGCGAGCTTGCCCAGGGTCTTGCTTCTCGGGTTAGGCCGGCTGAAGAGGTCGATCTCCCTGGCAATCTCAGTCTTATAATCATTGAAGATAAGCAGGTCCGTGGTGACCCAGCCGAGCAGCATCCCGCTGGATTGGTCGGTTAGTCCGGCAAGCTGGCCATCTTTGGTGAATCCCCAGATGTACACAGCCGTTCCAGGGTCGAGTGCGCCGCCCATAGCACTGGTGAGGTCTGGCAGGCGGTAAAGCTGGACCTGTGAGCTGGTTCGGGCTGCTAGCTGTGGGTTGAGCGCAGCATTACTTACTCCCAGCACGCTGTCCGGTTCAGTCTCATCAGGTTCCACCAGCGGGCGCAGCTCCACACCGCCTGGTGCGAACCTGGCCTGGACTGGCAGTGCAGCCACCAGCAATGCCAGGGCAGCCAGTCCAATAACAAAAATCAATTGGGTGCTAAATCGAGTGTGCATAGCTTATTCTCCTTTCTGGTTATCAAAAAATGGCGGATGAATTGTTGCTTGCACGAAGTTTAGCAAAAGGGCGTCAAAAACCCGCAAAATTATAGTAAAATAATCGTAATTATCCATATTCAGGCAGTTTCGTGGGAGGAATTCGCATCTCAGAGAGGGGTGTTGGCTATTGTGGTCCGCAGGTGAAGCCGTAAACCTGGGTGAGCATGACCCGGCTTGAAATCGCCCTGTTTGGGGGCTATGAATGCACATTACGTGGCAGACCCATCGATGATTTTGTGTATGATAAAGTGCGCGCACTGCTGGCTTACCTGTCCGTGGAAAGCGAGCGAGCGCACCGCCGCGAGTACCTGGCGGGACTGCTCTGGCCAGACCAGCCGGAAGATGCCGCCCGCAAGAGCCTGCGCCAGGCTTTATCCAAATTACGCCAGGCAATCGACGAGCACACTGCCCGGCCTCCCCACCTGTCTATCCGCCATGATACGATCCAATTTAACCGCCAGAGCGACTACAGCCTGGATATCAGCCAATTTACCGATTATATAACCCAGGCGCTTCACCAGGCGGTCGCTGGGCACTACCCCAGCGCTGCCGCTACCCAGCCTCCGGTTTTGGCGGCAGAATCGGTAGACCATCTCCAGCGCGCCATCGACCTGTATCGCGGCGATTTTCTGGAGGGGTTCTATCTACGCAACACACCCGAATTTGAGAACTGGTGGCTGATCGAGCGGGCGCGCTTGCGAGAGCAGTATCTGGAAGCGCTGCAGGCGCTGGCGGATCACCAGGCTAGCCAGGGGAACTTTAGCCAGGCAATAGCCTTGATGCGCCGCTACCTGGAGCTGGAACCCTGGCACGAAGAAGCTCAGCGCTGCCTGATGACCTGGCTGACCTTGAACGGCCAGCGCGCAGCCGCGCTGGCCCAATACGAGCGCCTGCGTCAGATCCTGGATGATGAGCTGGAGATCGAGCCAGCCCAGGAAACCAGCGATCTGTACCAGCGAATACGCTCCGGAGAGCTGGCCCCGACACCGCGCCTCGCCCGGAGCGAGAATTTCTCTCAAAGCAACCCACCAGCCTTTCTATGCATGGAATCACAACCCCCTGCCAGCCCACAAATGACTTTCGTCGCCCGCGAGACGCAAATGGCGCGCCTGAGCCAGTTCCTGGAGGCGGCGCTTTCCGCGCGCGGCCAGATGGCTTTCCTCAGCTCCGAAGCTGGCTGGGGCAAGACCAGCCTGCTGGCGAATTTTTCTCGCCACGCCCAGGACGCCCACCCACATCTGGTCGTCGCCAGTGGCATCTGTTCGACCTACAAAGGCGCAGGTGATCCGTACCTGCCCTTTCGGGAGATCTTGCGCATGCTGTGCGGGGATGTGGAGGCGAAATGGGCTGCCGGGGCGATCTCGCGCCAGGACGCCTTGCGACTGTGGGCGCTCCTGCCCACCTCTGCCCATGCGTTGGTCAGTCAGGGGCGCAATCTCATCGATACTTTTGTGCCCTACCTGGCCTTCCTGGACCATGCCCAGGCGCATGCAGGCATGGCGCCTGAGCTGGTCCAGCAAATCCGCGCCCTGCGCCAGATCCCACACAACAGCGGGGTGAACCAGGAGCGTATCCTGGAAGAGTACCTGGAAGTCCTGATGGAGATTTCCAGGAAGGCGCCCCTGCTGCTGATCCTGGATGACCTGCACTGGGCGGATAGCGCCTCGATCAACCTGCTCTACCACCTGGGAAGGCGCTTGCGCGATTCGGCAGTGATGATCCTGGGGGCTTACCGGCCTGAAGACGTTCACCTGGGGCGAGATGGCAAAGCACACCCCCTTGCGCCGGTGCTGCATGAGTTTAAAGGCTTATTTGGCAATATCTGGCTGCATCTGGATCAGGGAGGCATTGAGGAAGGTCGCCAGTTTGTGGATGCCCTGCTGGAGCGCACGCCAAATCAACTGGACGATCATTTTCGAGAGCTATTAACCCGCAATACGCGCGGTCGCCCTTTATTCATCGCCGAGATGCTCCTGGAAATGCAGGAACGCGGGGACCTCCAACAGGATGAAGCGGGGCGCTGGGTGAATCGGGCTCAGATCACCTGGGATGCCCTGCCAGAGCGCGTGGAGGGCGTGATTGAAAGCCGGGTCAATCGATTAGATCCCCATTTGCGCGAAGCGCTCACCTGTGCCAGCGTGGAGGGGGAAGAATTCACCGCACAGGTCATCGGGCGGGTGCTCGGCGTGGATGACGAGACGATGGTCAGGCGACTGAGCATGGAGCTTGCCAGAGAACACAAACTGATCCAGGCGCGCGGCGTGCTGCAGCATGGTGAGCAACGCATCAGCCGCTACCAGTTCAGCCATATCTTATTTCAAAAGTACATCTACAGCACGTTGGATGCAGTCGAGCGCGTTCATCTACACGCAGCCGTCGGCGACGCCCTGGAATGTCTTTACCAGGGCCAGAAGGATGAAATTGCCGGGCTCCTGGCGTGGCATTACCAGCAAGCCGGCGCCTTCAGCCAGGCCATCGCCTATTCAAAGCAAGCCGGCGAAACGGCAGCGCGGATTTACGCCATGACGGATGCCATCGCGCATTTTCAGCAGGCCATCCGGCTGGCGGAGAAGATTGGATTGAGCGGAGAACCGCTCTCCGAGCTGTATATCCGCCTGGGCAGGTACCAGGAGCTGGACTCAGCTTTCAACCAGGCTTTGCGGACCTATGAGCAATTAGCCCATCTGGCCCTCCAGCAGCGCAATCCGCGCATGGAACTGGCTTCCTTGATGGCGCGCATCACGATTTTGTCTGCCCCAACCGCCGTACACGATCCGGGCGAAGCCAGGTTGCTGGGCGAACGCGCCCTGTTCTTAGCCAGTGAATTAAATGATCCGGCAGCCGAAGCCAGGATCTTGTGGAGCCTGTCGATTGCCAACTTTTTCCTGTATCACCTGCAGGAAGCTATCATTTTTGGTGAAAGGTCTCTGGCCCTGGCTCGCCAACACAACCTGGTGGAACAAACCGCCCAAACCTTGAATGACATTGGCGGCATGGTTTACCTGTATAGCGGCAGGCTGAGCCAGGCGCGTCACGCTTTACAGGAAGCCAGCGATTTATGGCGCCAGTTGGGAAACATGGCCATGCTGACCGACAGCCTGGGTGGCCTGTGCATTACCCACGTTTACACAGGCAACTTTGAACAGGCCATTGCCATTTCCAGGCAGGCCTACCAATTGAGTGTCGAGAGCAAAAATCTTTGGGGGCAATCCTACAGCCTGTGGACTATTGGCGACGCCTACGCCGAGCGCGGCGAATTCAGCCTGGCAATTGAGTCCATGCAAGAATGCATTCGTCTGGGGAAGCAGGCTGGGTTCCTGGTCTCCCAGTCATACACGCCTATCAAGCTTGCCCAAATCTACCTGGAGCTGGGCAACTGGGATCAAGCCATCTCGCTGGCCGAGGCTGCAGTTAATTTTTCTGAAGCGCAGGTGCCGGCGCATGCTGCTCTGGGCAGGAGCGTATTGGCGCGCCTGCAGATCCACAGCGGCAAGCTGAGCGAGGCCAGCGCCAACATTCAGGCAGCCAAACGGGATCCCTATCGCGACTCCTGGCTGGTTTTTTTCTTGTTCGTCCCGCTGGCGGAGGCGGAGCTGGCCATCGCCCAGGGAATGCCATCCAACGCGCTGGCGATCCTGGATGAGCTGATCCGGCGCCTGCAGAATTATGATATGCGCTTGCTGCTCCCTGAGGCGCTCTATCTATCCGGGCAAGCTTTGCTGGGCAGCGGGCAGGAACAATTCGCCCAGGCCAGGTTTGTAGAAGCCCTGGCGGCAGCGGAGGCGACCGGATCACGGCGCTGCGTCTGGCGCAGCATGTGCGCACTGAGCCGGCTTGAAGCGCATGCCGATCAAGCCAGCACCTGGCTGCACAAAGCCGGCGCAGTTTTGGATTGGATCCTGGCCCTGTTTTCTGAACAGCATGCCTACCTGCGAGAATCATTTATAGCTCAGGCTGATGTTAAGAGGGTTATGGCTGGTCGTGATGGAAGTAAGTGAATTTCATGCGTCCAGATAAACGATATTCACAGACCAGACAACGGAGGAAATGATGACCATACGAGCAGAAGCGCTTGCCAGGCGTGTCGAGCAAGGCCACCAGGCATTGATCGATCTGATCGATCAACTTTCCGATGCAGATTGGAAGCGCGCCATCCCCGGGGATCAACGCACCGCCGGCGTTATTCTTCATCACATCGCCAGTGTCTTACCCATCGAGACGAGCCTGTTTCAAACCCTGGCGGCTGGGGAGGCGATCCAGGGGGTAACGCTGCAGGCTGTAGCGGAGATGAATGCGCAACACGCCCAGGACCACGCCCACTGCACCAAAGCAGAAACCCTGGCGCTGCTAAAGCAGAATAGCCCCCAGGCGTTGCGCGCCATCCGCGAACTGAGCGATGCCGAGCTGGATCAGGCTGCTCCGGTCTCATTGCATTGGAACGCGCCGCTGACGACCCAATACTTCATTGAGGACCATCCCCTCAGCCATAGCTACCACCACCTGGCGCTGATCCGGGAGACAGTGGGGATATCCGCCTGAGCCAGAGCGTACTCCCCGCTTAGCGATTCTGGTCAGCGTTTTGCCACCAGACATACGTGGCGAGCATGCCCACCAGCCCGGTCACCAGCACGCTCCAGTAACTGAGCGACGGCAGAACGCTTTCACCCTGGGCATATAACACCGGCACAGCCCAAGGGAATATTTCGCCCCAGCCAAGCACCACCACCAGGTTCGCCAGCATCAGGGTCAGGATAGCCATGCCGATAGGCAGCAGATAGCCGCGCCCCACGCTGGCGAAGAAAGCGAACGGCAGACTGCCGGCGATCACCAGACCGGCGGTGACCAGCATTTTTAGGCTGGAGGTTACCAGCACGAGCGCGCTTGCGCCGGGGAGACAGATGAGGGCGCCCACCAGCAGGCTCGTTACGAACATCAAAACGCTCAAAGCCACCGACCACAGCCCCACCACGCAGAATTTGGCCAGCAGGATGCTGGCGCGCTGCACCGGCACAGCCAGCATATCTTTGAGAGTGCCATCGGAAAATTCGCGCCCAAATACCCAGCTAACTGCCATGACGAACAAGAAGAAACCACCGGCGGCAATCATCTGACCGGATAATCCCATGTAGGTGGGCCAATCCGTGGCAGAGTAGGCGATCAGGTTGGCTTTGGCGCTGACCAGACCCAGCTTCTGCGAGATGGCTGGATTCTTGGAGACAAAAATCAAGAAGGCGATACCCAGGGGCATGAACAGGGAACCCAGGGCGGTCCACAGCGGCATTCCGGAGCGGATGGCTTTGCGCAGCTCGATCCATAACATGGCGGGCAGGTTATTCATTGCGCGTTCCTCCATCCATTCCAACCAGGCGCAGGAAATACGGCTCCAGCTGCTCTTCTTCCACCAGCAGCTGGGTAAGCGAGATACCGGCCTGCACCAGCAGGCGATTGATGTCGTCCGGGCGCTCGACGGCGGCTGCATTTTTGAGCTCAAGCGCGCCATCCGGCAGCAGTTCGGCCGGCTGCCCGGCGTCCAGCAGTACGCGCTGGGCGGCTTCAACCTGGCGCGCCCGCAGCAGCAGGCGTCGCTTACGATTGCGTTCCAGCTCGGCGATATCCATTTCCTGGAGCAAGCGTCCCTGGTGAATAATCCCGATACGCCCGGCCAGGCGCGAGACTTCGGCCAGGATATGGCTGGACATGAAGACCGTCCCGCCCTGCCCGCTGGTCAGCTCTAGCAGCAAGGCGCGGATTTCGACGATCCCGGCCGGGTCCAGACCGTTGGCCGGCTCGTCCAGGATGAGCAGCCGGGGATGGTGCAGCATGGATTTAGCCAGTCCCAGGCGTTGGGCATTACCATGCGAGAGCGTGCCTGCCCGGCGGTCGGCGTAGGCGGCCAGGCCCAGGCGCTCGATGATTTCTCCCACCGCTTTGGGCGGCGTGCCGGGATGCAGGCGGCGGGCGACCTCCAGATTCTCGCGCAGAGTCAGCTCTGGATAGGCATGCGGGTCCTCCACCATATACCCTACCGCTCCCCAAGGATCACGGCTGCCCAGACGCACTGTGGTTCCCAGCACCGTGGCGGAGCCGGTGGTCGGCTTGATCATGCCCAGCAGCATGCGAATGGTGGTGGTTTTCCCGGCGCCATTCAGTCCCAGGAAGGCGTATATTTCGCCCTCCGCAACCCGCAGGGAGAGGTGTTCGACGGCCTTCACGCTGCGGTAATTTTTCCCGAGATTGTTTGTTTCAATAGACATGCTCATGGTTTTGCCAGTTATTTTTTGCTTTCACGTTTCTTTTTGCTCGCCAGCAGAGCTGCTGTTGTGGAAGACGCCGCGGGCGGTTTAGTGCCGACCTCCTGCCCGGAAGATGCCTGGGGAGGTTTTTCATGCGGCGGCGATTCGACGGAGACGGGTGGATCAGCGGGCCGCTGGAGTCCGGCCGGAGCCGGACCTACTTTGTCTTTGGCGCGCTTGAGCGCCATCACGGGGGCGGACTGCGGGCCAGTATAAGCCTCCGGCGGTGTGGGGCGCAGGCCCAGGCGGGCCACCAGCCATGCCCGAGCGCGCTGCCAATCCGTGCGGGTGACTGCCAGCCTGCGCACAGCGATATCCACGGGCAGCAGCAGGGCCGCCAGCCCCAGCAGCCAGGGCCACACCGGTTGGACAGCCCGCTTGGAAGGCAGGTTGTGAGCCAGCAAGGGGGCCAGATCATCGCCCAGCACGAAGCCGCCAGCCGCGGCAGCAATATTTTCCAGGGTCGCCGCGCCGCCTGCGGAGAGGGCGTACTCGGGGGAATAGGTATACACCCAGCCGCTGGTCGTCGCCAGGCTTTCGGCCTCCCCTTCGCCACTCACGCGCAGCACGTAAGTGCCCGGTTCAGCCGGTGGGAACTCGCCGGAATACAAGCCTGGGGCAGTCTGCGGCAGGCGAACCTCCTGCGCCGATCCATCGGGTCCGACCACGCTGAGACTCAGCTCCAGGCTGTTGAGATAGCCGCCAGCCTGTTCCACAGCCTCCACCTGCACCTGCGCTCGCTCGCCCTGCGGCCGGACCTGCACCTGCAGGCGCTCGAGACTGGATTGGACAGCAACATAGCTCAGCGCCTGCGCCCAGAAGGCTGGAAAGCCCTCCCAACCTAACCAGGCCTGCGCCCAGCGCCCGGAGGCATCCGAGGTGAAAGCCAGGGCGCGCCCCAGCCCGTACTGCCAGACTGCCAGCAGCGGGTCGCGCTGCGCGGTGAGCAGCAGGGTCTGCGCCACGTCCTTGGGGGCAGCCGCCACGTAGCCGTACAGCGGGGGAAAGCCGGTGAGGCCTGCCAGGATGGGCGAAGATGCGCTTTGCTGCGGCACGAACGGCTCCTCGATGATATAGGCACGCGAGACCAGGGCGGTCTCTTCGGTGAAGATGCGCGGGATGGAGGCCGGGTCGGCGGCGAAATGGTAGCGCCCGCCGCCCAGCTCCGCCAGGTCGGCCAGATATGGAGCGGCGTCCGTGCCCACGCCGATGGTGGTGAGGGTGATATTGTGCTGCTCGTACAAGCTTTGCACCAGCTCAGGGATGCCTCCGGGATCAGCGCCGCCATCGGTGAGCAGGATGATATGGCGGTTGGCAGCCGGGTCATCCGGCAGCACTGCCGCGGCCGCCTGAAGACCGGCCAGGATATCCG